>Ga0310345_10001756_pt1 | contig 23223 bp, 5 predicted proteins | sample HC15DNA20500_MG_FD_204667 | JGI IMG/M metagenome (GOLD analysis project Ga0310345, IMG submission 204667) | Marine microbial communities from station ALOHA, North Pacific Subtropical Gyre - HC15-DNA-20-500_MG | ecosystem: Environmental > Aquatic > Marine > Oceanic | place: Pacific Ocean: North... | reverse complement strand
ATTCCAGCATTGGCTACATCATGATGGGCTGGATCTGTAACCTTGTATGCAAAAAGAGAATCGCAAGCTTCTAGGGTCACGTCGTTTCTAAGAATGCTTTTTGTTAAATCTACCACCAGCGTGTCTTGCTCGTTCACTTCAAAAGTATCTTTATTTACAATAGGAACACCATCAAAGATGTTAAGGATAATTAAAGTAGTATCAACTCCTGGGTCTTCTCCATCGTTCACGACATAACGTATTGTATCTCTACTTACTGTATCTACACAATTATGCACGTATTGAAAAGCACCATTGGGAGCAAAAAGTTTTACATCACCATATTTAGGGTATTGTTTTAGAGGCGGAGTGTCCACAATCTGAGTACCAAAAAAGTTCGTATCACATGGGTTGGGATCTGTATCATTTTTAAGATAACCTACCGTATCTAGTGGAAGTGTAGGATTTATTGTAAGAGTACTCCCTTTTCTTAAAGAATACGTATCATTTACACCCACAGGTATCTCGTTAATGATGTTGAGAAATACTGTGTCGTGTGTAGGAGAATCGAACTGTCCATCATTAATTGTATAGGTAAATAGATCCTGGTTAGGACTATCACTACAATCATGCGTATACATAAATGAGCCGTCACTACATATCGTATTAAATAATCCAGTTGCTGGACATTGTAAATTACCATATGCCGGTGGAAGAAAAATCGTTGCAGTTAGTCCTGCTGCAGGTGGTACAATTACACAATCCCCCACGCATGCAGGAGAAGCCTCGTCATTATCATTTACCATCACACCATCTAGAACTGCAGGATTACCTCCAGTTAGGTCATCTGCAGTTATCGAGCCGTTTTCATTCACAGAATACGTGTCTTGTACTATTATAGGAACATCGTTTATAGGATTTATAGTGAAGGAGACTGTAGCAAGAGCACTTGTGCAAAAAGGATCAGCTATAGTATAAGTAAACGAATCAGTGATAAACTCATCACCGTTATTGGTATACCTAAAAGAACCGTCTATACATATACCAGCAGTAGCTGGAATAGTCGCTTGACATGTTAAATCACCATGTGCTGGAGGCGTGACAATTGTAATCGGTAATACGCCTATAAGATCTTCAATATCAAGGTCTACATCGTTTGCTTTAATACCATTAGCAGCATTAATGTCCGTAAAGGTTTCTTCATCTAAAGTATAAACTGGGTTACCTACCCCATCATCAGCTGCCGTAGGACAATTGTTAGGTATAAGTTCACCAGCACCAGCTTTTCCATCATAAAAAGCTTCTGAAGTAGTTACATCTGAATCACAAATAAAAGGAGGGTTAGTAACTATAACTCTATAAAAATTTCCAGCCATAGCCCTTGTAACAGGATTAATTGTAAGCGTTGAAGTGGCAACACCAGAATATGGAGCACCTTCCACAAGAGCTACCCAAGGACCCCCTGAACCATTTGTGCTTTCTTCCCATTGATAAACTATTTGAGCAGATAAATCAGCATTAATATCTGCAGCATCTGTAATATCATTCAAATCATCTCCGTCACCATCGGGTGCAGCGTCACAGAAATCACATGCTAGAGTGATTGAAGAGGTAATAGAAAACGTGTGAGAAGTACCTGGAGGAACATTTTCTAATTTTCTCAAATTTGCATCAGTATCCGCAAAAAATTTAGAAACATTTAACGTGCCTCCTTCTTGTTGAAAATCTTTTTCTGCATTTCCTGGGCCATCAAGGTTTTCAGGAGTAGTGTATCCATCCACCCCACTAGTCACTCTTCCATTTGCAGGATCAATAGTAGGAGCACCAGTTCCTAAAATCCCATAAAAAGGAGTTCCAGGAGCATCTCCATCAGTAAATCCTGCTTCTCTTGAGTCTGGGCATCCATCTCCATCTGCATCTATATCTTTGTGATCAGCAATTCCATCCGTATCAGTATGAACAACATCGCAATCAACTTCCAATGCTTGTTCAAATATTTTAATATCATCTATAGACATATAATCTCCTCTATCTCCAGAAAACCCATCATTGCCTTCATTTATACGAAAAATAATTGTTTGATTAATAGCGGTTGCAGTAAATACATGATCAACCTGTTGCCAAACCTGATTACCAGGACCTTTATAGTCCATTTCAGGACTATCCCATACTTCTCCATTAAAATCTACCCTCCACCTAGCTAAATCACCTATATTAGTCTCTCCCTCTGTACCTCCAAAAGCTTGATAAAATCTTACAACATACTTTTTACCAATACCTAAATCAGGAGCAGCTCCAGAGCCTACATCATATCTAAATGCTTCAGAAGAACCATTTTGAACCCATCCTCCCGCAAACACTCCACCTTGTGGTGAAGGAATTAAACCATTATTTTCTCCTCCACCGTCAAGATCTCCACCACCATGTGCGCCAAGACCTAAATCAGGAATTGCTCTTGCATTTCCAGGGTTTAATTCATCTCCCACCCATGTGTCTGCACTTCCATCACCACCACCTATATACCAACCTTGACCAGTAACTGAACCATTTTTACCATTTTCTCTAGCTTCAGCGTTAGGATTTCCATGACCTCTAAATACTACAGCTGGATCTGGATCTCCTGGAGCACCATTACCAAAATTTTCAAATGTACCATCTACCCCTAAAGCTAAAGGAAGTTCACATTCAAGGCCTTCGTCTATATCTAAAATACCATCATTATCATCATCATCATCAATTGTATTCATCACTCCATCACCATCATCATCATCACCTGGATTCGTTCCAAAAGGAATATCTATTGGAAATTCATTATTAATATTTGAAAGAGAAATACTCTTATCTAATTCATTTCTTTGTGCTTTATATCTTTCTATTCTCCAAGCTTCCTGAACTTTATAAAAATTATAATTCATTTGATTTATTCTCTCAATTAATTTTTTCGAAGAGGCCTTATCTGTCAATACGTATTTATTTCCAAAGGGATCAATCAAATTCTCTTCTAAATCATATTTACTAGATTGTAAAAATTCTCCTGAATTAAGATATAAGCTTTTTAAGCTATCAGAAGAAAGATAAATGGTAGAGTTTTTTGGATAAGTATTCCAATCAAATTTTTGAGAATAAGAAGAAAAAGACGTAGTAATTAGACTAATGACTACATAAAAAAATAAAAGAAATGATCTCAGCTTTATCTTCATGAAATTAACCTCTTATTAATATCAACGTAAATTTAAAAAATATATTTCCTATTTCTCAATAGGTCAAATTTAAATCAAATATAGAGATTAACTGTAACAGAATACTATATTATGAATATCTTGTAAACATATATAAGAAATTTACTTCAACTCTACAACGATAAATTCAGTCCTTCTATTGAGCTGATGTTGTACTTCTCTACACTCAGAACATTCATTTCCACAAACGACTTTAGGAGTGCCTTCACCATATCCCTTACCATAAATTCTTTCGTCAAAGGTACTTATGATCTCTCCTGAAGTATCAATATTTTCAGTAGCAGCGAGTCTTTCTTGAATATACCTAGCAGAATATCTAGCCCTTTCTTGAGAAAGATACAAGTTATATGAATCATCTCCTCTACAGTCCGTATGGGAACCAAGCTCTATTTTTATGTTTGGATAATCATTTAAAACTGTAACGATCTTGTCTAGTTCTGTAGCAGCAGTAGGAGTAATTTCAAATTTGTCAAAATCAAAATATATTGGACTTATTTCAATCAATTCAGCAAGATCTACACCTACTTCTAGCTTACTAATTACAAGGAATGAAGTATCAGACTGAAAACCATCAGTAGCAGCATAATATACAGTATCTGAGTGGTATTCTACATCCTTATCAGGTTCATAAACAAATGTACCATTTCCATTTAAAGAAATGTTTCCGTAATTAGGTCCTTTTATCACATACGCATTCAATTCATCTCCGCCTGGATCTACGTCATTAGCTAACAATCCTTCTGCCGCTTTATCAACAATAAGTGTTTCCCTTGGATCAAATACAAAGGCATCTGCATTAGCTACAGGTGCAAAAGGATCAAATATTTTGATTTTTACAGTTACTGGATCCCCTTCAAGAAATCTATTCTTTACTTTATAAGTGAAAGAATCAATAGAAGATACTTCATCTGAATACACATATCTGAAAGATCCGTTATCATTAAATTCTAAAGTTCCCTTTTTTGGATTGGATGCCAAAACCGCTGACCTTTTACCAACTAATTGAAGTGGATCAGTTACCCCGGAACGAGCTATCTCAATATCATTAGAAAGAACTCCCCCACCAATCATTAGTAAAGTATCACCTGCCATCACAGTATAGTAATCATCCATTCCCATAGGTGGTTCGTTAGGAATTCTAAATGAATAAATGTCATCATCTCCAACACCACCAATTCTATTTGAAGAAACAAATCCATATTTATACATTTTATCTATAAATAATGAAAAATCATCTCTTTTAGAGTTAAAAGGGGCTCCAAGATTTTTTATATTTTGTCCTCCTGTCCCAATGTTTTCTACCATAAACACATCCAAACCACCTAAACCCGGGTGGCCATTAGAAGAGAAAAATAAAGTTTTATCATCAAAAGAATAAGGAAAAACCTCACTACCCTCTGTATTAATTGTTGGTCCCATATTTATAGGAATAGAGTATTTTTTATCAGATAAAATATTAACATAATATATATCCATTCCTCCCAGTCCACCAGGCATATCGCTAGAAAAATACATCCTTGATCCATCCGGAGTAGTTGATGGGTGCATGACAGCATAGTCATCGTTGTTAAAAGGAACACCTTTCTCACCAGATGACACGGAACCACTAAGTGAAACTTTATAGATACTTAAATTTAAAACATCATTCTTTCCTATAGCTTTTGAGCTTCTTGAAAATATAAGTTCCTTACCATCAGCAGTAAGTACTCCAGGTCCTTCATGAAATTCTGAATTAGCATCACCTGTTATTATTCTAGCATTCTCTATAGTGAAATCGTCTTCATTAAAATCTCCTAAAAATAGATTGTAAGTTGGCTTTTCTGGTTTAATAAATTTTCCTCTAATTTTTTTTGAAGTTTCACCAGAAGAAGTAAACATCATAGTATTTTTTTGACCATCACTGGTTCTTACTGCATATGCCCCAATCTCAGAAGCCGGTGAATTTATTGAAAGATTAGATAGCCGATATTCATCTGATCCAGCTTGGAGTGATATATAGTATAAACTATCATTTAAATATAAAGGAGATTTAGAATCTTTCATCACAAATCTAGAATACTTCTTTCTAAGTTTTGTAGACTCACCATAGTCACCAACTATATCCAAGAGGTTAGCTAAATTGAAATAATCCATTGGGATTTCTTCTTTTAAATCAAAAATCTTTTCATAACTTTCAACGGCTTTTTCAATTTCATCACCAAATTCATAGGCATAAGCTAGATTTCTTAATACCTCAGTATCGGGATTATTAATTTTTTCATAGGATTTTATAGCTTTTGAATAAATACCATTGTCAAAATGATAATTACCCCAATTTTTTAGCTTTTTATCTGAATTTCCTATTCCGAGATTAAATGCAGGAAATTTTTCTTTTGAAACGTTAGTATCCTGACCTAATAGCAAGATAGGAATAAACAATAATGTTAGTAAAATTAGTCTCATAATAGTTACAATTTAAAAATAAGTTATTTATTAAACAATATCTTCTTTATTATTATATTATTAAAAATTTCTAGTTATAAAATCTATTAAAAATACCTTGGAGATTTCACTACATCCTTTTTCTTGTAAATAAAATCGTACCTAATTAAAAGCTCATGGGAACCTCCGTTATATTTAAAAGTATTATTTCCTACTGAATAATCAAATGAATATCCAGCAGTTATTTCTTCTGTAATATTAAATCCAGCCATTATTCCAACACCACCTCCTTTACTTTCCGTTGGAACAATTCTTCCAATTACAGTCCTCGCCATAATACCTGCCCAAAAAGTATCTCTAAAAATAGCATAAGTACTTAAATCCATATTAACAGGAGCACCTTGTGTCATTTTTATATATGAACTGGGTCTAATCTTTATATCATCAGATAAATCAAATAAAGCACCCCCTATAAGAAAATAGTGTCTTTGAGAAGAATTAAATTCATGATTTAACATATGAGGAATAGAAAGTCCTGCATACCAACCTGGAGCATTATAATAAAATCCAACACCAAAATTGGCTAGAAATCTTTTCCTTATATCTGTATCAAAAGCATCATCTATAGGATCGTCAAGAGATAAAACAGAAAAGTCAGATCTAAATCTATTTCCACCTCCTTTAAGTCCAAAAGATAATTTATGACCTGCTGCATTCACTTTGAGATGGTAAGACATATCTACATTGAAAGAAAATGACCTAATAGGACCTATTTTGTCGTTCATAATACTGAAACCATACCCTATTTGATCACCAAAAAGAGGCATATTTAGTGAAAGAGTTTGTGAGGTTGGAGCACCTTTAAATCCTAACCATTGAGATCTATGAACGGTCATAACACTTAAAACTTCTCTAGAACCTACATAAGCTGGATTTACAGACTGAAGATTAAACATGTAATGACTAAACATAGCATCTTGCTGAGCGAAAAGCCCTACTGATAAAAAAAATGAATAAAAGAAAAATATTATTTTTTTAACCATTCCGCAAATATAATTAATTTCTTCATCTAAGATAGAATGAATAAGTTTAAAGTATTAATACCTTCTTCGTAAGTACACATATCCTTTATAAATTTCACAGTCATTATTTAAGTTTATTATATAATAATACACACCTTCAGGTAATTTTCCATTATCTGAATTTCCTTTATTTACATTAGCCTCACCATTCCAATCATTTTTATAATTCACTTTTTCATATACAGCAGTCCCCCATCGGTTATAAACATTAACTCTACTGTAAGTATAATGTTCAATATCCTTAATCATCCAGTTATCATTTACACCATCGCCATCGGGAGAAAATCCGGTATAAACTACAAGATTACAACATACTACTGTAGTTGTTATAGGTACTGTCTTACTCAAGTAATAGTAATCACAAGGATCTGTAGGATCAGTACCGTCCCTTATTTCATCACCATCAGTTACACCATCACCATCACAATCTACTTCTGATGTGATTGGTAAGGTAATATCTCCTATTTCGTATACACAAGGATCCAAAGGATCTTCATCATTACAGTCACTCACCCCATCTCCATCTGTATCGGATTCTAAGACGTTTACCTGAAATTGATTAGACACTTCACAAATACCATCAGATGTTGTCAAAGTAATTGTAGAAGAGCCTTTTATCTTTCCTAAAGTTAAAACCACAAGAGAAGAATCCGTTAAACTTACCGTTACTACGTCTGTATTAGAACTAGTTACGCTAAATGTTAAATCATCACCATCTGGATCAATAAAAAACACGCTCATATCAAAATTATTAATCTCGGAACATTCTTTTACATTGATTTCAGGAGGACTAAGCACAAAAAGAGGACAATCATTCACTGGAGTAATATTGATTGTTACGTTATAAGGTCCTACTGCCACACAGCCGTCTTTATCTTCAAGCATGTATTGAAACTGATCCACTAGTGTTTCGCTTCCATCATGGATGTAGGTAAATCCTCCAAGACTATCTACATTGAAAGTTACAACACCATGATGTGGCCCCGTACCTGGAGTTAGTAAATATACACGAAGATTATTGATATCTGAGTCTATATCACTATCAGAAGTACCAGAACTAGCATTTACTTTTTTAATCACACCATTAGTAGCAATAACACTAAGGGTATCGCCTTCATTCACAGTATATACATCATCAACACCTACCGGGCAGTCGTTTTGAGCTAGTATCGTCAAGGTAACTACCATATCTTGTACCGTACACACGCCATCAGATAGTTCATAAGTGAAGGAGTCTGAGTGATTTTCAGTGCCGTCATGCACGTAGGTAAACCTTCCGTTTGCACATATAACATTCGTTTGTCCATTTCTCGCGTCTGTAGGATCGGTACAGCTTAAAATTCCGTGTGCTGGTAAAGTCTGATGTGTTGCAGTTAACGTATTGGCTGGCAGATCCACATCACTGTCTGCACCATTAGGGTGGGTGTTGTTGATGACTCCTTTTGGTAATGGTCCTCCTGGTCCGAATCCTGCATCTACAGCATGAAATGTACCTCCTTCACGAAGCACTACACCATTCACTCCATTAGCATAGGTATCATCCTGACCTACTGGACAGTCGTTCACTGGATTAATCGTGATTGTAACAGTAGCAACATTAGAATCACAAGCTCCATCTTTCACCTGATAAGTAAAAGAATCTGTAGGCAGTTCACCACCATCATGCGTATAAGTAAAAGAACCGTCTGCATTAAATGTGAGGACACCATTCGTTGTCGTAGTAATTAATGATGCTGTAAGAACATCTCCTTCTGCATCCGTGTCAGCACTACCTACCTTCATAATTACTCCATCTACAGTAGGTATAGTGAGCGTACCACCCTCAGCTATCGTATAGGTGTCTGCAACCGCTACCGGGCAGTCGTTCACCGGAGTGACAGTAATTGTTACAGTAGCATCATTCGAGTCACATACTCCATCATTTACCTTGTAGGTAAACGAGTCTGTCGTTGTCTCCGTTCCATCATGCACATAAGTAAAAGAACCGTCTGCATTAAGTGTTAACGTACCATTGGTTGTAGTCGTGACTAGTGATGTGGTGAGTGGGTCGTTTTCTGCATCTGTATCATTAATAACAACTCCAGTAATAGCAGTTTTGGTGAGCGTACCTCCTTCATGAACAGTGTAGGCGTCATCCAACCCAATAGGGCAATCGTTTATAGGATTAATCGTGATTGTAACAGTAGCAACATTAGAATCACAACCTCCATCGTTCACCTGATAAGTAAAAGAATCAGTGATGGTTTCAGTTCCATCATGAACATAAGTAAAGGAGCCATCTCCATTAAGTGTTAACGTACCATTGGTTGTAGTCGTGACTAGTGATGTGGTAAGTGGGTCGTTTTCTACATCTGTATCGTTGAAAATAACACCATCTAAAGCTGTTTTAGTCAGTGTACCTCCCTCATCAACAGTGTAGGCGTCAGCCACCCCAACAGGGCAATCGTTTACAGGAGTAATCGTGATTGTAACAGTAGCAACATTAGAATCACACGCTCCGTCGTTCACCTGATAAGTAAAAGAATCTGTTGTTGTCTCCGTTCCATCATGCACATAGGTAAAAGAGCCATCTCCATTAAGTGTTAACGTACCATTGGTTGTAGTCGTGACTAGTGATGTGGTGAGTGGGTCGTTTTCTGCATCTGTATCATTAATAACAACTCCAGTAATAGCAGTTTTGGTGAGCGTACCTCCCTCATCAATAGTGTAGGCGTCATCCAACCCAATAGGGCAATCGTTTATAGGATTAATCGTGATTGTAACAGTAGCAACATTAGAATCACAACCTCCATCGTTCACCTGATAAGTAAAAGAATCTGTAGGCAGTTCACCACCATCATGCGTATAAGTAAAAGAACCGTCTGCATTAAATGTGAGGACACCATTCGTTGTCGTAGTAATTAATGACGCAGTGAGAGCATCACCTTCTGCATCTGTATCGTTGAAAATAACACCATCTAAAGCTGTTTTAGTCAGTGTACCTCCCTCATCGACAGTGTAGGCGTCATCCAACCCAACAGGGCAATCGTTTACAGGAGTAATCGTGATTGTAACAGTAGCAACATTAGAATCACACGCTCCGTCGTTCACCTGATAAGTAAAAGAATCTGTTGTTGTCTCCGTTCCATCATGCACATAGGTAAAAGAACCGTCTGCATTAAGTGTTAACGTACCATTGGTTGTAGTCGTGACTAGTGATGTGGTGAGTGGGTCGTTTTCTGCATCTGTATCATTAATAACAACTCCAGTAATAGCAGTTTTGGTGAGCGTACCTCCTTCATGAACAGTGTAGGCGTCATCCAACCCAATAGGGCAATCGTTTACAGCTAGTATCGTCAGGGTAACTACCATATCTTGTACCGTACACACACCATCAGATAGTTCATAAGTGAAGGAGTCTGAGTGATTTTCAGTGCCGTCATGCACGTAGGTAAACCTTCCGTTTGCACATATAACGTTCGTTTGTCCATTTCTTGCGTCTGTAGGATCGGTACAGCTTAAAATTCCGTGTGCTGCTAAAGTCTGATGTGTTGCAGTCAACGTGTTCGCTGGCAGATCCACATCACTGTCTGCACCATTAGGGTGGGTGTTGTTGATGACTCCTTTTGGATCTAGACCTCCGTTGGCATTAAGAGTACCTCCTTCAAGAAGCGATACACCAATAACTCCAGTACCATCATAGGTATCATCCTGACCTACTGGACAGTCGTTCACTGGGTTAATTGTGATCGTTACGGTAAAAGGTCCTGCTGCCGCACATCCATCTAAATCGTCCAAAGTATAGGTAAAGGAGTCTGTCGTTGTCTCACTTCCATCGTGGGGGTAAATAAAGGTTCCGTCAGCATTAAATACAAAACCTCCCCCGTGATGTGAAGGGTCTGAAGTTTTCGTAGCTGTTAATGTATTATCGTCTGAATCAATATCAGAATCTGCTGCCCCTCCAGTTTTAATTAACCCCACGGTCCCCAGAATCACACCTCCATTAAGGCCAGCTTTAGTCGCAATAGTAAGAGTAGCAGCTTCATCAACCACATACCCATCATCTACTCCTGCAGGACAGTCGTTCACTGGATTAATCGTGATTGTTACAGTAGCAACATTCGAGTCACATCCCCCATCGTTTATCTTGTAGGTAAAGGAATCTGTCGTTGTCTCAGTTCCATCATGCACGTAAGTGAAAGATCCGTCTGCGTTAAATGTTAATATGCCGTTCACGGTAGTGGTTATTAATGATGCTGTCAAAGGATCGCTTTCTGCATCTGTATCATTAAAAATAACTCCATCTACAGAAGTTTTTGTGAGAGTTCCTTCTTCATCTACTGTATAGGTGTCCGCAACCGCTACAGGGCAGTCGTTGATATTCAATAGAGACTGTGGTGGTGAAACATCTGTATCACAGACATAAGAAGGAGTGGAAAGAACTACACGATAAAGATATCCATCCATTGAAAGAGGAACGTTAGTTAAAGTTAAATCTATAGTTGTCACACCAGAATATACACCACCATCAGTAAGATTTGCCCAACCACTTCCAGTATCCTCTTGCCACTGGTATAATGGATCGGGTGCTGCAACACCCTTGCAATTATTACATATTTTATTATCTATGACATTTGCTACTACAGAAAACGTAACAGTCTCATTAATTTCAATTTCTTTTAAAACTGCAGGATTCGTAGTAACAGCAACGGCTGATCCTTCTTGGATGTAATCATCTCCTCCTACCCCATCCACATCTGCTGGCGTCGTATAGCCTGGTGTTCCTGTAACTTTACCGTCACCACCAACAGGAGGAGGTGCTGTAGGACCTAATTTACCGTCTCCATCTGCATCAGTAAATCCCGCCTCCAAGACATCATTACATCCATCTCCATCACTATCTAGGTCAAGGTGATCAGGAATACCATCGTTATCAGAATTTCTTTTTATGCAATCGCTATAATCTAAAACCGCGTAGAGTTCTACCCCATCAATAGCCATTGCTTCATAGTAACTATTGGAAATAGGAGGTGAATTAGCAACACCACCATCCACAAAAAATTCTAATTTTTGTGTAGCAGCATTTGCAGTAAAAACAAGTTCTACTTTGTTCCATGTTTGGTTTCCAGCTCCTTCAAAAGCTCTTTCATTAGAGTACTTTGTTTGACAAGTTCCTATACAAGGATCTGCAGATAATTTACTATCAATAGACCAAACGACTCGCCACCTAGATAATTCTCCAACGGTAGTGAGTGCTAATAAACAAGCGGGATGTCCAGTACAAAAATTACCTGCACTTGCTTGCCAAAATGAAACTAAATATTCTCTACCTATAGTAAGACCGGGAATTATTGTAAAGAACGATTCTCCTCCAGCAAGTCCACCTTGACCGGCAGCTAGTACCCCACCTACGGGAGAAGCCTGCAATCCATCACCAAGATCAACTATAGTAAAAGTATTAGTAGCAATAGGAATTGGTGTATTATGGCTATCTAGAGTGCCTTGACCATTAGACCAACCTGCATACAATGGAGGATTAGATGATGTAACATTTCCATTGTCACTTCCATCACTTCTTGCTATATCTAAGTCTGTAGCAGGAGGTGGTGGACCCAACATATCGAAGCTTCCATCTACATCCCAAGGAAATAAAGGCAAACAAACTAAACCCTCGTCAGCATCCGTTATCCCATCGTTATCATCGTCAAAATCAGCATCAGCATTATAAATAAAATCTACTACCCCATCTCCATCTGTGTCCTGAGAATAAGAATTATATGCAAATAATAGAAAAATACATATATAAAAATTTATAAATCTCTTATTAATCCTGAAAGGAGATAACATAGTTTTTTATTACTTAAGTAACAAATTTATAAAGAATGAATTAGAAAAGTTATTTTCTTCTTCTTAGATATACTGAACCCCTTTTTATCGTAGATCCATCTTTAAGGTCTAGGCTATAAAAATACAATCCTTCGGGTAATCTTTTACCCCAGCTGATATTAGTATTAGTATTTCCACCCCAATCACTTCTGTAGTTTACTTTTTCGTATACCAAAGTGCCCCATCTACTATAAATGAGTAAAAGACTCTGAGGATATTGTTCTATATAAGGTATTACCCACGTGTCGTTTACTCCGTCTCCATCGGGAGAAAAGCCATCATAAAGTACAGTAGGACATTTGGACTCTATTGTAATAGGTTCTGTAATATGTAAAGCAACGTATGAACACGGATCATTGGGGTCCGTGTTATCATTTAGTTCTGTTGCATCAATAACACCATCTCCATCACAGTCTTCCAGAGAAGTAACAGGTAAAGTAATATCCTCTAGATTATAAGAACATGCATCTATTGGATCTGTGCCCACAGATATTTCTTTACAATTTCCTACACCATCTCCATCCAAATCAGAAACTACAATTTCAAGCTGAAAAGTTAAAGTCGTCTCACATTTACCATCTGAAGCTATCAAAGTGATAGTAGAAACACCTACTTCACCTATGTCAGTAAAATTAAGAGTTGAATTTGTAGTGTTTACCTTTACTAAATCTGTATTGGAACTTTTTGCAGCGTATATTAGATTATTATCATCAGGATCACTAAAAAACAAACTGATATCAAAACTTGGACTTTCAACGGCACATTCGTTCAATGAAATATCTGAAGGAGTAACTAAAATTCCAGGACAATCATTGATTGGATTAATTGTAAAAGATGCTGTAGATATATTTGAATCACATGTACCGTCATTCACCTTATAGGTAAATGAATCTGTTGTCGTCTCACCACCATTATGGGTATAGGTAAAGGATCCATCATTTGAGATCACTATTGTACCGTTGGAAGGATCGGTAAGTTTTGTGATTGTAAGAGGATCTGATTCCGCATCACTATCATTAGCTAGAATACCTATGGATTTTCCAATAATTAAAGTATCTCCCTCATTGAGAGTATACGTGTCATCTAAAGTTATTGGACAATCATTGATTGGAGTGACTGTAATGTTGACCGTTCCAAAATTCGAATCACATATACCATCATTGATTTTATAAAGGAAAAAGTCTTCTGTAGTTTCACTTCCATCATGGATGTAGATAAAAGATCCATCTGGACTAGCTTGAAGTGATTTTGTGCTAATATATGATTGAAATTTAATTAGCGCCTCTATTCCAGAAGCACCATTACTATTAACATTACCTATAGTTAACGCAATGTCTTGAGAGCAATCATAACTAAAAGTTTCATTAAAAATCCACCCAACTATAGCATTATCCATATATTGTAGTGCATCTTCTCTTCCCCCACCTGTAACATCAGACATTAATTTGATAGAGCCTTGAGATATGATAAGCTCTGGGTTTCCTTCTCCATTCCAAGGCTCCCAATATGGTAGTGCCCCAACATCTACATCAAACTTTTCTCCATTATTAAATTCTGTTGTATTTGCTCCTCTATCTGAATTCCAATGATCTTCATTAAAATATAATAGTGGGGTTCCATTTAAATCTAGTTGTATACCATCGTCAAAAGTTTCAAAATCTATCTTTATCCTACAACTATCATAGATATCTTCATCACCTAATTCAACAGAAAAATTTATATTATCAGTATAATCTTCCATAGTTTCTGACATTTTGAATGCTGAACTTATTGGATAGCCTCCTGTATATTTTTGTACTGTCCCTTTATCCGTACTTGACACCACTAAAACGGATGTATTGGTATTGGTATTATATGAAGTTACAAAAACATCAGAATTTACATCTGAATCGTTAGATAAAAATCCGAAAGCAGCATCTATAATCAAGGTGTCTCCTTCATCTACCGTATAATTATCATCTACCGCCAGAGGACACTCATTAGTTATATTAAAATATACAGTCACAGTCTCTGAATCACCACATTTTCCATCATTCAACTTATATAAGATACTATCCTTAGGTGAAAAACTACCATCATGAACATATGATATAGAACCATCTGGAAAAAGACTAAAACCTGTTGAATGATTTGGTCCAGTAAGTGGGAAAATAGTTAAAGAATCATCTGGATCAAAATCATTAGCTAAAACACCAGTAGCTGATGGTACATTTAGAGTACTGTTCCTTGGTAAGGTATAAGTTTCTCCTACTGCTGTAGGACAATCATTTATTTCAATTATGGATATTATGACTTTTACAACATCTGAATCACATAACCCATCATTAATTTTATAAGTAAGAGAATCAAAAAGTGTGTTTGTGCCATCATGCACATAAGTAAATGAACCATCTGGATTGAGTGTAAAAGAAGTTGCATGTAGTGGATCTGTCACTTTAATTGCTGTAAAAGGATCTCCATCTGCATCAGAATCAAATCTTAAAAAACCCTCTAAAACAGATTTATTTAAAGTGCCTCCTTCCATTACCGTATAAGTAGTTCTTAGAGCTACAGGACAATCGTTGACCGGGGTTATAGTAAGGTTCACAGTTCCAATATTTGAATCACACCCTCCATCATTTAATGTATATGTGAAAGAATCTGTGGGCACTTCGCCACCATCATGCGTGTAGGTAAATGAGCCATCTGGATTCAAAGATAAAATTCCATATGTAGGGTTTGAAAACCTTATTACTATAAACGCATCTCCCTCAGCATCAGTATCATTAGCTCGCAATCCATCAACTACTACTTTAGTTATAGTTCCCCCTTCAGCTAAAGTATAATTATCATCAACAGCTACTGGGCAATCATTTACTGGCGTCACATTTATTGTCACATCAAATGGACCCGCAGTAGTACACCCGTCCTGGTCATCCAATGTGTATTGAAATTGATCAGTTAATGTCTCTGTACCGTCGTGCACATAAGTAAATCCTCCAAGTTTGTCTACATTAAAAGTTATATTTCCATTATTAGGTCCCGTTCCAGGATTTACAAGTGTTGCCCGAAGATTATTCACATCTGAATCAACATCTGTATCTGAAGAAACAATTTTCTTTATCACGCCATCACCTGTTGAAACATTAAGTGTGCCTCCTTCATTAATAGAATACGTATCATTAACTCCAACAGGACAGTCATTTTGAGGTGTAATATTAATTGTTACAGTATAGGGGCCTGCAGCTACACACCCATCTTGATCGTCAAGAGTATATTGAAATTGATCAGTTAATGTCTCTGTGCCGTCGTGCACATAAGTAAATCCTCCTAGTTTATCTGCATCAAATACAAAAGAAGCTGCATTAAGAGGTCCTGTTCCAGGGTTTACAAGCGATGCACGTAAATTTGCGTTAGGTGAATCATCATCATTATCATTGATTATGACTCCATCTACATGTGTTTTTACAAGCGTACCTGCTTCATCTACCGTATAGGTATCATCAACACCTTCAGGGCAATCATTCACGGCAGCAATATTTATCGTCACCGTATAAGGACCTGCTGCAGCACATCCATCATGATCATCCAGTGTATAGGTAAATGAATCCGTAGTTGTATTACTACCATTATGGGTGTAGGTAAATCCACCTTCACTATCATTATCAAAAATAAGTAGCCCACTCGTAGGAGCAGTCACAGCTGTTGCTCTTAGATCATTTTGAGGAGTATCAGGATCAGTATCTGCAGATCCTGCTTTTTTTATCACTCCATCCACATCAGGTATAATAATCGATTGTCCTTCTATACCAAGGTATGTATCAGGGAGTCCAACTGGACAGTCATTTATCGGATTTATATTTATTGTGACAGTATAAGGTCCTGTTGTAGCACATCCATCTTGATCATTTAAAGTGTAAGTAAATGAATCTGTCGTAGTTTCAGTATCATCATGAGTATAAACAAAGGTTCCATTTGCATTGAGCGTAAATGCTCCTACATGATTTGAGGGATTGGATGTTTTGGTTGCAGTTAAACCATTATCATTTGAATCTACATCGGAATCTGCTGCGCCTATGTCTTTATTTCCTCCGACAGTCCCCAAAATTACACCTCCTCCAGCTCCCGACGCGGAATTAACGTTAAGAGTCCCACCTTCATCTACGTTATAGGTATCATTTTGTCCCGATGGACAATTATTTACATTTAGTGTTGACTCGGGAGGTGTTACGCTAGCACCACATACATAGGATGGAGTAGTAATTACCACTTGATACTTATATCCTGACATACCAACTATAATATTAGATATGGTAAGCTGATTGGTTGTTACGCCACCATATTTTCCTCCATTAGCAAGATTAACCCATCCTCCTCCTGTGTTTTCTTGCCATTGAAATACAGGACTTGGAACAGCTGCAGATTTGCAATTATTACATACTCTGGCATCAAAAACATTCGCCGCAACGGTAAACTGCACCGTCTCTCCGACTTGTTTAGATTCCAAAGTTGAGGGATTTGAAGTTACTGTAACTGCTGCCCCTTCTTGAATATAATCGTGTCCTCCTGCACCGTCTACATCAGCTGGAGTAGTATACCCACCACTACCAGTTACCTTTCCATCTCCATCTACATTAATAGGAAGCCCTCCTAAAATCCCGTCACCATTACTATCTGTAAAACCTGCTTCTAATACATCATTACACCCATCGCCATCACTATCTGGATCCAGATGATCTGGGATTCCATCATCATCTGAGTTTCTGACTAAGCAATCACCTGGATCAAATACTTTTATAAGATTAATATCATCAATTCCCATATAATTGGTAGTATACGATGCACCTCTACCATCAGAAGCAGGGTCAACACAAAATTGCAGTCTAGCCACAGCATTAACTGCAGTAAAACTTACAGAAGTTGATGTCCATACTTGATTTCCAAACCCATCAAATTCCACTTCATCAGAATACATAGTTTGTGCTCCGGGAATAGGTGCTGCTTTACCTCCAACTGCACCATTTGAAACTTCTACCCTCCATCTTCCTTTAGCACCTATCACCGTAGAATTTCCTCCATCTTTTACCCCAGCAAAAATCTGATAAAATGTTACAATATAAGTCTCTCCAACTTCAAGAGCAGCGATATCATCTGTGAAGAAACATTCATAGCTACCTGTATTCTTCCACCATCCACCTGCCCATATACCTCCTTGTGGTGATGGGGGAACTAAAGGTCCAACTCCAGAAGAAGTTCCTGATCCTACATCAGGCAATGGTGAAATCCAACTGTCGCATGACCCCTTACCATTAACCCAACCACCTGAAGTTACATCAGAATTTTTTCCATCATTACCAAGTGCTCCATGCGCAACACCTGCTAAATCCTCAAAGGTCCCATCAGGGCCAACATTAACATTTTGAAAACATTGTAACCCTTCTTCTGTATCTAAAATACCATCGTTATCGTCATCTAAATCATCATCATCGCCAACTCCATCCCCATCATTTCCATATCTAGGAAAAACTATAGGAAAATCTCTTCTAATATTAACACTTAGATTATAATCTTTTTTAATCCTCTCCTTAGGTTGATAAATATTTATTCCTCTTACTGCTTCAAATGCAGAAATTCCTCCATAAACAAAATATACATTTCCATTAAAATCAACAAGATTTCCACTTGCATCAAAATCAGAAGTTCCATAAACTGGATGTTCAGCTAGATAGTTAAAATAAAGGCTTTTTATACTGTCAGCAGAAAGGTATATAATAGAATTTTTAGGGAGTTGAATTGACTCATAATCCTGAGAATGCAGCTGAAATACATAGAAAAAAAACAGAAAAACAATCTGTATTTTACAAATAGATTTTAAATAAAATTTCATTTTAAAGTTACATTCTTTTAGGTACAAATAAATTGCTTTATCAGCAATTAACTAAGTAAATATAAAATATTATAGCTTATTTAACTAAGCAAGTAACTTCCTCGTATACTAAAAGTTTAGTAAGGTTTAAAGGTAAATGTTAATCTCTTCTTCTTAAATAAACATATCCTTTTTTTGTTTTAGAACCATTATTTAAATTTATTGAATAAAAATAAACTCCTTCAGATAATCTTTTCCCTCTGTTGCTTGTCCCATTCCAATCACTTTTATAATTTATTGTTTGATAAACAATTGTTCCCCATCGATTATAAATAATCAATTCACTTCTAGGATATTGCTCTATAAAAGGTATGACCCAAGTATCATTCACACCATCCCCATCAGGTGAAAATCCATCATAAAATACTACAGGACAGGTAGAATCGATGGTAATTGGTAATGAAATATGTAATCGATCATAAGAACATGGATCGTTAGGGTCTGTTCCATCATTAAATTCATCGACGTCAAGAACTCCATCACCATCACAATCTTCTAAAGAAGTGATGGGTAAGGTAATGTCCTCCACATTATAAGAACATCCATCTATTGGATTGGTTCCCACTGATTTTTCTTTACAATTCCTTACCCCATCTCCATCTGTATCCAATTCGACGATGTCAACTTGAAATTGTAATGTGGTTTCGCAGTCTCCATCTGAGGCTACCAACGTAATTGTGGAACTACCCACCTCCCCTATATCACTAAGAGTCAAAGAAGAGTTGTCCGAAGTTGCTTTAACTAGGCTCGTGTTAGAGCTGCTAGCAGCATAGATCAAATCTGTGCCTTCAGCATCTCTAAAGAAGAGACTAATATCATAACTTGTTACGTTGGAAGTACATTCACCCAATGAAATACTGGTTGGGTTTGAAATAATTTCTGGGCAATCATTTATTGGATTGACAGTAATCTGAACAGTAGATATGTTGGAATCACAAGCTCCATCATTTACCCTATAAGTAAAAGAATCCGTGATGGTTTCAGTTCCATCATGAACATAAGTAAAGGAACCGTCTGAATTAAATGTGAGAACACCATTCGTCGTCGTAGTAATTAATGTTGCTGTAAGAGCATCATTTTCCGCATCTGTGTCGTTAAAAATAACACCATCTAAAGTTGTTTTGGTCAGTGTACCTCCCTCATCAACAGTGTAGGCGTCATCTACTCCCACAGGGCAATCGTTTATAGGAGTAACTGTAATTGTAACGGTAGCAACATTAGAATCACACGCTCCGTCGTTTACCTGATAAGTAAAAGAATCTGTTGTTGTCTCCGTTCCATCATGCACATAAGTAAAAGAGCCATCTCCATTAAGTGTTAACGTACCATTGGTTGTAGTCGTGACTAGTGATGTGGTAAGTGGATCGTTGTCTGCATCTGTGTCGTTAAAAATAACACCATCTAAAGCTGTTTTGGTCAGTGTAGCTCCCTCATCAACGGTATAAGCGTCATCTACCGCCAAAGGACAACCAACAATCACATTTACATTTAATTGTGATTCTGGTGGAGTTACTGAGGCACCACAAACATAGGATGGAGTGGTAATTACCAGTTGATATTTATATCCCGACATACCAACTGTAAGATCAGTTATTGTAAGTTCATTGGTTGTTACACCAGAATATTTTCCTCCATCAGCAAGATTAGCCCATCCTCCTCCTGTATTTTCTTGCCACTGATATACAGGTGCAGGAACACCAGCAGATTTACAATTATAACATTCTCTTGCGTCAATCATGTTTGTTACAGCAGTAAACTGTACTGTTTCTCCTGGTTGTTTTGATTCTAAAACAGAAGGATTTGAAGTCACAGTAACTGCTGCGCCTTCTTGAATATAATCATGACCGCCAATCCCATCCCTATCAAGCGGGGTGATATAGCCCCCACTGCCAGTAACCTTTCCGTCACCATCTACAGTAACAGGCGAGTTACCTAAAACACCATCATCATCAGGATCTGAAAATCCAGCTTCTACTACATCATTACACCCGTCCCCATCACTATCTTCATCTAAATGATCTGCTACACCATCGTTATCTGAATCTCTTGTGTCACAATCTAATGCCGCAGCCACTTCAAACATCTCAATACCATCAATTGCCATGTAATCACATAACCAACAATCATTGCTCCAATCACTACCTTGATCAACACCAAATGTCAATCTTTGGTCAGTAGCCTCTGCAGTAAATCTTAAAGTAACTTTTGTCCAAGTTTGATTTCCAGGTCCCTCAAAAGCTCTTTCTGGAGAATATTGTTTTTGAAGTCCAGGATAACCTGGATGAACCCCAAACTTTACTTGCCATCTTGCTTTAGAACCTATTTGAGAATTGTCAGATGTAGGAGCACAACCATTTGTTCCATCAGTTATTCCTGCAAAAGTCTGCCAAAAAACAACATCATATTTATTTCCAGGTTTAAGTTTTTCAACGTTTGCGTAAAAACTTTCATAATCAGAAGAACTTTCTGCCCAACCAGCTGCTACCACACCACCATCCGGTGATGCTGGTAATCCATTTGCAGCTCCTTTACTGTTTCCACAATTTAATCTTGCTCTTGGCGTATGCCACGTATCTAAAGTGCTTTTTCCATTTATCCAATCTCCACAGGTAACATCACCGTTTCTTCCTTCATCATCCCCATGAGCATCATCTGAACACGGAGTAAAAGAACCGTCCGGACCAATCGCTTTTAGAAAGTAACAGTTTAATCCTTCTTCTGAATCTAAAATCCCATCGTTATCATCATCTAAATCATCATCTGCTGCTACACCGTCCCCGTCATCACCCGTACCATATGCTCCAAATACTACAGGAAAATCTCTTATAATATTCGAAGCTTTGAGAAAATACGACTCTTGATTTATTTTCATCATTTTTAAATCAATTTTATGGGATTTTGGTTTTATAGGCAATATTATTTCTTTTGCAGACTTTCCGCCATAAACAAAATAAACATTCCCTTTATGATCTACAAGATTTCCACTCTTATCAAAATAACTTTTATCATCATGGTCAAATAAAGATAAATTATGGTAAAAAGATTCTATACTATCAGCAGAAAGGTATATAATAGAATTTTTAGGGAGTTGAATTGATTTATAATCCTGAGAATGCAGCTGAAATACATAGAAAAAAAACAGAAAAACAATCTGTATTTTACAAATAGATTTTAAATAAAATTTCATTTTAAAGTTACATTCTTTTATATATAAATAAATTGCTTTATCAGCAATTAACTAAGTAAATATAAAATATTATAGCTTATTTAACTAAGCAAGTAACTTCCTCGTATATTAAAAGTTTAGTAAGGTTTAAGGTGAATATTAATCTCTTCTTCTTAAATAAACATATCCTTTTATCGGTTTTTTGTGTTCATCTCCTAAATCAAGAATGAAATAATACACCCCTTCAGTTAATAAATTTTTAGATTTTTTGTAGTTGCCTTTTACATCAGCTCTTCCTACGTTTCTTGTTCCATCCCAGTGATCAAAGTATTTTTCTTTTTCGTAAATCTTTATTTCCCACCTGTTGTACACAGTGACGTTGTTATTCGGATAAGGATCTAATCCTCTTATAACCCACCTGTCATTTACCCCATCTCCATCAGGAGAAAATCCAGTAGGAATATGTATTACATTAGGATATACCTCTAACAGTGCCTCTTCAGAAATTACATCTTCAGCACATAGGTAACTAGGATTAGAAATCACAAGTCTGTAGCGATAGGTATCCATAAAGAGTTCCAAAGGAAGTATTGTCAGTTCAAGGGTATTGGAACCTTTGTAGGTTACACCGTTACTTGTGATATCAGTAAGATCATTCCATGTTTCACCATCATCTGTGCTTTCTTGCCACTGATAGATAAAATCACCCGAATTGCTCACCGCTTTTAGTATAAGGGTATCTTTTTCAGGAAGAGAGGTGAATGACACAGGAGAAGAAAGCAACTCAACCAGTATACCAGCTTCTAAATAGTCTTTAATTCCATTGTTATTTACATCAGCAGGTTCTGTATATCCATCTACCACATCTGAACCATCTGCGTTTTTAATTACTTTTCCTAGACTGTCTACCACAACGGGGCTTGTGCCCAGTATGCCGTCGTTATCAGGATCTGCAAATCCAGCTTCCACTACATCAAAACAACCATCCCCATCACTATCCAGATCTAGATGATTTGGCACCCCATCACCATCTGTGTCTACTGTGTCTTCCACAACATCTAGAATACCATCGTTATCATCATCTAAGTCATCAGGTTCATCAGGTACCTCATCATCATCAGTATCTTTTAATACATTAAGTTGCGCAAAGTTAGATACTAGAATTGAATCACAAACGTAAGAATAATTTAAAAATGCAACCCTATACCTATAACCACCTAAAGAATCGGGAATATTACTTATTGTAAGGGTATCATTAGTAACACCAGAATAAGGAGGTGCTTCCAACAAATTATTCCACGAAGTGGAATCCCTACTCTCTTGCCATTGGTAAGTAATAAGCCCTTTCGCTGAAGCAGAAGCTATAAAGAATGTATCAAAGCCCTCTGTAACTAACAAAGAAATAGGATTCATGAGAATGGTAATAGATGAGCCTTCTTCTTTGTAATCATCTGTTCCATTACCATCTGCATCTAGTGCAGCAGGAGTAGTATATCCTGGAGGATTTACTGCTCCTAAACCACTTGCAACAGAGTTCTCAATTACTAGACCGGTAACGTCGACCAC
>Ga0310345_10001755_pt1 | contig 23232 bp, 21 predicted proteins | sample HC15DNA20500_MG_FD_204667 | JGI IMG/M metagenome (GOLD analysis project Ga0310345, IMG submission 204667) | Marine microbial communities from station ALOHA, North Pacific Subtropical Gyre - HC15-DNA-20-500_MG | ecosystem: Environmental > Aquatic > Marine > Oceanic | place: Pacific Ocean: North... | reverse complement strand
TCCCCCACCTGCAACAGATCGTGGAGGAAACGGAAGCGGCGCGCGCGCTGGCACAAAACTTCCGCCTGCTCAAGAAGGTACCCATCCGCCTGGGCGTGCTTTCGACGGTTGGACATGTGCGGCTTTCCCGATTTCTCGCTCGCTTCGACAAGGAGAGCCCGGGCGTTGAGCTGTCGGTAAGCGAGGGCTCCGCATCAAGACTTGCCGACCAGTTGCTTGAGGGCGAACTGGACGTCCTGATCGCGACCAGGACAGCCGAACTGGAAGACCGCTTGCGCACACAGGATCTTTACAGGGAGCGATATGTTGTCGTCTTCCCGCCCGATCACCGGCTTGGTGCACACAACGCGGTGAGTCTGGCTGATCTTGATGGAGAAGATTACGTGGATCGACTCTCCTGCGAGATGCGCGAGATGGTCATGTCCGCATGCCAGAGCGAAGGCGTCGAGCTCTACGCACGCTTTCGTTCCGAGAGAGAGGACTGGGTACAGGCCATGGTTCTTGCGGGGCTCGGATTTGCCTTCATGCCGGAGTTTTCCGTCAGCCTGCCTGGCCTCATGCAACGCCCGCTGATCGAGCCGGAGGTAGAACGCCAGATAGCTGCCATGACTGCCCCCGGTCGAAAATTCTCGCCGGGTCTGGAATCCTTTTTCAGGGTGGCCAGCCGTTTTTCGTGGCCGGGGTGAACGAGGGGCAGCCGGCGTTTGCCCCTATGTGCATTCCTGCTTCAGTCGCTGTCTGGCCGTGTCGCATCGGCTGCATATGCCAATTGCTAACGGCCTGGGACGTGGTAAAATCCACAGTTCGGGCTTTTGGCGCCTAGCTGTTTTTGATGATGCTGGCGCTCGGAGGACATCACAATGAAGTTCGCTATGTTCGTTCAGGTTGCCTTGGCGGCCGGGATCGGCTCGCTTTCAACCGCCTTTGCCGATGATTATGATCTGGCTGCTCTGCGTACGGCTGTCGAAAAATACAAGGACGTGAAAGTCGCACTCGCGGAAGGCTACATCCCGGATCCATCTGGTCATTGTGTGGATGCCGCCGCAGAAGGATTGCCAGCCGAATGGGGCGGGATGGGTATTCATTACCTCAATCCGAGCCTGCTCAAGATTACCGCCGATCAGCCAAGAGTCGACGGCATGAGCATACACACCGACTTTTTGAAGCCATCGGTGTTGCTATACGAGCCGCAGGCTGACGGATCGCTCGTCCTTGTTGGCGTGGAGAATCTTGTCTTCGAGAAAGCCTGGAAGGAAGCCGGGAACAACAGTGCTCCCATGTTCAATGGTCGCGCATGGGATCACATGGCCGACAAGGCGGACACCGCTGCAGATGAGGCCCACGGCTTCGAACCGCACTATGACCAGCATGTATGGCTGTTTCGCGAGAACCCCAGTGGCGAACTCATGCCATTCAACCCCAATGTGACTTGTCAGCATCAAGCCAGGCATTGAGACGCTTTCATTTCTCGCATCGAAGTGGCTCCCGGCACCTGTTCAGCCGGGAGCGCTTTGGCTTCAACCAACAGCCAGATCGAGGGCCTTGGCTGCTTCTCTCATGACGCCCACGAGACGCTCGCGGCTGTCGTCGAAGGTCCGGTTGTCGGGGAACATCAGGCTGATGCCCCGGTTTGCGTCGGGCATGACCAGCGGCCTGACAACAACTTCCTTCCTGTGCACGGCCTGTCGGCGCGCGAACAGATCGGGGAGTACGGCTATACCGGCTCCCGTGGCGGCCATCAAAAGGATTGAGTCGAGACTGGTGCCTTCATAGTCATCCGACACGATACCGCCGCTAAGGCCGGCCAGGCCGTAGACGATCCGCGCGAGGCGGTGCCCCGTGTCCAGGGTGAGCAAGCGCTGGCCAGTCAGATTGGCTGCCGTCACTTCGTGCATGGAAGCAATGGCATGGTCGGGCGAGGCGCACACCCAAAGCGGCTCCGTGAATAAAGGATACTGACGGGTGTTCGGATGATCCTCAGGGGTTGAGATGATGGCATCAAAGCGCCCGTTGCGGATGCCCTCATCCAGGTTCAGCGTGTTTTCCTCACGCACGATCACACGCAAGTCCGGCTCGTCGCGATGCAGGGATTGCATGACCTGGGGCAGGAGGTAAGGACCAATTGAGGGAAGTGCGCCCAGTCTCAGCCTTCCGCCAAAGGGCAAATCCGTGGCCATGACACTGCGAAGGCTCTCCACCTCGCTGAGGATGCGTCGCGCGCGGTGAACAAATTCCAGTCCCTTGGCCGTTGTCTGGGCCCCGTTGCGCCCTCGCTTGAAGAGCTGAACGCCAAGATCCGCTTCCACTGCTGCGATCTGGCTCGACAGACTTGGCTGACTGACATGCAACGTCTCCGCGGCAAGACCGAACCCGCCGAGCTGGTGCACGGTGACAATATATTCAAGCTGTCGGAGCGTCGGCCTCATTCATAGTCTCAAGCTATATGTCGAGAGATAAGAAAGTATTTTATCTATGAATAGAGTTGCGGCAAGAGCGCGGCATCGAAATCTGGAGCCTGCAATGTCTGCCGTCATCGACACGCTAACCGGTAACCTGATGGTGCCGACAATTCTCTTCTTCGTACTGGGCCTCGTGGCTGCGGCCGTGCGCAGCGACCTTTCCATTCCGGAAGGTGCCGCGAAGTTCATGTCGCTCTATCTTCTTCTCGCGATTGGCTTCAAGGGGGGGCACAGTCTGGCGCAGCACGGTCTGCATGCCGATCTGCTGCTCGCCATCATGGCGGGCCTGGTATTGTCTTTCCTTATCCCCTTCCTCGCCTTTCTGCTGTTGCGTGTCACGACCCGTCTCGACGCGTTGAACGCGGCTGCGGTGGCGGGACACTACGGCTCGATCTCCATCGTGACCTTTGTCGCGGCATCAAGCTTGCTGGAGCTCGCGGGGGTGAAGTTCGACGGCTACATGGTCGCGGTTGCCGCGAGCATGGAGGTGCCTGCAATTCTATCGGCGTTGTGGATCGCTCACCGCTTTTCTGGAGAAAGGGAAACGAAGGGGGTTCCTGCACGGGAGCTGTTTGCAAACGGGTCAGTACTACTGCTTACAGGGGCATTCCTGATCGGAGCCGTGACCAAGGAAAAAGGCATGGAGATGATCGCGCCCTTCGTCGTCACTCCCTTTGTCGGCATCCTCTGCCTGTTTCTCCTGGACATGGGAATTTCTGCCGGACGGAGCCTCTTGCGCAACCGCCACATGCTGAATGCCGGGCTCTTCTCCTTCGGCCTGCTTATGCCTCTGATCGCTGCACTCTTTGGGTGGGCTGCCGGCAGGGCCATCGGCTTGCAGACCGGGAGCCTGTTCCTGTTGATGGTTCTGGCTGCCTCCGCTTCATATATCGCGGTACCCGCAGCAATGCGGATTGCGCTTCCAAGGGCGGAGTCGGGAATTTACCTGACGCTCTCGCTGGGCGTGACGTTTCCCTTTAACATCACAGTCGGACTGCCGCTCTATCTGTGGCTTGCGGGCCTTGGCGCGCCGAGCTGACCCGCCCAAGGGTGCGAATTACAGGGAGGCGGAAGTGCGCCGCCTCTCTGTTTCAATTTTGCGGGAGTAGCTTCGGCGGCATCAGGCAGGCTCTGCGGACTTCCAATCGAGGCGTTCGAGCTTCTCGCGGAAGGCAAAGCGGACGAGATGGCTTTCGATGGCGCCCTTCCCGCGATTGAGTGATTCCTCGTCAGGGGCGTTCAAGGTGAAGCAGATCCCGGTGTCGTCCGCCGTCATCTCGGCAGCAGCCGCACCAAAGGAACAGCGGCCGTGCCCGCCCTGCTCCGCGTCATATTCCACCTCGATCTTGTGCGCGAAGTGCTTGCAGAGCTGGATAAGATATTTGCGACCATTTTCTGTCTGATAGCTGGCTTTGGCGTTGGGCATTCTCGGATCCGTCCAATTGTTGAGTAAGTTAATCATATTATTCTGGACACGGATTTTGCAATGGGCTAACCCGCTTAAAGCTGATTAAGCCAATCAAGTATTGAAGCCGATTGCCAAGGAGCTTGCCCATGAGAAGCCTCGTCCAGATTGCTGCTGCCGCCGTTCTGTTCGCCGCCCCTGCTCTCGCCGATACCGTCACGATAGAAACCGCCCGTGGCCCGGCAGAGGTCCCCGCATCGCCGGAGAAGATCGCGGTCTTTGACCTTTCGGCCTTCGACACGCTGAATGCGCTCGGGGTCTCGGTGGCGGGCACGGTCGACAAGGCCTATCTCGATCATCTCAAGGACGCGCATGAGAAAGCCGAAGTGGTCGGGTCGCTGTTCGAACCAGACTTCGAGGCCATCAACGCGATGCAACCGGACCTGATTGTGGTTGGATCGCGCTCGGCCGAACAGCTTGAGCCGCTAGCCAAATTTGCACCAACCATCGACATGACCGTTTGGGGCGATGACCTTCTGGGCCAGGCAAAGGCGAGGATTGCAGCCTATGGCAAGCTTTTTGATCGCGCAGACAAGGCGAGCGCCTTGAGTGCGGAACTTGACGAGAAGCTTGCGAAGGCGCGTGAGGCGGTGGCCGGCAAGGGCAGCGCCCTGATCGTTATGACCAATGGCCCAAAGGTATCGGCCTATGGCAAGGGCTCACGCTTTGGCTGGCTGCATCAGGCACTCGACCTTCCCGAAGCGGTTGAAACCTCCAGCGAGAACTCACACGGTGAGGCCGTCTCCTTCGAATTCATCCGCGACGCCAATCCCGACTGGCTGCTGGTGATTGACCGGTCGGTCGCGATCGGCGCGGAAGGCGCGCGTGCAGATGAGACGCTGGACAATGCCCTGGTGGCCGAAACAACCGCCTGGAAAAACGGTCAGGTGATCTATCTCAATGCGGCAGACCTCTACATTGCCGGCGGCGGTGCGCGCTCCATCATGAACACGCTCGACCTGCTCATCGAAGGCTTCAGCAAGCCCTCCTGAACCATGAGTCTTCCCGTCCGGTCAGCAACGCTGCTGGCGTTTCTGGCGCTGGCAGCAGCCAGCCTCTTTGTGGGCGTCATCGACATGGCGCCCTCTCAGCTCTTGCGCGACAGCGAGGCGCTGAAGCTGATGGCGGTGAGCCGCCTGCCGCGCACTCTGGCGGTGGTCCTGACCGGTGCCACATTGGCTGTTGCAGGTGTCATCATGCAGCTGCTTGCCCGCAACCGCTTCGTCGAACCAACCACGGCGGGCACGGGGCAAAGTGCGGCCCTTGGCATCCTGCTTGCCACGCTTTACGCGCCCGGTGCCCCGCTTGTCGTGAAGATGGGTTTCGCCAGCCTGACAGCGCTTCTTGGCAGCGGCATATTCCTGCTGATCGTGCGGCGCCTGCCTGTCACCCAGCCGCTGCTCGTTCCGCTTGTCGGACTGGTCTATGGCGCGATCATTGGCGCAGGCGTCACGTTTCTCGCCTATCGCACCGATCTCCTTCAATATGTCAGCATCTGGCTCAATGGCGAATTCTCCGGCGTAATCGCCGGTCGCTACGAGTTTCTCTTTGTCAGCGGCATTGCGGCGGTGATCGCCTATCTGGCTGCCGACCGCTTCTCCATTCTGGGGCTTGGCCGCGATGCCTCGATCAGTCTCGGGCTCAATTTCAACCAGATGCTTCTTCTCGGGCTGGTCGTGGTATCGGTCATCATCGCGCTCACGGTGGTCAATATCGGCATGATCCCGTTTGTCGGGCTCGTGGTGCCGAACATCGCAAGCCGCCTCCTGGGCGACAATCTGCGCTCCAGCCTGCCTTTTGTTGCCGCCTCTGGCGCGGGCCTTGTTCTTGTCTGCGACATTGTCGGACGTATTGTGCGCCACCCCTACGAGATCCCGGTCGGTACGGTTTTCGGTGTGGTGGGCGCGGTGATCTTCCTTTGGCTGCTCTACGCCAAAAGGCCGTCCCATGGCTGAGCGCCGGCTGATCTGGCTTGCTTTTGGTCTGATCGTTGCAGTCCTGATCTTCATGACCTGGGGCGCGCGCGGCAATTGGGGCTTCGTGCTCGCCTTTCGCGGCACAAAGCTTCTGGCTCTCCTGGTGGTGAGCGCGGCGATTGCCGTTTCAACGGTGCTCTTCCAGACAATCACCGCCAATCGCATTCTCACGCCATCCATTATGGGGTTTGATGCGCTGTTCCTCCTGTTCCAGGCTGGGCTTGTATTCGTGCTTGGCGGCTTCGGCGTGACGCAGCTTCCAAGTGGTCTGCGCTTCGGTATGGAATTCGCGCTCCTGATGGGCGCTGCACTTTTATTGTTCGGGACACTCATCGGTGCCGCGCGTCACGACATTCACCGACTGGTCCTTACCGGCATCATTTTCGGCGTGCTTTTCCGCAGTCTCACCTCCTTCATCGAGAGGCTGATCGACCCGAACGAATTCGCGGTCGTGCAGTCGAGCAGCTTTGCGAGCTTCAACAGCTTTGATGCGGACCTTCTGCGTTATTGCGTGCCCCTTTGTGTGCTGGGGATTGCAGCTGCATGGCATTATCGCCGCGAGCTCGACGTCATTGCGCTGGGGCGTGACCATGCGATCAATCTGGGGCTGAACCACAAGCGCGCGGTGCTCATCATCCTGATCATCATCGCGCTGCTTGTCTCCGTCTCCACCGCGCTTGCCGGTCCGGTCACCTTTTTCGGCCTGCTGGTCGCCAGCCTCGCGCATCTGATCGTGAGGTCGCACCGGCATGCACTTCTTCTTCCGGCGGCCAGCCTTTGTGCAGGCACCGTTCTGGTGGGCGGCCAGGCGATTACCGAACGTGTTCTATCGCTTTCCGTGCCACTTTCCGTTGCTGTCGAATTTCTTGGCGGCCTCGTCTTTCTCACTCTTATCCTGCGGGGCACACAACGATGATCGAAATCGAGAATGTGAGCCATCACCATGGACACCAGGAGGTGCTGCACGACATCACAGTCACCGTTCCCAAAGGCGGCGTGACGGCGCTTGTCGGTCCCAATGGTGCAGGCAAGTCAACGCTTCTGTCTTTGATGGCGCGTCTGCAGAACCTGCAGAGTGGTCGCATCAGTTTTGACGGGCTGGATGTGAGCAAGACCCGCGGCGAGGAGCTGGCACGCAAGCTTGCGATCCTGCGCCAGGACACGCAGCTCGGCGCACGCCTGACGGTGCGCGATCTGGTTGGCTTCGGGCGCTTTCCGCATTGCCGCGGACGCATGCGGGGTGAAGACCACGCTGCGGTTGACGAGGCCCTTGCAGCCTTTCAGCTCGAAGCTCTGGAGCATCGCTTTCTGGACCAGCTTTCCGGCGGGCAGCGCCAGCGTGCCATGGTGGCTATGAGCTTTGCGCAGGCGGCAGACTATCTCCTGCTCGACGAGCCGCTCAACAATCTCGACATGGCCTTTGCGCGCGGGCTGATGCACCAGCTTCGCACGCTGGCCGATGAGCACGGCCGGACGATCATCGTGGTGATCCATGAGATCAACTATGCCAGCGCACATGCTGATCGCATCATCGGGATGCGCGATGGCCGGCTGGTGGCTCAGGGTACTCCGCCGGAGATCATGGAAGCCGACACGCTGGAGGCGATATTTGGCACGCAACTGCGCGTACAGGAGGTGGAAGGCAAGCGGATGGCGCTCCACTACGCGTGAGGCGGCTCGACCGGGCTTCATATCATCATTATACCGGTGTCATCTGCCGGTAACACAAAGCCCCTAGCTCACACGCATCCATCCAACAGACGGAGCGAACAGATGAATTCCCTTGCCAAGCTTCTTATCGCAGGCGCGTCCCTGCTTTCGACGGCCGCATCCGCATTTGCCGTCGAAGGCCAGCTGACCCTCTACACGTCGCAGCCAAACAATGATGCGCAGAAGACGGTTGATGCCTTCATGGAGAAATATCCGGATGTGACCGTCACCTTCGTGCGCGATGGTACGACGAGGATCGTGGCCAAGCTGCGTGCGGAGCTCGAGGCCGGCAATTCGCCTGCCGACGTGCTTCTGATTGCCGACAGCGTCACGATGGAAGGTCTGGCCAAGGATGGATATCTCATGGCCTATGAGGACGCAGATCTCTCGGACTATGCAGACGAGATGCAAGACCCCGAGCGCATGTGGTTTCCCACGAAGCTGATCACCACCGGCATCATCTACAACACCAATGCGCCGATGAAGCCTTCTTCCTGGGAAGACCTGTTGAGCGAGGAAGCCAAGAACCAGGTTGCCATGCCCTCCCCGCTGACCCCCGGTGCAGCGCTTATCCATACCCATTCGATAGTCGAAAATCTCGACATGGGCTGGGACTATTACGAAAAGCTGGCGGCCAATGGCGCGCAGGCGTCTGGTGGCAATGGCGGTGTGTTGAAGGCGGTGGCCGGCGGGGAGAAGCTTTACGGCATGGTGGTGGAATTCCTGCCGATCCGCGAAAAGGCAAAGGGCGCTCCGGTTGATTTCGTCTTCCCCGAAGAAGGCGTGTCCGCCATTTCCGAACCTGTCGCCATTCTGAAAGGCACGCAGAACGAGGAAGCCGCAAAAGCTTTCGTCGATTTTCTGCTTTCCGAAGAAGGACAGAAACTGGCGGCGGAACAGGGTTACATGCCGGCCCTTGCCGATGTGACGCCGCCGGAGGGCTTCCCGTCATTGGCAGAAATCAACTTCCTGACGATTGATCCTGCCGAAGCTCTCGAACGCGCCGAGGCAGACAAGGAGAAGTTCGCCGAGATCTTCGGCCAGAACTGATCCCTTCAGGGCCGGCGGCAATGGCATTTCTCACCGATACGCTGCCCCTTCGCCCAAGACGGCGGAGGGCCGACAGCTGGTATGAGATGGAAGGCGGCACGATCTCGCTCGTCGTGATCGGTGCCGTCGCCATTTTGTGCGTCGTGCCAATGCTGCAGCTCCTGCTTGCGGCAGGCCGGGTTATGCAAGACGGAATGCCCCGCGCGCTGGAGCTTCTGGCGAGTGCCAGCGTGCTCAGGGCGACCGGCAACAGCCTGATCATAGCCGGAGGCTCGACGGTGCTGGCGATGGTACTGGGTGTGGCTGTCGCGCTCATTCTCACCTGCATAGAACTGCGCACGCGACGCCTGCTTGGTTTCCTGTTCGTATTGTCACTGATGGTGGCGCCGCAGGTTTCGGCCCTCGCCTTCAAGACCCTTGCAGGGCCCTCCTCACCCATCCTGAACACGCTCGGCATTGCCCCGCCACCGGGCACACCGAACCCCATGCTTGGCTTTGGTGGCATCATGCTCGTCATGGGTCTGCATCACGCGCCGCTGGTTGCGCTGACCGTGGCGGCCGGACTTGCCCGCGTGCCAAAATCGCTCGTGGAAGCAGCCATGCTGGATGGGGCGAGCACCTGGACGATCATCCGCTGGATCATTCTGCCGGTCGCGCGGCTTTACCTGCTTTCTGCGGCACTTCTGGCATTTGTCGCAGGTGTGGGCAATTTCGGCATTCCCGCGCTTCTGGGGCTTCCGGTCGGCGTCACGACCCTGCCGACAATGGTCTATCGCCAGCTAGCAAGCTTCGGTCGCGGAGGCATCGAAAATGCCGCGCTTGTTTCCATGCTGATCGCGATCATTGCCGGCGCGGCAGTGATCGCATCTGCCTGGGTCATGGCGAGGCGTGACGTGCGCACGGATGGCGAGCGCGGGCTCGAGCCCTTTATCGAGAACGTGGCCGTAATGCGCATCTGCGAATGGGCGCTGTGGTTGATCTTTGCATTCGCGATCATTCTGCCCCTGGCCTCCCTCCTCGCCACCGCACTCGTGCCAGCCTATGGGGTGACGCTTAATTTCGCGACGATTACCTTCAGCCAGTTCACGGACACGCTCTGGGACCAGGCACTGGTGCGGCGTGCTTTCGCCAATTCCCTGATCTTCTCCGGTTCGGCAGCCGTGATACTCGCGGTGCTATCGCTTTTCCTCGCCTATATCGTGGATCGCAGGCTCGCGCGCGCCCGCATCGCGATCATGCCCATCGTGGAAATGCCCTACGCCCTTCCTGGCGTTGTCGTCGCCATTGCCTGCATCCTGCTTTTCGTCAATCCGCTGCCCATTCTCGGCATCTCGATCTACGGCACGGGCTGGATCATCCTCTTTGCCTATCTTGCCTCGTTCCTGGCCATCGCGGTCAAGCCGGTCATGGCTGCCGTTTCCTCGCTTGAACGAGGTGTGGAGGAAGCCGCTATCCTCGACGGAGCCAGTGTCGCCGACAGGCTGACAAGGATCATACTGCCAATCGTCCTGCCATCTGTTGTTGCCGGTGGTCTGATGGCTTTTCTCATCGCCTTCAACGAGCTCACCATCTCTGCCCTGTTGTGGTCTGCTGGCACGGAAACGCTCGGTGTCGCGCTGCTCAATCTGGAAGATGCGGGCCTGGGCGCAGAAGCTGCTGCCCTTGCAGTGGTCGCCACCGGTGTGGTGGCCGGACTAATGGGGGTGCTCGAAGCCGCACATCGCTTCTTCCCCGAAAATGCCCTGCCCTGGCACCAGCTCTGTCCGCGCAAGACCTCCTGATGGCCACGGCAGGAACGGCATGATTAAGAATTGCTTGCCGCGCAGCCTGTCATTCTAACTATGCTCTCGGTCGTATCTTAATTTTCCCCAGCTATGACTGTCGCCGTATAGTGGGTGGTGGCACATGGGGCATATTCTGCAAAACCGACTTCTGGGCTTGCACGACAAGCTTATCGACTACGCCTGCAATCCCGGAGGATCATTCGCAACCAGTCGAGAGATAGCGGGGCGTTTCGTTACCCTCTTCCTGCTGGCAGCGCTTCTCGTTCCCTGGTTTGTCTTCCAGTACTCCTATACCGGCTTCAGTGAAGCCGCGATGGCGCTTGCAACAGTTGGCGTATGCATGACGGCATCCTTCTGGGTGTTCAGACATACCGGCAATGTGGCGCTGACCCGGGATCTGTTTCTGGGGTCATTCTTCTGCTTTCTCGTCTGGCAGTCCTTCTATTTCGAAGGTTTGACACCGCCCGGTTCGGTATGGCTGGTGGTCATGCCGGTGGTCAGTGTTCTGCTCGGTTCCAGGCGCTCAGGCGTGATCTGGCTCTTGATCTGTATCGCCGCGCTACTGGTGTCCTATGTCTTGACGGACCCCACCAGGTTCACCGCCAGTATCTACACCAGCCGATACCAGCTGCTTCACACCATCAGCATTTGCTGCATGATGATAGCCGTCTTTCTCTTCGTGATGATGGTGGATGTCGCTCGCGCGCGGGCTTATCGCGCCCTGGAAGAAACCGCGGCCTCGGTCAAACTGCTGGCGGAACGCGACGAATTGAGCGGCCTGCACAACCGACGCTATTTCTACGAGCAGCTTGAGCAACGGCTGACACGACACCCGGCCGAGGCTCATGCTGTCCTTCTGACCGACCTCGACGGTTTCAAGGAGATAAACGACACTCACGGCCACCTGGTCGGTGACGAGCTTCTCAAGGCAGCGGCCGAGGCATTCAGCGACATAAGCGCCCGGGAAAATGCCACCATTGCTCGCCTGGGTGGCGACGAATTCGCAATACTTGTGGCCGGATCGGATGTGAAGGCGCGTGCCGAGCGCGTCGCTCAACTGCTGCTCGAACGCGTATGTCAGCCATTCTACATGGCAGGACAGGCGGCACATATCGGGGTCAGCATCGGTATCGCTTCGACGCATGACGGTATCAGTGCTTCGGAAATCCTTCGCCGGGCGGATGTCGCCATGTATGCCGCCAAACAAGGTGGCAAAAATCAGTTCGTGTATTACCGCAGCGAACTCGATACCCATCGCAGTCATCAGCTGCAAATGGCGCAGGAGCTTGCAGCCGCCATGGCCGCAGAGGCCATCGAGGTGCATTATCAGCCAATCGTCGATGCGAAGACCTATGCCGTGACCGCAGCCGAAGCCCTGGCACGCTGGACGCGGGCAGATGGCACCAGGGTCTCGCCAGCCGAATTTATCCCGATCGCCGAAGAAAGCGGCCTGATCAACGATCTCGGGCTGTACATCCTCAGGCGCGCCTGTCGCGATGGTGTGCAGTTTGGCGCATTGAAGCTGTCGGTCAATCTCTCGCCTGTCCAGTTCACCAGTGAGAACCTGGTCGGGGATATTCTGGAGATACTGCGCGAGACGAAGTACCCCGCCTCGCAGCTTGAGCTGGAAGTGACCGAAACATATCTCATCGAACATCCGGAACGCGCGCAGCCGGTGATCGAAAAACTCCAGGCCGCGGGCATTACCGTCACCTTGGACGACTTCGGCACCGGCTATTCCTCCATCGGCTATCTGCGCCAGTACGGATTTGACCGGATGAAGATCGACCGCTCTCTGGTCAGCGGCATTGCCGAGGACGAATCTGCACGCAGCATCATCCAGGCGGCGGCGATCCTTGCAGAAAGCCTTTCGCTGAAGCTTACCGCCGAGGGTGTGGAGAGCGAGGAGGAAGCCGTACTGCTGCGTCTTGCCGGATGCAGCGAGTTGCAGGGCTATTTCTTCGGCCGCCCCCAGAGCCCGGGAGCCTTCACGCGGTTCCTCGAGACCGGCTCGACTGCCCGCAGCGTCAAGCCTGCTTACTAGAGCAAACCTGTTTTCACTCATCCTTCTTGAGTTCGCGCGCGATCTGACCGTGGTTCAGCGCGGCCACGAGAAGCACACCGCCCAGCACATTGCCGCACAGTGTCGGAACGAAGAAGTCAAAGAAATAGGCTGTCAGGTCGGCCTCGCCCATCACCACGAGATAGGCGACCTCAACCGACCCAACGATGATGTGCGCAAGGCCCGCGATGCCGACGATATAGGTGACAAGTATTATGACGAAGGGTCGTGCGGAACCCGCCGCGGGCAGGAGCCACACCATCAGTGCGATCAACCAGCCGGCAAGTCCTGCCTTTATGAAGGTGGCCTCGAAATCGCTCTCCAGCGCGTGACGACTGACCTCCAGAAAGGCAATCCGCTCGCTGGCCGTAAAGGCGGATACTTCCGCCAGACCATAGGCGAAAACCCAGGTCGCGAGGATGTTTGCTGACAATACAATCGCCCACAGCGTGAGCACCTGACGCAGCGTCTTGAAGTCCGGGTGGTGCAACAGAGGCAATATGGGTGTCAGCGTGTTCTCGGTGAAAAGCTGCTGGCGCCCCATAACCACGATCAGAAAGCCGAAGGAATACCCAAAGCTCGTCAAAAGCTCACGCCAGCTTGTGTCGGGAAGCTGGACATGCAGCATCCCTTCGATCAACAGGGACAGCCCCATGGAGAGGCCTGCGGCGAAACCTGAGACGAGCAATGCTGAGAGCGGACGCTGAAGCTCGCTTTCGCCTTCCGCACGGATCGTCTCGTGGATCAGCGCGGCGCTGGGTCTGCCTGCGCGAATTATGCTCTGGACCTCATCGGGCGTAAGCCCGTCCAGCGAGTGAACCGACAGGAGCCGGTCCGATTTGCGGTGTGGGTTCTTGTCCATCTGGTTCTCTTGCCCCCGGGAATGCTGGATCAACCAGAGCTGAACCGGTTGGTTCCCCGATTTGGGTCGGGCGGCCGGCGAACCGCCTGATTCTGCTCCAGCACATATAAGAACGCGCGCACGAACCATCCGGACCGCCCGATTGTTCACTCTGCCGGATTCAAACCAATGTGAGGACCATCGTGAAGATTTTTCCGGAACGCTCCCTACCCCGTTTCGTTGTCCAGCCCGAGGGAACGACGAATGCAAACAACGTCACCTTACGAAATGGAGTAAAACCATGAAGAAGCTTATTTTTTCTACCGCGATCATCGCACTTATGGGTGCAGGCAGCGCTGGTGCGCAGACCTTTGAGCCCACCAACATGAATGACGATCCAACGCCGTTTACCGAGGAAATGGATCGCCCGGTGGGCAATACCCAGACCATGGGCGCACGCGCTGGCTTTTCGGCTGCTTCCGGTTTTGGCCCCAGCGATCAGAATGATCAGCCAACCCCGCGTATCTTCACGCACCAGATGGAGCGTCATACCGGTACCGCGCCGATGATGACGGGTTCGGTACAGGCTGAGCCGTCTGTTGCGGAACGCAATTTCGAGCCGACCAACATGAATGACGAGCAGACACCATTCTGATCCTCAAGCATTGATGACCGAAAAAGGCCGGGCGCAGCGCGCTCGGCTTTTTTTCGTCGGCTAATAAATTTCAAGCCATTGAAGATATTACATAAATTTTGACGAGAAACGATCCGTGATTGAAAAACCGGAACATTGATCGGCGGCGATCGTTGGGGCGGCAGAGGGACAGCGAAACCTCAACTGAAGAGGAGACGAAGTCATGAAAAAGTTTCTGATGGCTACTACTGCAATGGTCTTTGCTGCCGGTACGGCTATGGCTCAAACGACCAGCGACCAGAATGATAACCAGGTGCCTGACACGGTTCAGACCAACAGCACCCAGACCGGTCAGAAATCCTTCGGCGCTGCTGCCGGCGGCACGACCGGCGCTATTGCCGGGGCAGCAGTTGGCGGCCCGATCGGCGCCATTATCGGCGGTTTTGCCGGTGCTGTGATCGGTGCTGAAACCGCCGTTCCGGAGCCTGCCGTCAACTATGTCGTTCAGAACCCGATTGATCCGGTTGTTGTGGACGCAGAGATCGCAGCCGGTGCAACGCTTCCGGAGACGGTGTCCGTTCACCCGATCCCCGAGCATCCGGAATTCGCCTATGTCTACACGGATAGCCGCCCGATCATCGTGAAGGCCGATACCCGCGAGATCGTCTACTCGCCCGGTTACTCGGTTCCGGAAGAGACCATCGCTTGGGTAAAGCAGAACCCGGCTGATCCGATCTCCGTGGATGCCGATATCACTGTCGGCGCTACCCTGCCGGGCGACGTTGAGCTGCGCACGATCCCGAACAGCTCCGCCTACTCCTATGTCTGGCTGGATTCCGGTCCGGCACTGGTAGACGCCAAGACCCGCACCGTTGTCTGGGTGCAGTAACGAGAAGTAGCGTCTCGATTTAGGAGATGCGGTAAGAGGCCCTGCTGCGCGGCAGCAGGGCCTTTTTTTGATCGATTGAAGTTTTCACCACAGATTGACCACTCGCCCGCCGCATGGTCAAACCTGACGCAAAGAAGAAGCGTCAGGGAGAGCCAGATGGTGGAACGCATCGAGATCAATGGACTGAAGGTTGCGCGTGAGCTGCACGACTTCGCGGTGAACAAAGCCATGCCTGGAACCGGCGTGGACGCAGAGACCTTCTGGCATGCGCTCTCCGATATCGTTCACAAGCTGGCACCACGGAATCGCGCGCTCCTCGAGAAGCGAGAGAAGCTTCAGGCACAGATCGACGACTGGCACCGCAAGAATGGCGCTCCAACCGATCTTGAAGCCTATGAGGCCTTCCTTCGTGAGATTGGCTATCTGCTGCCGGAAGGCGAGGATTTCCAGGTTCAGACCGAGAATGTTGATCCCGAGATTGCCGAGATCGCAGGTCCTCAGCTCGTCGTGCCCGTGATGAATGCGCGCTACGCACTCAATGCTGCCAATGCACGCTGGGGCTCCCTTTATGACGCGCTATACGGCACTGACGCCATCTCCGAAGAAGACGGAGCGGAAAAGGGCAAATCCTATAATCCGGTCCGCGGCGAAAAGGTGATTGCCTGGGGCCGCAACTTCCTTGATGAGAGTGCGCCACTTGATGGCGCCAGCTGGGCCGATGCAACCGGCTTTTCCGTGGCCGGTGGAAAGCTTGTGGTGCAGACCCGAAATGGCGACGTGTCGCTGCGCGACAATGCACAATTTACAGGCTTCAAAGGTGACCCTGCCGCACCCCATGCCCTTATGGTCTCCCGCAACGGACTGGGGGTAGGCATCACCATTAATCGCGACCACCCTATCGGCGGGACGGACAAGGCCGGTATTGCGGATATCGTTCTGGAATCCGCGCTTACCACCATCATGGACTGCGAGGACTCGGTTGCTGCCGTCGATGCAGAGGACAAGGTTCTGGCCTATGGCAACTGGCTTGGCCTGATGAAGGGTGACCTGCAGGAAGAGGTCACAAAGGGCGGCAAGACCTTCACCCGCAAGCTCAATCCCGACTGGACTTTCAGCGGGCCGGATGGGTCGGAGCGCAGCCTCAAGGGCCGCTCGCTCATGCTGGTGCGCAATGTCGGACATCTGATGACGAATCCGGCGATCCTTGACCGCGACGGCAACGAGGTGCCGGAAGGCATCATGGATGCGATGTTCACCGCTCTCATCGCACTGCACGATATCGGCCCCAATGGCCGACGCATGAACAGCCGTGAAGGCTCCATGTATGTGGTGAAGCCCAAAATGCACGGGCCGGAAGAAGTGGCCTTCGCCGTCGAGATCTTCTCGCAGGTCGAAGACGCGCTCGGCATGAAGCCCAATACGATCAAGATGGGCATCATGGACGAAGAGCGCCGCACGACGGTCAACCTGAAGGAGTGCATCCGCGCTGCAAAGGAGCGGGTGGTCTTCATCAATACCGGCTTCCTCGACCGTACCGGCGATGAGATCCACACCTCGATGGAAGCTGGCCCCATGATCCGCAAGGGCGACATGAAACAGTCGGCCTGGATTGCGGCCTATGAAAACTGGAACGTGGATATAGGCCTTGAATGCGGTCTTGCCGGACATGCGCAAATCGGCAAGGGCATGTGGGCCATGCCGGACCTGATGGCCGCGATGCTGGAGCAGAAGATTGGCCACCCAAAAGCTGGTGCCAACACGGCCTGGGTGCCCTCACCCACCGCTGCAACGCTTCACGCCACGCATTATCACAAGGTCAATGTTCGCGAAGTTCAGGAAGAGTTGAAGAACCGCGAACGCGCCAAGCTTTCCGATATCCTTTCAATTCCTGTCGCCACACGTCCGAACTGGTCGGATGAGGAGATCGCACAGGAGCTCGACAACAATGCGCAGGGTATCCTGGGCTATGTCGTTCGCTGGGTCGATCAGGGTGTGGGCTGCTCCAAGGTGCCGGACATCAACGATGTGGGCCTGATGGAAGACCGTGCCACACTGCGCATTTCCGCTCAGCACATGGCCAACTGGTTGCATCACGGCGTGGTCAGCGAGGAGCAGGTGATGGAAACGCTCAAGCGGATGGCCAAGGTTGTAGACGAGCAGAATGCTGGTGACCCGAACTATCGCCCGATGGCGCCGGATTATGACAAGTCCATTGCCTTCCAGGCAGCCTGCGACCTGGTCTTCAAGGGGCGCGAGCAACCGAGCGGCTATACGGAGCCGGTTCTTCATCGCCGCCGCCTTGAACTAAAGGCTGCGGGATAACACATCGGCGCTCATGAACATTCTTGCCATCGACACTGCTGCCAATCTCTGTGCCGCCTGCGTCTATGATCGCGCCGCAGGCGAGGTCAAAAGCCGGGTGGTGCTCGATATCGGCAAGGGTCATGCAGAACATGTGATGGATGTGGTGGAGCGCGCGCTGAATGAGAGCGGGCTCACCTATCGCCAGATCAAGGCCGTGGCCGTCAATTCCGGCCCCGGCTCCTTTACCGGCGTGCGTGTCGGAATTTCTGCCGCACGCGGGATCGGGTTGGCACATAACCGCCAGACCTGCGGCGTGAACGCGCTTGATGCGCTCGCATTCGAGGCTCTGGAGAAATATCCCGGCCGCAGCGTGCTTGTGGCTACCGGCAACCGCGATGAAAGCCTTGCCTGTTTGGGGGTAGACGGAACTTCCGAATTCCCCTTCGTGAACTACGAATTGCTCTCTGCCGATGAGGCTCGCGAGAAGCTTGGAAGGGACACGATCCTTGTCGGCGATGGCGGCTGTCGCATTGCCAGGGCCCTCGGCCGTGACTGCGACTTCGACAGCGCCACAGCAGACATAACAAGCTTTGCCCGACTTGCTGCCAAGGCGCAGGGCACAATTCCAGCGGTTCCGCTTTATCTGCGCGAGCCCGATGCAAAGCCGCAATCCGACTTCGCGCTTGCCATCAAGGGCATCTGACGTGCTTTCTTTCGGGGGATTTCGCAGACGCAGCTTCATCATCCGCGCATTGGAGCGCGATGACTGCGCGCGCGTGGCGGAACTTCACGAGGAGAGTTTTGCGCGTCCGTGGTCGGAAGACGAATTTGATGCACTCGTCACCCAGTCCACCGTGTTTGGCTATGTCGCCGTTCCCGAGGGTCGGTCGAGGGCAAAGGCCGAGGGTTTCGTGCTGGCGCGTCTTGCTGCCGGAGAGGCTGAAATTCTGACCATTTCCGTCTCGCGCTCCTGTCGGCGCAGAGGTCTTGGCCGCGATCTGATGGACGCCACCTTACGCCACCTGCATCATGAGCGCGCCGAGGCGCTATTCCTCGAAGTGGATGAGAACAATGTCGCGGCGCTCGCGCTCTATCGCCGTCTTGGTTTTCAGAAAGTGGGCGAACGGCCCGACTACTATGGCGAAGGCCAGACCCGACGCAGCAATGCGTTGGTGATGCGCCGGGATCTTCATCCAAGGCAGGGATGATGGGAGCTTTGGGCCTTTATGCGCGGCTTGTGCTGGTTGCGCTCTACACTCTGCCGCTCATGCCGGTGCAATGGCTGGCGCTCAGGTTTGGTTGGCCGGATGAACGGATCATCCCGCGCCTGTGGCACCGGATGACGCTTTGGGTGCTGGGCATACGGGTGCGCAAATTTGGCAAACCGGCGCTGAACGGCCCGCTGATGATGGCAGCCAACCATGTTTCCTGGACCGACATCGTCGTGCTCGGCTCCATTTCCAGCGTGCATTTCATCGCCAAATCGGACATGGCCTCCTGGCCCATCCTTGGCACTTTCGCACGCATGCAGCGTTCTGTCTTCGTTGAGCGGGAGCGCAAGCGTTCCTCTTCAGAACAGGCGCAGGAAATCGCCGAACGCCTGTCGGGTGGTGATCCGATGGTGCTTTTCGCAGAAGGCACGACTGGTGACGGCAATGGGGTGCTGCCCTTCAAGACGACACTTTTCGGTGCAGCCCAACTTGCACTGCAAAAGCTCGACGACCAGCATGTGACCATACAGCCGGTCGCCCTCGCCTACACCAAAAGCCACGGGATGAAGCTCAACCGCCGTGAGCGCGCCCAGATCTCCTGGATCGGCGATCTTGATCTCTGGCCGCATCTGAAGACCGTACTCAAGGCGCGACCGCTGGAAGTCGAGGTTCGTTTCGGTGAGCCGTTGAGTTTTGCCGGAGCAGGTGATCGCAAGACCGTTGCTCGTGAAGCCGAACGGCAGGTACGTGCGATGCTCAGGCGGGCGCTGCGCGGCCATGACACCGCGCAACACTAGCTTCGTCATCAATCGAGCGTATCGACAGCTTTCACGATCACATCCGTGATTTCGGCAGCATGGGTAAGCGGGAGAAGGTGCCCACCGCCAAGTTCCACCACCTGCGCGTCCGAGCGTTTTGACATGAAGCGCTGCAGATCAGGCGAGACGGTTCGATCTTCGGTCGCAATCACTGACCAGACCGGCAACTGCTTCCATCCCGCCACTTCCGCGGTTTCACTGAAGATGCCGATATTTGCCGCTGCTTGTGCGCGTTCCCAATAGGCTGCTTCTTCTGCCACCAGCCCATTTGCAACGTCTCGCATCCACACCTCCTGCTTCAGCGTGAAATGGCCGTCCTCGCTGATGATCAAAGGGTCGACGGACATGACCGGTGGGAACTTCGCATTCAGTTCGGCCAGGCTTTCGCCTTCTTCCGGCTGAAATGCAGCGACATAGATGAGTGCCTCTGTTGCCCCATCCTTGGCTGCCTGGCTGATCAGCATGCCGCCATATGAGTGGCCCACCAGCACATGGGGACCTTCAACGGTTTCCGTCACCCGCCTTGTTGCAGCTAGATCGTCTTTCATCGCGGTGAACGGCAGTTGCACGATCCTGCTGTCTATTCCCACCTCCTTGAGACGTTCCGAAACACTCCGCCATAACCCACCTTCCATGCCCAGTCCGGGCACAAGCACCACCGTCATGGCAGAGGCATGCGGCACCGCGAGGAAGACTTGGAGCAGCAGCATCCAGATCAGAGGCGCTTTCGGTTTCAGTGACAACATCTTGTTCTCCTTTGCAGTTGTGCAAAGTGATAGATCGACCTGCATCTTATCAATATACTGATTAATGTGATTGACAGCTTCACCAGGGGTGATGAATGGACCGCCACGAACTTGCCTCTCTGCTTGTGCTGAAAGCGGTGGCTGATGCCGGCAGCTTCACGCGGGCAGCCAAGCGCCTCAACCGGGCCCAATCCGGCGTGAGCCAGACAATCAGCGAGCTCGAAGAGCGGCTGGGCGTTCCACTCGTCGCGCGCACCACGCGCAGCCTTCGTCTGACCGATGCGGGCCAGACCTTGCTCGATGAAGCGGGGCCGGCCCTGGACCGGATTGAACAAAGCCTTGCACAAGTTCGAACTGCTGCGCATGGCCCCACCGGCCATTTGCGGATCACGACCTTGGAACATCCAGCCAAGACGATCCTGATTCCGGCCATCGCAAAATTGCGGGAGCGCTTTCCGGCGATAAAGGTCGATCTCCATGTCAGTGACCGCAAGATCGACATTGTGGAAGGAGGTTTCGACGCAGGCGTGCGGTTCTCCGATCATATGGAGAAGGACATGGTCGCAATTCCGATCAGCGACGACATCCATGCCTGTGTCGTTGGTTCGCCAGCCTATCTTGATCGGATGGGCATGCCAGCGGCACTGCGGGAGCTGCTCTCGCACGAGTGCATCGGTTACCGCCTTCCAACGCATGGGGAACGATATCGGTGGATGTTTCAACGGGACGGCAAGCAGGTGGAGGTGGATGTCGGCGGCTCCCTTACAGTCAACGGAACCGCCGCACTTGTGGAGGCTGCACGGGCGGGCCTCGGCCTGGCCTATGTGTTCGAGCCACTGGTGCGCGCGGAGATCACCGCGGGGAGCCTCATCCCATGCCTTCAACACTTCATGCCCAAATGGGGTGGATACAAACTCTATTATCCACACAGGCGGCAAAAGTCGGCTGCTCTCCAGGCATTCGTGGAAGTGCTGCGTGAACAGAGAAAGCAGGCGAAGCAAAAACCGTCTGTTTTTTGACATGTAAAAGCGTTAGGACACGCGGCATGGAACAGAATTCTTTGCATCATTCGGACGCCGCTGCCGCTGAAGGCACTGCTGGCGCGACTTCGGTGGCGACCAAGAAGGTTTTCGTGAAGACCTATGGCTGCCAGATGAATGTCTATGACAGCCAGCGCATGGCCGATGCCCTGGCCGCGCAAGGGTATGGCCCGACCGACAGCATCGAGGAGGCCGACCTCGTTCTGCTCAACACATGCCATATCCGCGAGAAGGCAGCCGAGAAGGTCTATTCGGAGCTTGGCCGCATCCGGCAGTTGAAGGATGAGCGCGCGGCCGAAGGCCGCGAGACGATTGTCGGCGTTGCAGGATGCGTTGCCCAGGCGGAAGGACGCGAGATCCTGCGTCGTGCGCCGGTGGTCGACCTCGTCATCGGACCGCAGACCTATCACCGTCTTCCCGATGTGGTGAGGCGTGCCCGTGGCGGCGAGAAGATCGTCGAGACGGAATATGCGCTGGAAGACAAGTTCGAGCATCTGCCGGCAGCGCAGAACAAGGTGACACGCAAGCGTGGTGTCACCGCATTCCTCACCGTGCAGGAAGGCTGCGACAAATTCTGCACTTTCTGTGTGGTTCCCTATACGCGCGGCGCGGAAGTTTCCCGTCCGGTCTCGCAGATCGTCGCGGAAGCGGAACGCCTGGCAGAAGCGGGCGTGCGCGAAGTCACGCTGCTTGGCCAGAACGTCAATGGCTGGCATGGCGAAGGGGCGGATGGCCGCGAATGGGGCCTTGGCGAACTTCTGTTCCGTCTGGCCGAGATTCCCGGTCTTGACCGGCTGCGCTACACGACGAGCCATCCCCGCGACATGGATGACGCGCTGATTGCTGCCCATCGCGATCTCGACAAGCTGATGCCCTATCTGCATCTGCCCGTGCAGTCCGGTTCGGACCGCATCCTCAAGGCGATGAACCGCAAGCACACCCATGACGACTATTTGCGCCTGATCGAGCGCATTCGCGAAGCGCGGCCGGACATTGCCATGTCGGGCGACTTCATCGTCGGCTTCCCCGGCGAGAGTGAAGAGGATTTTCAGGAGACCATGCGCATCGTGCGCGAGGTGAACTACGCGCAGGCTTTCTCCTTCAAATATTCGCCTCGCCCCGGCACACCCGGCGCCGACATGGACGGTCATGTTGCAGAAGATGTGAAAAGTGAGCGCCTGCAGAGGCTGCAGGAGCTACTTTATCAACAGCAGCGTGAATTTGCCCAAAGCCTTGTAGGAAAACAGATATCCCTCCTTCTGGAGAAGCCCGGTCGGGAAGCGGGTCAGCTTGTCGGACGCTCTCCCTGGCTGCAGCCCGTAATTGTTGATGAAAGGCTGGGCGAAATCGGTCAGATTATAGATGTCAGAATCAGCAAGGCGGGGAGTAACAGCCTCTTTGCGGAGCCGGTCGCAGGCCCTATATCGGCAACAGAGGTAGCGTGACCCTTGTCACCGCGTCGAAGGGAACAAAGCGTTTGAATGCCAGCACCGAGCTGAAGAATACGCCTGTCGGGGCGTCGGATATGGCCCATATCGTCCTGACTTTCGATGACAACAAGCTCGCGGGCACGCTCTACGGCCCGTTTGACGAAAACCTGGCGCGTATCGAGCAGAAGCTCGGCGTCGATGTTTCCTCCAAGGGCAATCAGGTCGCCATCAAGGGCGAGCCAATCGCCGCCGAACAGGCCCGCCGAGCGCTCGATTATCTGTACGAACTCGTCCAGGGCGGCACCGAACTTACTCCCTCCGAAGTGGATGGTGCACTCCGTCTGTCTCTTGCTGCCGACGATCAGCTGAGCCTGCCCACCATGGAGCGCAAGGGCAAGCTTGCCGCAGCGCAGATTTCCACGCGCAAGCGCACCGTCTATGCACGATCGGCCAATCAGGACGCCTATATGCGCGCACTGGAACGGGCCGAGCTCGTCTTCGGCATCGGGCCGGCAGGCACCGGAAAGACCTTTCTGGCCGTCGCCTATGCCGCCATGCTTCTGGAACGCGGCATAGTGGACCGCATCATCCTTTCGCGCCCTGCCGTTGAGGCGGGTGAACGACTGGGCTTCCTGCCGGGCGACATGCGCGAAAAGGTCGATCCTTATCTGCGCCCGCTTTATGACGCGCTTTACGACATGATCCCTGCCGACAAGGTGGAGCGCGCGCTTGCTGCCGATGTCATCGAGATCGCGCCGCTTGCATTCATGCGTGGCCGCACGCTTGGCAACGCTGTGGTCATTCTCGATGAGG
>Ga0310345_10001754_pt1 | contig 23236 bp, 20 predicted proteins | sample HC15DNA20500_MG_FD_204667 | JGI IMG/M metagenome (GOLD analysis project Ga0310345, IMG submission 204667) | Marine microbial communities from station ALOHA, North Pacific Subtropical Gyre - HC15-DNA-20-500_MG | ecosystem: Environmental > Aquatic > Marine > Oceanic | place: Pacific Ocean: North... | reverse complement strand
ACGACATCGACGAACGCTTCAACCGTCGCGCCGTCGCCGCCATCGCCATCCGCCGCCATGCCGGCAAACTCGCCTACCAGAAAAGCCGCGCTCAATAACAAGGCGGTCTTCTGGCCACGCTTACCGTCCTCCTGCGATGAGGATCGGCTCGGCCAATCCGAGCAACCCTCGGAAACGCAGTGTAGGGCGAGCCACCTTTCATGCCGACGCGGACATACGGTCTTACGATGTCGGTAAATGTCTGGGAGAACCTTCTGTCCCAGCTCCCGAGTCGCTGCGTGCGTTCTAAGGAAATGGGATCGCGAAGAGCCCTACTTGGCGGTCCGCCCATACGGCAGGGATAACATCGACATCCAGATCGCGACAACTTCTGCCGCAAAAACGTCACTTGGCTTGGCTCACGCGTGCCAGCAGTCAGCGAGCCAACGAGAGATCCACATCGTCAAGACGGATCGGCGCATGGGGAGCCAGCCAGAATATGAGCTGCCTGATCTTGCACTGATCGTCGATCGAGAACTCCACTCGCCAGGCGTCCACTTTGCCGGCGACAGGCTGGCCCACCAACGCCTTGCTGAGGTCGGCGCTACAAGCCAGCGAGACCTGCAAGGCACGTGCCTGCGGCGGGGTGGTGTCTGGAGTCCGCCAAGTGATCTTGTAGCGACCGGGCCGCAACACCACCATCTGCTGGACAATCGGAAGGCTTATCGTGCCAGTGACTTCCAAGGCCAGGCTACGACGGTCGTGGTCCCCAACGATTGTGATTTCCGCATCACCACTATTGGAGAGCTGCCAGTCGAACGCCGAGGACTTCCTCAGAGTATCAATGTGATCAAAGCCGCCATCGTAAACCAATGCGCCCCTAGTCTCGCAGTTCAGGTTCCATACCGACTGCGCTTCCGAAATGAGGTCAAGGCTGATCAATCGCTGTGTGATCCCCTCGGACGCCGCGCAATCCCACACACCCCGTCCTATTCTACGCATGAGGTCGACCCGCTGTAGAACCTGGTCAGCGGGCAGATCGCTGACAGTGGTGACCATAGTTCGCGCCCAAGGTGGAGCGAGCTTCAGGCGCTCGGCCAATGCGCGGCGACCGGCGTCACTTGCAGCAACCGCAGCGAGGAAGCGATCGCGGTTCTCGTCAGTCAGACCCTGCCTCAACAGTGCGTCGAGCCGCTCGGCTGCAACCTTGTAGTTCTCGTCCTGCAGCGCCTGATCAAGCCAGTAGATCTGCGTCATCGCATCACGCCAGCCCAACTGTCCTGAAACACGGAATGCTTCGTGCGCCTCCGCTGTGTGGTTGGAATAGAGCTGGGCCTGTCCGAGGGTCGACACGGCCTGCGCCGAAATCGGATCCGACGCCACGGCCCTGCGCGCATATCCGATTGCCGCTGCGGGACCGCGACGGACAAAGGCAAGCACTGCCTGTGCCCGCGCCGCGCCGGTATCATAAGGCCAACCGACGAAACTGGGCGAATTCGGAAACTCGCGGCTCTGACGATCTGTGCCGCTGAGCAAAGCGGCAACAGCGAATACCAACATAGCGACAACCAGAATCGCCTGGCGGCTTCGCCCGAGCAGATTCGTGGCGCGCAATTCCCGCATGGGTCAGTTCGCCGAGGTGTTGCTGTACTGGTAGTAGTTGTAGCCGTAGTATTCCGAGTAGCGGTTCCCAGTGTCTGATGGGTCGAACTTGGTAAGCACACCGCCCAGAATCGTCGTGCGCATGTTGCGCAAGCGGCGGAGCGAGGCCTTGAGCGAGCCACGGCGGCTGCGATCGGACTGGATGACGATCACAACGCCATCGACAAGGGCTGCCATAAGGGGCGAGTCCGCAAGTCCAAGTATCGGCGGACTATCGAGCAGAACCATGTCGAAGCGCGACTTGAGCTCCTCGAGCATCTGGATCATGCTGCTCGAGCTAAGCAGCTCGGTGGGGCTGGGTGGGATCGGGCCTGAAGTGATGACCTTGAGATGGTCGAGGTCGGTGTCGCGCAGAGCTTCATCAACAGTGCTCTGGTGGGTGAGAATGCTGGACACACCACGACTGTTCTCAGCGTTGAGCATCGGGATGGCGCGGTGGAGAGCAGGACGGCGCAAGTCGAGATCGAGCAGCACGACGCTCCTTCCAAGCCGAGCGATGCCGCGGGCGATCGCGATGCTTGTCGTGGACTTGCCTTCCGAGGGCTGAGAGCTCGTAACCAGCATAGTCTTCGGCAAACCGGAAGGCGTAGAGTAAAGCAGCGCGCTGCGGAGAGAGTTGTAGCCTTCGCTGATAGGCGACTTCGGGTCTTCCATCGCGACTTCAGGATCGCTGTCCTGCACGATCGGGATGACCCCGAGCAGCGGCATTTGCAGCTTGCTCTCCACATCTTCGGGGACCTTGACCGAGTCATCGAGCTGCGTGCGCAGGAAGATAAATGCAGCGGCACAGCCCACGCCGCCAACCAATGCCAGCAGCAGATTGCGAAGCAGGTTCGGAGAGCTTGGACGGATCGGAGCGGTGGCCTGATCAATGATCGCAATGTTGCTGGCGCTGATTCCGGCCGCAGCATTGAGTTCCTTGTAGCGCTGCAGAAGCCCTTCGTACACGGTGCGGTTAGTGTCGGCCTCGCGTTCGAGGAGGCGGTATTGGACCAACTGGTCCTGCTCGGCGAGAGAGGAACCCTTCAGCTCGGAAACCTGCTGCGCGAGGTTGCGTTCAGTATCGTGCGCGGAATCATATTGCTGCTTGACCGAAGCCTTGATGCTGCGTGCAACCGACTGGATCTGGGCGTCGATAACACCTACTTGCGCCTTGAGCTGCTGGACGACCGGGTAGTCTTCAAGATGGTTGGCCCGCTGCTTTTCGAGCTCGGCCATCTGCTGCGCACGTTGGGCAAGCAGCGACGAGATTGCAGGGTTGGCGAGAACGTCCGGCGAACTCAGCAGGTTGCCGCTGGAAATGAGCTTCCACCGGCCCTCTGCGGCGATCCGTGAAGCTTTGGCCTGGTTGGCAGCCGAATTGACCTCCAGAAGGCTCGTCGTGGTCACCGAACTGCCAAGCCGACCGGATTGGTTCGCGCCGGATGAAGAAGCGTCGCGATCACGAATGAGGCCCTCTTCGCGCGCATAAGCGTTGAGTTCGCGCTCGGAACGCTCCAGCTTAGCGCGGGCCTCGGACAATTGGCCGGAGATGAATTCGCGCGCATAGGCCGAGCTGTCGAACCGGCGCTGCAGATTGGTCTGGATGAACTCGGTAGCGAAAGCATTGGCAATCTGGGCCGCGAGTTCGGGCTGCGTGCTGTTGAAGCTGACAGTTGCAAGCCGTGTGTTGCGCGGAAGGTCAACGTCGCGCGCATCTTCTATGGTCCGGATCGTCAGATCCTCGAGCTCGGCACGGCTGAGATCGCCGGTAGGCTGGCGCACGCCCATAGCGTCGTAGAACTTGGCGTTGCCGACCAACCGAAGCTTCAGTGCAACTCGCTCGGCCAGAGCGCGGCTCTTCAGGATATCGACCTGCGTCTGCAGAAATCTCTCAGTGTCGTTCGCAGCGACCACCGGGTCCTGCAGCGTGTCATCCTGTTTGCCGAATATCTGAGCAGATTGATCATTGATCTGAAGCGTGGTTGCTGCGGTATAGCGAGGCGTCTGCACCATGGTCGCGACGATCGCCAATGCCAATGTAATCGAGATGATTACACTGATCAGGATCAGGTTGGCCCGGATAATCGCGATTATCTCACGAATATCGAATGACGGCTCGCCATCCATATACGAACCGAGGTCGCCGTAGTGACCGTAGCCGCCGTTGAGCGCGGGCTGCTCGGCGACAAGGTTGTGATCGGCCTGGTCTGAGATTGGGGTGATCTGTTGCACGATACCGCCGGAGTTACAAACGAGTGAAGATATTGAAAATCGGAGCGGCCTGGAGGAGGTCGCGATAGATCGATTTCGCTGACGAGAATCCTACAACGACGACATCACCGCCGAGAATCTGGGGGTCAGGATCCCGGCCTGCACGAATGCGGCCAAGATCGAACCGCGCCGCCATGCGCTGGTTGTTCACCGTCCGGAAGATCACCACTTCATCAAGCTTGGCTATGCGCGACGGGCTCTGCGCCAATGCGATCGCACCGAGCAGTGTAGTCTGACCGTCAACCGGGTAAGTCCCGGCTTTCATCACCTGACCTTCGACTGTCACAGTCTGTCCCGGCTGTTCGACCACGTTGAGCGAGACTTCCGGATTGCGCAGGTACCTGGCACCCAGTTTCGTGGCGATCAACGTTGAGGCCTGGGCAGGAGTCAACGTCGCGATGTGCACCGGTCCAGCTAACGGGACCTGAATGAACCCCGCGTCATCGACGGGAAGCTTCTCGAAGGTCAGGTCCGGCTCGCCGAAGACCATGAGCGATACAACATCGCCCGGCGCAATAAGGTATTCGGATGGAGGGGCTGCCTTGTCGATCGAAGGCATGATCGCATAGGCTGCGTCCTTTGCAGGCAGCGCGCCATAAAGCCCCGACGAACACGCCGTGAGATTTGCACTGACCAGCAACAGGGAAATGGCCGCGGATTTCTTCACAACTACCTGAGCCCCTTGGCAAGAAAGTGATCTACCAATTGAAAACGATGCCAGCATAATTGGCCCGGCGCAACATTGGATGAAGGCGCGAAAATCCTATGCATTACTGCCGACTACGCTGCGGTGCAGCAGGCTGGAGCAGCATGGCCAACGCAACCGCAGCAAGAGCTGCGAGCGACATGCTGCGCATCGGGTAATCAAAAATGGCGTGAAGAGCCTCGATGAAGAGGAAGCCGATGGCAAACAGCACCTGCGCACGTCGGGAACTCGAGGCATCGGACTTGCTGACCGCAATGATCGCCGTGACCACCAGATACCCGATTATCAGCAGGATCAGCCCAAGCACGATTGAACCAGGCAGCCCGGCTTCAAGTGTCCATTCCAGCCAGTCGTTGTGCGCTCGAACAGGCAGGGTGGCGTCCACGACCTCAAGCCGCTCCGCCGCCTCAAGCATCGGCACGATCGTTCCAATCCCACTACCATAAGGCCAGACCTGACCGATCGCATACCAGGTGTCGGCCCAAAGATCCCAACGAGCTTCGTGCGTCAGCGAAAATCGCCCGACGACCTTTTGAACCGACTGGAGTTGCAGCAGCAGGCCACCACTGGCTGCCGTAACACCGATGGTTCCGGCAATGCCATAGAGCACGACGGCTCGCCTGCGCAGCATCGGCCAAAGCATGAGGCCGACGAACAGCAAGGAAACCGCAGAAAGGGCAATGCCTGTCCGGGAGCCGGTCATGAAAAGGCCCACGAGCAGCGCGATCATGGCCATCAACAACCCCGTCCACGTGAGCAGGTGACGCCGGCCATCCCCAAGCCGTGCGGTAGCGAGGACACCAGCTGCCAGCATCGCGGCGAGCAGAATATCCGCTTGCGCGTTGCGGTTCGCCTGGAAACCGACAAGAAAACCCTCGCTGAACTCTCCATAGAGGGACCATTCGAACCCGGCGGTTCGCGACAGTTGCAGCACGCCAAGCGCCAGAGAGAGTGAGGCAACTCCGACGATTACCATACAAAGCCAGTTGCGGCCTCGAAGTGAGAGACGGCTTGTTTGCAGCATCAGGAGTACGGAGCATATCATTGCGAGAAGCGACGCAAATGTCCGGGCTGGAGACATGGACAGCGGCATCCATGCCTTGTCTGCCTGGAGCAGCGCCATCGACTGGGCTTCGACGGAGCGGCCCGGCAAGGACTGCCAGACAGATGGAGGCAACGGAACGAGCTGGCACACCGGGACCAGCAGAACCAGCCCGCCGAGAAGCAGGGCTGGCCGCTGTATCGGACCAAGACCGCGCTGCCAGTCTGTGCTGGCGAAAAGTGGGATCATGATGAGCGCCGTCAGGACCTGAAGGACCATTTCGGTTTGCGGATTGACCGTGCCACCCCCGCCCAGCACCATCGACAGCCCGATCAGAGCCATGCAAAGGGCGGTTCCTGGCAGCGGTCTGCTGGTAACGGATGAGCCCTTCTCGCCTTTGCCGGAAGTTGGGCGGCCGTCGCTCCGACGCGGTTCGGCTGAGCCCTTCATTGCCTGCGCGCTGGACATCTCAATGCCTCCCTCGCAGATGGTCTAGGTATCGAACCTGTAAAGGGCAACAAGCAATGCCTGACACTGGAGCTCCGCCGACAGAGGGCCGCCTTCCGCCAAACGATCAGGTGTTGTGGGCATCTGCAAGAAGGGCTCGCGAAGTCACCTTAGCGAGCCCTTCATAAACCATCTCGTTGAGAGTAATCAGCCGCCGTTGCTGTCCGACGACTTCGTAGCTTCGTAAACGCCGACGCCGACCGCCGCACCGGCGAGCAAGCCGAGGCCGATGTCGGTGCCCGAAACTGCACGCGATTCGCGCGAAGCCGGAGCGTTGGTGCGAAGCGGCTTGAGCTTCTTCACCGAAACAACGCCGGGGGTTGCCGCAGCAGCCCGAACCGGCTCCGCGTTTGCAGCAGTGCTAGCCAAAACAACGCCCAGGGTGGCAGCGCCGGCCATAGCGATCTTGAACATGCTCATCGTCCCACACTCCATTAACTTTACGAGAAGTTACTTAGTACCACTTGGTGATTCGATCAACCTGAATGTTGCGACGCGTATGTAATTATGCTGCAATTGCGAACAGAAAAAGGGCCTTGTCTTGAGCCACATCAGCTCTGGACGTGCTGCAAACGCATAGACCCGATCGCTTCATCGTCTCAATCAAACATCTCACCTCAAAAAGCCCGATCATGAACCAGAACGGTAACTGTCGCAAAAATGATCCTGATGTCGCGGATTGCGGTCCACCCATCCAGATACTCAAGGTCGGCCTGAAGGCGGCTGCTCAAGTCAGCTTCCGAGTCGGTCGCCCCGCGCAGACCCCGAATTTGCGCAAGTCCCGTCAGACCGGGCTTGAGCGAATGGCGGAGCAGATAGCGCGGATCGACTTCCCAAAACCGCTTCTGACCTGCCAGCGAGCCGATCGCATGCGGGCGCGGCCCGACGATGCTCATGTCGCCGCGCAGCACATTGAACAGCTGCGGGAGCTCATCGATGCTGGTCTTGCGGATGAATCGGCCAATCCGGGTAATCCGGTCATCATCCTTGCTAGCCGAACGCGCACCTGCCGCGTCTAGCTTTTCGACCCGCATCGAGCGGAACTTGTAAATCCAGAACAGCCGGTTGTTGCGACCTTGCCGCTGCTGCATGAAGAACACCGGCCCACGATCCTCGAGCCAGATCATCAGTGCAACCACCAGCAGAAGCGGGGCGAGCGCAATGGTCGCGGTACCGGCGATCAGCAAGTCCATCGCGCGCTTGACTGCCCGCGACCGGAGTCCAAGCGGCCCTACCGACACCACGAGCGAACCGAAACCGTGGCCGCGGCTTGCGCCTAGGGCGCCAAGTTCCTGCACTTCCGGATCGACGATCTCGCCGCAGATGTTTGAACCCTTGAATACCAGCGCCCAGTCCTTCCGCCTCTCCGGCGGACAGGTCACGATGACGCGGTCCATGTTGGTCATGAACATGCCGAGCCGATCAAGCATGTGGGGATCGCTGCGATCCGGACGAAGCCGGTGCTCGCGCGTATCGATGTGCCAGGCGTGCGGCACCCGCACCGGGATGCCGCCATCGTCGACCACGAGCACGTTCTGCGCGGTCGCCCCGCAGCTGGAGCGGATGAGGGGCTGCGCAGCTGCGCGCACCCATGCCATTCCACCCGCAATGACCAGCAGGCTGGCCACGGTGGAAACACGCGAGAACTGCTCGCTCGACTTGGTGAAGAACGCCACGAACATCATCAGGGTCAGCGCAACCGTCATCGCCAGAATCGAACGCGACTGGCTGTGGCGAAGTGACGTCAGTGACTGGATCGAGTAGGTGCGCGTCATCAGCGCAGCGCCCCAGTACAATGGCAGATACAGATAAATCTGCTGCAGCGCCTGCGCGTCAAAGGCGACGCCGAAGTAGATCAGACTGACCAGCATCGACGCAGAGACGATAACAAGACCGTCGGAAACAATCAGCAGCAGGTAAGCCTGAAGCCGACGCCTTTCCAGAGAGGGTGCAAGCGGAAGCTTGAGCTGGCGGTTGCCGCTGGGGAGTTCGCCACTCCCCTTGCCGGAAAGCGGCGCGACAGTTTCTCTGTCTCGCTGCAACGTCGTCATCGCTTTAGCACCCTTTTGAACCGCTCAAAATCAGCGTTCCGGTTGTGCGACCCGGACGACAAATTCGTCTTATAGGCAGATTCCTCGATATCGGTGGGAATGCTGCGTTGCAATACGTACAGAGTTGTGGGCCAAAAACAAGCGAGTCGGTGTGATCTGTCGCACAACCGGTCCGATGGCAGCGGCAACTCATCGATGGTTCACCGCGCGGCAGCGCGTGTGATCTCTGCAAGGCCTTGAGATAACACAATTTCGCTGTTGCGGTTATCCGCGAGCAATTGGCGATGGAGCGACATCAGCCGCTCGAGGAGACGCATCAGTTTGCGCCCGCGCCAACGGCGGAGCTGCAGCGAAAGATCGGGCTTGTCTCGAAAAAAGACACGCCGGGCAGCCATTTCCTGCTCAAGAAACGCGTTGACGTCACTACGCCCACGCATACGGCCTGCGAGTTGTGCCAGCTGGGCTGCGCGGCGCTCGAAAGCCAGCAACAGACCGACTGGATTGAGCTCAAGCTCTTGAAATCGCGCTAATTCTGCGGTCAACTTGGCAGTATCTCCTGCGAGCACGGTATTGACCAGCGGCATGAAGCCATCGTCTTCGCTCACCGCTGCGATCGCATCGAGCGCTGCGGAATCGGCGCGCCGCGGCGACTCGGGGCTTGCGTCCAGAAAGAGCGCGAGCTTCTCGATCTCGCTGCGCGCCATGCGGGTATCAAGGGCAGCGCCGCGGGCGATCCGCTCTGCGAGCTCGTCGGTGAGATGTACACCGGTCGGATCGGCCATTTCCCGCACTGCCTGGGTCACCGAGCGCAAATCCGGCAGATGGAACATCGTGACAAGCGCATCGGGCCGGTCAGCCAGCAGCTTCGCAAGACGAGACTTGTCGGTGGCAGAAGCAGCCAGAATGAACACCGGCCAGCCTTTGACCGGACTGGCCAGCAGTGTCTCGACAGCGTCGTACGCCTCATCTCCCGAGCAACGCACATGGATCTGGCGCTTGTCGCCGAACAGCGAAACGGATCGCGCTTCATCGGCAAGCCGCACCGGATCGCGTCGCAGCTCGGCGCCAGCCAGGTCGATTCGTTCGAAAGGGCCTTGTTGCGCAGCCATGTGCGCCGAGAGCCGGGCGGCCGCGTCACCGGCACCTGCTTCATCCGGACCGCAAAAGTAGAACACGGTCGCATCGGCCGCAGCACGCGCCATTTGCCCGGCAAAGTTTTTCTGCGTCGCCTTCACGGCGCGATCAGCCTGCCTTGCGCAGTTTCGTGGCGACGCGGGTCACGATCTGGTCGGCCACCTCATGGCTGAGATTCTCCAGCGCGGTCTGCTCGGCGGCAATCACCGCGTATTCGCTCGATACGATATCGATGCCGGCATCAGCCCCTGCGGTCGCATCCAGCACGATCTCGCCGCTGGCGAGATCGACCAGCTGGTAGCGCGCGCGCAAGGACCGCCGCTCGCGGGTTACGGAATCGTTTGCGAGCAGGCCGAGGCCTTGCAACTGCTCGTCAAGCCGGACGTCCAGCCGATAGCGCGGCGAGCTCTGCGCGCCGGCGCCCAGCCGGTCGACGAGTGCGGCGCGGACCAGCCACCCGGCCTTGCCTTCGATCGAGGTCACGTCGACCCCGGCCAGCGCCCGCGCGACTGTCCCGTTGCCGCCGCCCGCGTACATGGGCTGCAGACCGCAGCCGGACAGCAGCGCAAGTGGCGTGAGAGCGACCAGAACGCCTTTACGCAACAAGGTTCACCAGCCGATCAGGCACAACGATCACCTTCTTCACTTCCGCCCCGTCCAGCGCACGCTGCACCTTGTCAGAGGCGAGAGCAAGCCGCTCCAGCTCTTCGCGTGCGGTGCCCTTGGCGACGGTAAGCGTATCGCGCAGCTTGCCCTTGACCTGAACCGCAACGGTAACCTCGTCATCGACGAGCAGGGCGAGATCAACTTCTGGCCAGGCCGCGTCGGCGACAAGACCAGTGGCGAAGGTGGAGTAGGCCTCCTCCGCCAGATGCGGCATCATCGGTGCCACCAACAGCAGCAGGGTGCGGATGGCCGCCGTACGGTCAACGGATGGTGCGGCCTTCTCCGTCGCGCCGGTCAGTTCGTAGATGCGCGCGACGGCCTTGTTGAAGCCCAGCGCTTCGATATCCTGGGCGACCGCGTGGACTGTCTGGTGCGTCTTGCGGCGCAGTGCGATGTCCTCGCCCGTTGCGGAAGCGTCGGCTGCGCCAAACAGGCGCCACAAACGCTGCACAAACCGCCAGCAGCCCTCGATCCCCGCTTCAGACCAAGGCAAGTCGCGCTCGGGCGGGCTGTCAGACAGCATGAACCAGCGGATCGCATCGGCGCCATAGCGGGCGACGATCTCGTCAGGATCCACGACGTTTTTCTTGGACTTCGACATCTTGATGACCCGGCCGATCTCGACCGGCGCGCCATCGGCCTTGAGCGTGGCGCCGTCTGCTGTCCGCTCCACCTCGCCGGGCGAGAAGAACACCGGCTGCCCGTTCTCGGGATTGCGGCGCTCGTAGGTCTCGTGCGTCACCATGCCCTGCGTGAACAGGCTGGCGAAGGGCTCCTGCACTTCCAGCTTGCCAATCCGAGCGAGGGCGCGCGTCCAGAAGCGGGCATAGAGCAAGTGCAGGATCGCGTGCTCGATCCCGCCGATATACTGCTCGACCGGCAGCCACTGCTTGATCACTTCCGGGTCGAACGGCGAGTCACCCGGCTGGCTGGCAAAGCGCAGGAAATACCACGAGGAATCGACGAAAGTATCGAGCGTGTCGGTCTCGCGCCGCGCAGCATGGCCACATTGCGGGCAGTCGACGTGCTTCCAGGTCGGATGGCGATCAAGCGGATTGCCGGGCACATCGAAGGTCACGTCTTCCGGCAGCACGACCGGAAGCTGCTTCTTGGGCACCGGTACTACGCCGCAGACCTCGCAATGGATGAACGGGATCGGCGTTCCCCAATAACGCTGGCGCGAGACGCCCCAGTCGCGTAGCCGCCATACGGTTTTGCCTTCGCCCCAGCCCTCGGCCTGTGCGCGGTCGATGACGGCAGACTTGGCCGCCGCGACTGTCATGCCGTTGAGGAAGTCCGAGTTGACGAGGACCCCGTCGCCCGCTTCCGCTTCGCCCGCGAACGGCTTGTCGGCGTCCGCCGGATCGGCTGCGACCACGCGCAGGATGGGGAGGCCGTACTTCGTCGCAAAATCGAAGTCGCGCTGGTCATGGCCGGGCACAGCCATGATCGCGCCGGTGCCATATTCCATCAGCACGAAGTTCGCGATGTAGACGGGCAGATACTTGCCCGTGAGCGGATGACGCGCTCCGATGCCGGTATCGAAGCCAAGCTTCTCCGCCGTCTCCAGCTCGGCGGCCGTTGTACCGCCCTTCTTGCACAGCGCGATGAAGTTCGCCGCTTCGCAGCTCGAGGCAGCGACGCCCCGCGCAATCGGGTGATCCGGCGCCACCGCCACGAAGCTGGCGCCGAAGATCGTGTCGGGGCGGGTGGTGTAAACCTCGACGCTTTCGCCGTTCGACAAGTCGAAGCGGAACTGCAGCCCTTGCGACTTCCCGATCCAGTTCTCCTGCATCGTACGCACCTTCTCGGGCCACTTGTCGAGGCTGGAAAGGCCTTCGAGCAGCTCGTCGGCAAATTCGGTGATCTTCAGGAACCACTGATTCAACTTGCGCTTCTCGACCAGTGCGCCCGAGCGCCAGCCGCGCCCGTCGATCACCTGCTCGTTCGCAAGCACCGTCATGTCGACCGGGTCCCAGTTGACGGTCGATTCCTTGCGCGTGATCAGGCCTGCCGCATAGAGATCGAGGAACAGCGCCTGTTCGTGGCCGTAGTATTCCGGCTCGCAGGTCGCCAGCTCGCGGCTCCAGTCGAGCGCGAAGCCGAGGCGCTTGAGCTGAGCCTTCATGTTGGCAATATTGGCGCGGGTCCAGCCGCCGGGATGGACGCGCTTTTCCATGGCCGCGTTCTCGGCGGGCATCCCGAACGCGTCCCAACCCATCGGGTGGAGCACCTCGAATCCGCGCATGCGCTTGTACCGCGCCAGCACGTCGCCCATCGTGTAGTTGCGCACGTGGCCGATATGGATGCGCCCGGAAGGATAGGGGAACATCTCCAGCACGTAGCTGCGCGGCTTGGACGAGGTATTGTCCGCCCGGAAGGTCTGGCGCTCGTCCCATGTGCGCTGCCAGCGCAGATCGGCTGTGGCAGGGTCGAAGCGGACGGGTTCTGTTCGGTCAGCAGTCATGCCGCCCCCTCTAGGGAGCGGCGCGGGGGCGTGCAACTGTCAGGCGAGGGCGTACCCTCGCGAATTCAGCCCTTGACCAGCGTCTGGCGGCGCAGGTCGCGTGCTTTGGTCAGGATGATGTCCTCAAGCTTCTGGACCGTGGCGGCCTGAACCGGCGCATCCACCCAGTTGCCCGCCTGGCTGACCTGGCGGCTGGCGGCGATGCGCAGCGCGTCGGCACGCAGGTCCTGATCGAGGATCGAGACAGTCAGTTTCATGCGCTCGTTCGGATTGCGCGGATTGGCGTACCAGTCGGTCACGACCACGCCGCCGTTGCTGTCCGTTTGTACCAGCGGCATGAACGAGAGCGTTTCCAGCGTGGCGCGCCACAGATAGGCATTAACGCCGATCGTTGTCACCTTGCTGGCAGCAAGGTCGAGCTTGGGGCGCGCCTTGTTACCGCCGCATCCCGCGACCAGCCCGGTGGCGGCGATGACGAGCATGCCGGTTGCGATACCGCGGGCAAAAGGGGAGGAAAGACGGAGGCTTGTCGTCACTTGCTTACTGTCCTTGCTGGCTGGTCCCTGTGCAGCTTTGCCGCATGCCCTGCCTTGTGAATTCCGCGCCGATCAGGCGCCTTGCGGGTGCGGCTCTATCACCCCGGCGCCGCGCGCTGCAAGCGCAATGCCATCAATGGTGGATTGTGGCTTGTCGGAAAATGAACGGTGCGGGACCGGCACGGCCTGTGGGGAAGGTGCAACAGGTTTGCAGAGACACGACGGCCAATCATCGGAAAATCGTTATCCCACTGGAAATTATCTGCAGGGCACCGTAAGTCATACATACAGAGCCGAGCCCCGGATTCGCTGGGGTTCAGATTCGTACGGCTCCATAAAGGGAAAGTCCGGGCGAGCCATGAGTGGCAAGACGATCAAGGGAGCCAAATCGCACGGAGTTTTCCGTGCGCGCGTGCTGCCGCTCGTCGGTTGCGCGCTCCTTGGCATGGTCGCGGCGCCCGCGCTTGGCAGCGCGCTGACGGGCGGGTTCGTGTCCGCCCCGGTCAGCCTCTCGGCGCGTGGGGGGATCGGTTCGTTTACGCCCGCTTCGGTCGATCCCAAGCTTGTTTCCGAGATCACCGCGCAAATTCAAGGCCGGACATCCGGTCATGGTCGTCTGTTCCGTTTTACCCCCGCAGGGATCGAGAATCGTCCCGACCGTGCGGTTACCGTTGCGGTGCGCGTCAACGAAATCGGTGCGCAAGGCTTCGTTGTTCATACGCCGCTTCCCGCCGGTGCCAGTGCCCCGAGCGCAACGCCGATCCGCATCGCCCCGATGGTCTACAATCTTGGCCTTGCCCGCGGCTATCAAAGCTTCGCTGCAACGCCTGGCAATCGTGAGACCGCGCGTCTCGATATTCAGCGGCTTGAAATGCCTGACCTCCGCGCGATTGGCCAGAAGGACAGCTTTGCGGCGGCTCCGGCTGGCACTCCTTCGCGGTTGGCGCCGCGCATCGAGCTCGATACGCGTGATCGCATCGGTCATGCGCCACGCACGTTCGAGGGCCAGAGCGACTATCAGGTCGATCTTGGCGGCAGCTATCGCCTGACGCGCAACCTCGATGTTACCGCAGGGGTTCGCTACTCGCCGGAGCGTGATCGACTCCGGCCGTTGACTGATGGCAAGAAGGATAGCCAGGCAGTCTACGTCGGAACCCAGTTCAGGTTCTAAGCGTCTTCATCATGAACCGCTGCGGTGCAGTCGTATGCCTGCATCCTAACCGCTTGTCCGCCAGCAGCCTTCCGACTACCGTCTTTGCTGGCGCTTGAGGTGGGAGACGATGATGACGCGCGTTGCTGTGGTAACCGGGGGCACCCGGGGTATTGGTGAAGCCATTTCCCTCGCGCTTCAGGCGCAAGGCCGCACTGTCGTAGCAAACTACGCTGGCAATGAGGAAAAGGCCCGCGCGTTTACGGAACGCACGGGGATCGCGTCCTATCGCTGGGATGTCGGCGATCATGAGGCGACGCTGGAAATGTGCGCGAAGATCGCTTCCGAAGTCGGCCCGATCGATATCGTCGTCAATAACGCCGGCATTACGCGCGACGGCGTGCTGCACAGAATGACCTTCGACGACTGGAACGAGGTGATGCGCATCAACCTCGGCGGCTGTTTCAACATGGCCAAGGCGACGTTCCCGGGCATGCGCGAGCGGGGCTGGGGCCGCATCGTCAATATCGGCTCGATCAACGGGCAGGCCGGGCAGTATGGCCAGGTCAACTACGCCGCTGCCAAGTCCGGCATCCACGGCTTCACCAAGGCGCTCGCTCAGGAAGGCGCCAAGTACGGCGTGACAGTGAATGCCATCGCGCCGGGCTATATCGATACTGACATGGTCGCGGCGGTCCCCGCGCCGGTGCTCGAGAAGATCGTCGCCAAGATCCCGGTCGGCCGCCTCGGCCAGGCCGACGAGATCGCGCGCGGCGTTGTCTTCCTGACCTCCGAGGACGGTGCCTTCGTTACCGGCTCGACGATGAGCATAAACGGCGGACAGCATATGTATTGATGCGCGCGGCCCCGCGCTTCCCGGCGCGGGGTCAGCCACGCGCTCTTGCGAGCCCCCCAATAACTCGGACCGCATGGCATGCCTGCGCCCTATCATCCCCCGGTCAAGCGATCGGTCGAAATCGCCGGGCACAAGACGTCGATCAGCCTCGAGCCGCTGTTCTGGGATCTGCTGCGCGATGCGGCGGCGCAAGAAGGCGTGCCGATCAATGCCATTGTCGCGCGGATCGATGCGGAGCGGATCGTGGCAGAGGTCCCGCCGGGCCTGGCCGGTGCCGTGCGGCTCTGGCTCGCGGCGCGTCTTGCCGCAATCGGCGGGCGGACTGACGCAGTCTGAAACGGGGACTATCCCCGTTCATCGCGCATTCTGACACCGTTCGCTGCATCGTCCGGGTCGCGTACAATTTCAGGAGTATCTTGATGCGCCGTAGTCTCGTTGCCGCCGCCATGCTTGCCACACTCGCCACGACGGTTGTTCCCGAAACAGCCGACGCACGACGCAAGACCACGCAGACCTACCGCAAATGCCGCCATTCCAGCGGCACAGCAGGTTTGATTGCGGGCGGCGCGGGCGGTGCGCTGGTCGGCAAGGCGGTGCTTGGTGGTCCGGTCGGGATTGTTGCGGGCGCGGTCGGGGGTGCCTTTGCCGGTCGCGCGATCGACCGGACGCTGACCGCGAAAAAGCGCTGCCGCTGATCGGCTCCCGTCAGCCGAGGTGCACGCACGAGAGCACGGCCCCGGTGGCGGCACAGACCGCTATCGTCACCATGATTCCCCGCTTGAAGCCAAACACCAGCACTGCTGCCAGAGCCGCGATGAGGGCAGCGCGCCGGTCGAGGCTGGCGAGGTCCGGCCCTCCGAGCTCGGAAACGCGGCCGAACAGCACGTGCAGGGCAAACCATAGCGCGAGGTTGGCGATAACGCCGACTACCGCCGCTGTAATCGCCGCGAGCGCGCCTTGAAGACGCTCTGCGCGCTCCAGCCGTTCCATCCACGGCGCGCAGGCGAAAATCCACAGGAAGCAGGGGGCAAACGTTACCCACGTGGTGAGGCCGGCTCCCAGCAAGCCCGCCGCCAGTGGTGACAAAGTCCCCGGATGGCGCCACGCAGCGAGGAAGCCGACGAACTGGGTGACCATGATCAGCGGGCCGGGCGTCGTTTCGGCGAGGCCCAGACCATCCGCCATCTCGCCGGGAGCCAGCCATCCGAACCCGTTCACGGCTGCCTGTGCCATATAAGCCAGCACGGCGTAGGCCCCGCCGAATGTCACTACGGCGAGGCGAGAGAAGAACAGACCGATCTGCCAAAGGACATGGTGCGGGCCCAGCAGCAGGTAAACCACTCCCAGCGGCAGCGCCCAGACAAGCAGCCACAGGAATATCGTGCGGGCCGTGAGGGCAATGAGTTGCCGTGGCGTCGCGAGAGGGGCTGAGTCAGCAGCGATGTGGTGCTTTCCGAGCCATTCCGGCGCCCATTGCACCGTACCCGCGCCGATCAACCCGGCGGTCAGGATCAGCAGCGGGAACGGTGTACGCAGTATGGTGAGCGAAAGCGCGGCGAGAATGGCCAGCAACAACTTGAAGCGGGTTCCCAACGCGCGCTTGGCAACGCGCAGCAGCGCCTGCAGCACAACCGCCAGCACCGCCGCCTTGATCCCCAGAAACAGCGCTGCGAACCATTGGAGGCCGGCGGCCGCAACATAGAGCAGCGAAAGCGCCAGCATGACAGCGGCGCCGGGGAGCACAAACAGCAGCCCCGCGATCAGGCCGCCGCGCACACCGTGGAGCCGCCAGCCGATCCATGTCGCCAGTTGCTGCGCTTCCGGCCCGGGCAGGAGGTGGCAGAGGTTCAGCGCACGCAGGTATGCGCCTTGCTCCACCCAGCCGCGCTCATCGACCAATTCGCGCTGCATAAGGGCGATCTGCCCTGCGGGGCCGCCGAAGCTAAGACAGCCGATCCGTGCAAACACCCGGGTCAGTTCTGCCAGCGACGGTGCGGGCCCCCGATCCGGCATCAATCGCTGCCGATGCGCTCCACGTCCGCACCGATCAGCGCGAACTTCTCCTCGAGGCGCTCATAACCGCGATCGAGGTGATAGAGCCGGTGGACCTGCGATTCGCCCTCGGCGGCGAGGCCGGCGATCACGAGGCTCATCGAGGCGCGCAAATCGGTCGCCATGACTTCGGCGCCATGCAGCTTGCTGACGCCGTGGACGATCGCGGTGCGGCCCTTGGTCTCGATATGCGCGCCCATGCGGTTAAGCTCGGGCACGTGCATGTAGCGATTCTCGAAAATCGTCTCGGTCAACACGCTGGACCCGCTCGCAAGGCACAGCATGGCCATGAGCTGCGCCTGCATGTCGGTGGCGAGGCCGGGATAGGGCGCAGTCGACAGTGTCACCGGGCGCAGCTGGCCGTCGCTCGCCACGCGCAGACCGCCCCGGACCTGTTCGACCAGCACGTTGGCATCGCGCAGTGCCTGGATCGTGGCGGCCATGTCTTCCGCGCGTGCCCCGGCAAGGGTAATGTCGCCTCCGGTGATCGCTGCGGCGCAGGCATAGCTGCCCGCCTCGATCCGGTCGGGCATGACCATATAGGTCGCGCCGTGGAGGCGCGAGACGCCGTGGATGGTAAGGTCGGACGTACCGATCCCTTCGATCTGCGCGCCCATCGCCACGAGCAGGTTGCACAAGTCGACGATCTCGGGCTCACGCGCCGCGTTGTGCAGCGTGCTGGTACCACGCGCGAGCACGGCGGCCATCAGCGCGTTCTCGGTCGCCCCGACCGAGACGATCGGGAAGCTATAGTCGCCGCCCGGAAGACCGCCATCCGGGGCAATCGCGCGGACATATCCCGCCGCCAACTCGATCTGCGCGCCAAAGGCCTCGAGCGCCTTGAGATGGAGGTCGATCGGGCGATTGCCGATCGCGCAGCCGCCGGGCAGTGAAACCGTCGCTTCGCCAGCGCGGGCCAGCAGTGGGCCGAGCACCAGGATCGACGCGCGCATCTTGCGGACGAGATCGTAGGGCGCGACGGTCGAAGTGAGGCGCGTGGCTTGCAGCGTCATCACGCGGCCGAAGTCTTCGGGTCTCGCACCGGCAATCGACGTCGAGACACCGAACTGGTTCAGCAAGTGCTGGAAACCGTCGATATCGGCAAGGCGCGGCAAGTTGCGCAGCGTAACGGGCTCTTCCGTCAGGAGCGCGCAGGGAAGCAGCGTCAGCGCGGCATTCTTTGCGCCTGAGACTGGAACCGTGCCCGAAAGGCGATTACCACCCCGAATAATGATCTTGTCCATCGCGGTCGTTTAGCGCGTTTGTCACGTGGTGCAACCATATCGAAAGCGTGGCGCTTTAGGCGCTTTTAGTGATAGCCGAACGTGATCAGCGCAGGCTCGGATGAAGGGGATCGACAGAGTATGACCGGAAACAAGGCATCACAGCCTGTTCGCAAGGCAGTCTTCCCGGTTGCGGGCATGGGTACGCGGTTTCTTCCGGCGACCAAGGCGATCCCCAAGGAAATGCTGCCGATCATCGACCGGCCACTGATCCAGTACGCAGTCGACGAAGCGCGTGAGGCCGGGATCGAGCAGCTGATCTTCGTGACCGGGCGCGGCAAGACGGCGATCGTCGAGCATTTCGATACGGCCTTCGAGCTGGAACGGACAATGAGCGACCGCGGCAAGGATCTCTCGATTCTTGATGCCACGCGCATCCTTCCGGGCAATCTGGTCACCGTGCGCCAGCAAGTCCCGATGGGCCTCGGCCACGCCATCTGGTGCGCGCGCGCGATCGTCGGTGATGAGCCGTTTGCTATCTTTCTTCCCGACGAGCTCATGATCGGCAAGCCGGGCTGCATGAAGGAAATGGTCGAGGCCTACAACGAAGTCGGCGGTAACCTGATCAGCGTGCTCGAAGTGCCGGAAGAGGAAGTCTCCAGCTACGGCGTGATCGCGCCGGGCGCGCGCATTTCGGACAAGCTGACCGAAGTGACCGGGCTGGTCGAGAAACCGAAGCGCGAGGAAGCGCCTTCCAACCTCATCATTTCAGGCCGTTACATCCTGCAGCCGGAAGTGATGCGCACGCTGGAAGGCCAGGAAAAGGGCGCCGGCGGCGAAATCCAGCTGACCGATGCGATGGCGCGCATGATCGGCAGCCAGCCGTTCCACGCGGTGACCTTCACCGGGCGCCGCTTCGACTGCGGGAGCAAGGCCGGTTTCGTCGAGGCGACGCTTTCGCTGGCGCTTGAACGACCGGACATGGCGGACGACGTCCGCGCGATCATGAAGCGGTTGTTGGCGGAGTAACTCGCCGAGGCTCAGGCCGCCTTCCACCGCAGTGGAAGGCGCTTGAGGCCGCCGACGAAGGTGGACTTGGCGCGCGCGGGTTCGCCAGCGAGTTCCACACTGTCGAGCCGGTCGAGCAGCACCTCGAACAGGATGCGCATCTCAAGCCGCGCCAGATGGAGGCCGAGGCACTGGTGTGCACCGGCTCCGAAGGCGAGATGGCGATTGCCTTCGCGCGCGGCATCGAACCGGCGCGGATCGGGGAACTGCGAGGGATCGTGGTTGGCCGCGACGTAGTTGAGCATCAGCCAGTCATCCTTGGCGATTTTCTGGCCGCCCAGTTCGGTATCCGCCGAGGCCGTGCGCATGAAGTGCTGCACCGGCGTCGTCCAGCGGATCGCTTCCTCGACGATGCCGCCCAAGAGGCTGCGATCCGCTTTGACGCGGGCAAATTGCTCCGGATCGCGGGCGAGGGCGAGCATGGCGCCTGCAGTGGAGGCGCTGGTCGTGTCATGCCCTGCGCTGGCGGTGATGATGTAGTACCCGGCGGTGACCACGTCATCGAGCGGCTGGCCATCAACCGTGCCGTTGGCGATGACGGTGGCAACGTCGTCGGTCGGGTTCTTGCGGCGCTCGGCGGCGAGCGCGGCAAAATAGGCCTCGAAGTCCTTGACCGCGCCTGCGACGATCTGGGTGATCATCTCGGGCGGCAAGTCCTTGATGCCGGACTGGTTGAGCTCTTCGTCCTGCCCGCCGAACATCTGCTGGGTGAGCGCGAGCATGCGCTGCTCGTCCGCTTCGGGCACGCCGAGAATCTGCATGACGACATGGAGCGGATAGGGTGATGATACGAGCTTGGTGAAATCGCCCTCACCGCCCGCTTCGAGCAGGCGATCGACAGTGGCTTCAGCGATCGTGCGGACACGCTGTTCTATTGTGCGCAGGTTCTTGGGCATGAACCAGTCCTGCGTCAGGCGGCGCAGTTTGGGATGCAGCGGCGCATCGAGCTGGACCAGCGATTGCACCAGATGCGGGCTGCCGCCGGTGATCGCGCGGGCCAGCGCATCGGTGCTTCTTAGGGCGAAGACCGATGATTTGGGGTGGTTGAGGAATGTGGTGTTGTCCTTGCTCGCGGCCATCACTTCGTCGAACCCGCTGACCAGCCAGAACGGCTCGTGCAGATCGGCGGACGAGACGACGCGGGCGACCTGCAGGCCTTCTTCGCGCAATGTGTCAAACTGGTCGAGCAGCGGGTCCCACGCGGCATAGGCGGCGGGATCGATCACGGCGCGGCCGATCTCCTCGGGAACGATGCGGTCGGCGGTGGTGGCCATGGGCTATGTCCTTGAAAATAGGGTCAAGTGGCGGCTGCGGCGGCAGCCTTGTACTCGTCGCGGAGCAGGCGTTTGAACAGCTTGCCGGTGGGCTCGCGCGGCAGGTCGGCGCGGAAATCGATCTGACGGGGAAGCTTCACGCGGCTGAGCTGCGGGGCGAGCCAGGCGGTCAATTCTTCGGCGAGGGCGGGTCCGGCTTCCTCGAAGTCGTGCGGCTGGACGACGGCGACCACACGTTCGCCCATGTCGGGATCCGGCGCGCCGATGACGGCAACGTCGGCCACTTTTGGATGGGTTATGAGCAGGTTTTCGATCTCCTGCGGGTAGATGTTCACGCCGCCCGAAATGATCATGAAGCTCTTGCGGTCGGTCAGGAACAGGTAGCCGTCCTCGTCTTCCCAGCCCACGTCGCCGAGGCTGGTCCAGCCGTGCTTGTTGGTGGCGTCGCGCGTCTTGTCGGGATCGTTGTGATAGGCGAAGGGATTGCCGCCCTCGAAAAAGACCTGGCCTTCGGTGCCGCGCGGCACTTCATCGCCATTCTCGTCGCAGATGCGGATCGTGCCGAGCAGCGCGCGGCCGACCGAGCCGGGGCGCTGCAGCCATTCCGGGCTGGAGATGAAGGTGAAGCCGTTGCCTTCGGTGCCGGCATAGTACTCGTTCAGCACCGGGCCCCACCATTCGATCATCGCCTGCTTGACCGGGACGGGGCAGGGCGCCGCTGCATGGATCGCGCCGCGCAGCGAAGAGAGATCGTAGCGCGCTCGGACTTCCTCGGGCAGCTTGAGCATCCGCACGAAGTGGGTCGGCACCCACTGGCTGTCGGTCACCTTGTAGCGCTCGATCGCTTCCAGCGCTTTCTCGGCGTCGAACTTTTCCATGCAGACCACAGTGCCGCCGAAGCGGTGGACCGTCATCGACCAGCGCAGGGGGGCGGCATGGTAGAGCGGCGCGGGGGACAGGTAGACCGCATCGGGGCGGATGCCGAAGGGGCCACCCGCCAGCATGATGAGCGAATTGGCCGCACCGATGGCGGGGTCTTCGGGAAGGGGCACGCGGACGCCTTTGGGCTTGCCGGTGGTGCCGGAGGAATAGAGCATGTCGCAGCCCGCGCGTTCGTCGGCGATCGGCTCGATCGGCATGGCTTCCAGCGCGGCGGCGAGATCATGGTCGCCGGTGCCGCCGAGGCGCAGTTGCTGCACTTCGGGCGCTGCCTCTGCGACGGCATCGAGCAGGGGCGCGAGCGTGCCGCTGCCGACGAGCAGCTTCGCGCCGCTGTCACGCGCGATGTAGGCGACTTCGGGCGGGGCGAGGCGCGACGAGATGGCGACATAGACGATGCCGGCCCGCTGCGCGCCCCAGCACAGCGAGAAGAAGAACGGATGGTTCTCGAAGCACAGCGCGATGGTGTCGCCAATCCCGATTCCGCGCGAGCGGAGCAGCTGGGCGAAGCGGTTGCTCTGCGCTTCGAGCTCTCCATAGGTCACGACCTCGCCGCTGCCGGACATAATCACGGCGGGCTTTTCCGGGTTGGTCTTGGCGTGGATACTCGGGTGGTAGTGCATGCGCATCCTCTCAGGATCGGCGGCGCTGTCCGGCCGTCTTTCGCGAGAGTTTAACCGCTCGATTAAGCCATGCAACGGGATTCGTCAGCCGACGCGATTTCCGCTGGCGCAGCGCACAAAAGAAGAAGGCGGCGTTTCCGCCGCCTTCATCCCATCCTCTCCAAGATGAGCTGGTTCGCGGCGCTCAGCGCGCCAGCGGGGCAGGAACGTCGCTCTGCGCCAGAACGGTCTCGGTCGAGACGCCCGGGGCGACAGTCTGCATGTAGGGCATGGGGTTCACGGCTTCGCCACCGATGCGCACTTCGTAGTGCAGGTGCGAGCCGGTCGAGCGGCCGGTCGAGCCGACGTAGCCGATCACGTCGCCCTTGCGAACGCGCTGGCCTTCGGCAACCGCGATACGCGACATGTGGCCGTAGCGGGTTTCCATGCCGCCGCCGTGCTCCAGCTCGACGAACAGGCCGTAACCACCAAACCAGTCCGCCTTTTCGACGATGCCATCCGCAGAAGCGTGGATCGGAGTGCCGGTGGTGGCGGGAAGATCGATGCCCTTGTGCGCGCGCATGCCGCCGAGCACGGGGTGGACGCGCATGCCGAAGCCGCTGCTCATGGCGCGGTTCGACGAAATGGGAACGAGCGAGGGGATCGAGACGCTGTTGTTGCGCTGGGCGGGGGCGATGGCGGCGCCGACTTGTGAACCGCCTTCAAGCGCCTTCCAGCTGGCGAACAGCTTGTGGAATTCATCGTCGGCGGGGGCGGCAGTGGTGCCATTGCGGGCGGCCTCGGCGGCGCGGAGCGGAGCAGCAATATCGGCCGATGCGGCGCTGTTCGCCATGGCAGGAGCCGAGAAGAAACAGGCGGCAGCACCAATCGAGCCAATCACCAGTTTCAAAATCTTGTTGTTAACCATTACGACCCGCTAACCCTTAATCGCCTTGGTCCTGCAGCGTCACTTGCGCTGCTGAGACCGAAACCGATCCACCTGGAGCTTCCCAACGGCCCGCCGGATCATTCCGGTCTGCCTGAAAAGTTCCCTGAGACTGTGCGGAAA
>Ga0310345_10001752_pt1 | contig 23240 bp, 24 predicted proteins | sample HC15DNA20500_MG_FD_204667 | JGI IMG/M metagenome (GOLD analysis project Ga0310345, IMG submission 204667) | Marine microbial communities from station ALOHA, North Pacific Subtropical Gyre - HC15-DNA-20-500_MG | ecosystem: Environmental > Aquatic > Marine > Oceanic | place: Pacific Ocean: North... | reverse complement strand
TGTTTGTTGCTGGCGCCCGGTCCCGGCTGTCCGGCGGCCTGGGCGCGCCCGCCGGGGGGGGGGGGGCGGCGCCCGCCCCCCCCCCCCCACTTCACAATACGATGCCGGCCCCTCACCCGCTCGCGTTGCTCGCGACCTCTCCCCGTAAAACGGGGAGAGGTTGAAAATCACTGCGCCTGCTGCGCGGTCTTGCCGAACATGTTCTTGCGCTGCTCCTCGGTGAAGGGCGTCTTGTCGAACTTGCCGACGGACAGTCCCTTCTGCACCTCCGGCCGCGCGCGCACGGTCGCATACCAGCGCTTGAGGTTCGGAAAGTCGTCAAACGTGAAACCCTGCGCCTTGTGGGTCATGGTCCAGGGAAAGCAGGCGATGTCGGCGATGGAATACTCCTCGCCCGCGACATAGGCGCCGGTCCGGCCAAGCTGCCGGTCGAGCACGGCATACAGTCGCGCGGCCTCGTCGCGGTAGCGCTCGATGGCATAGGGAATCTTCTCCGGCGCATAGAGCGCGAAGTGCCCATGCTGGCCCAGCATCGGGCCGAGCCCGCCCATCTGCCACATCACCCACTGGATCACCTTGAAGCGCCCGCGCACATCCTGCGGCAGGAAGCGCCCGGTCTTCTCGGCCAGATAGATCAGGATCGCGCCGGTCTCGAACATCGGGATCGGCTCGCCGCCGTCGGCAGGTGCCTGATCGATGATCGCCGGGATGCGGTTGTTCGGGCTGATCGCGAGGAATTCCGGCTTGAACTGCTCGCCGGTGCGGATGTTCACCGGAAACACCGTATAAGGCAGCCCGAGTTCCTCCAGCATGATCGAGATTTTCCACCCGTTGGGTGTCGGCGCGTAATAGAGATCGATCATGAGATGTCCGCGAGTGAGGAACAGCCGGAAGAGCGAGGCACGATCCTAACTCTCGCTTGAGAGACACGCTACCTTAGAACTCACGCATGGCCGCGATGCGCTCCCTCTCCCCGCTTTGCGGGGAGAGGGTTGGGGTGAGGGGCAAATCTTTCGCGCTGCACGCTCGCCCCTCACCCGGATCGTTTCACGATCCGACCTCTCCCCGTAAGAACGGGGAGAGGTGGAGCACGCGAATAGCTTGTATGCCAGGCCCCGGACATGGCAGATAGGCACCCAGCCAAGCAAACAATAACAATGGAAGCGCCCCATGCTGTTTCAAACGACCATCGCCGGTTCATTGCCGAAGCCCGACTGGCTGGCCGAGCCCAATACGCTGTGGGCGCCGTGGAAGCTCAAGGGCGCGGAACTGGCCAGCGCCAAGCGCGATGCGACGCTGCTCTGGGTGAAAATCCAGGAAGACGCCGGCATCGATCTCGTCACCGACGGCGAGCAGGCGCGGCAGCATTTCGTCCACGGCTTTCTCGAACGCGTCGAAGGCATCGATTTCGCCCACAAGGTGGAAATGGGAATCCGCAAGGACCGTTATAAGGCGATGGTGCCGCAGGTGGTCGCGCCGCTGAAACTGAAAGGCCGCGTCCACGATCTCGAGGCCCGCGCCGCGCGGGCGCATACCACGCGCAAGCTGAAGTTCACCCTGCCCGGTCCGATGACCATCATCGACACCCTCTCCGACAATTATTACGGCGATCGCGTGAAGATGGCGTTCGCCTTCGCTGAACTTCTTAATCAGGAAGCCAAGGCCTTGCAGGCCGACGGCGTCGATATGATCCAGTTCGACGAACCCGCCTTCAACGTCTTCATGGATGAGGTGAACGACTGGGGCATCGAGGCGCTGACCCGCGCGGCCGAAGGCCTCACCTGCAAAACTGCCGTTCACATCTGTTACGGTTACGGCATCAAGGCCAACACCGACTGGAAGGAATCGCTCGGCGCCGAATGGCGGCAGTACGAGCAGATTTTCCCTGCCATCGACAAGAGCCCGATCCAGCAGGTCGCCATCGAGTGCCGTAACTCGCATGTGCCGCTGGAACTGCTCGCGCTACTCAAGGGCAAAATCGTGCAGGCCGGCGTGATCGACGTTGCCAGCGACACCGTCGAAACGCCGGACGATGTGGTGAAGACCATTGAGGCTGTGATGAAGTTCGTGCCGAAGGAAAACATCGTCGCGACCACGAACTGCGGCATGGCGCCGATGCGCCGCGACATCGCCGAAGCCAAGCTGCGCGCGCTCGGCGCGGGCGCGAAGCTGGCGCGGCAGAAACTGGGGTAATTTTTACAGACTTGGCATCGACAGCGGAGATGGTCTCATGACGATCGTGTATCGGCCCGCCCAGACGCAAGATCTCGAGCGGGCCGATGCGCTGGTGGTCGGCAGCATCAACGATCTGACCGGGCGGCACGGATTTGGCGCGATTGCCAGCCCCCACCCGCCCCACTTTCAGATGTTCTCGCTGCGAGACGATCCCGCCGGCCTGTGGGTCGCCGAAGACAACAATGACATCGTCGGCTTTGCCTGGAGCTGGGTTTGCGGCGATCTGTGGTTTCTCGCCCAGTTGTTTGTCTCGCCTGACCGTCAGGGCGCCGGCATTGGTGATGAACTGATCAGACGCACCTTCGCGCACGCGCAGGCCGCCGGGGCGACGCGCAGGGCGCTGATCACGTTCAGCTTCAACACGGTGTCGCAAGGTCTCTATATCCGTCATGGCCTGCTCCCGGGATTTCCGATCTACATGATGTCGGTTGCCCGGGATCGTCTGGTGGGCCGGCTGCAAGGCGAGCAGTTAGACTGCGTTCCGCTGGAGACCGACGCGCAGATACGGGCGCTCGCGGAGATTGATATCGCGGCGCTCGGTGTCTCACGCGAAAAGCATCACCGGTTTCTCATGAGCGACAGCGCGACGCGCGGTGTCACCCTTCACGACGGGGACAGGTGCCTCGGCTACGCCTACGTCAGCGCGAGCGGTCATGTCGGCCCTCTCGCGGTGACCAGGCCTGAAAGCCTCGGCCGCGCGTTCAGAGCCGCGCTGAACGTCGCGCTTGAGGGCGGCTCGCCGCAGGTTTCGGCGTTTATCCCCGGTACCGCCGACGCATGTCTTCAGATTGCCACCGAAAGCCGGATGCGCATCACATTGCCCATGGTCCTGATGGCAACGCGAAATGTCGGCGACTGGGCTCGGTATATGCCGCGCAATCCGGGCTTCATGTGACTATCCGCGCGCCAGATCCAGCAACTGATCCTTTTCAGGAGTTGGCGGCCGCGCGCGCCCCGCGCCCCGTCGGCTGCGATATGTAACCAGCGCGATGGTGATCCATGTCGCGTGGAAGATCAGCCCGGCAAACAGCACAAGCTGGCCGGGAATCGGCCCGACGGTTGCCCGCGCGAACAGTTCGTGCAGCGAGGCGACAGGCTCCGGATGGATCAGAAGCTTTCCGAGATAGGCGGTGACCTGGATCGCGAAAATCCAGCAGTAGTTGTTGCGAAGCCTCCGGCCGACCGCCTCGAGGTAACTGATGTGCAGGTTGGGCGCCTTGTAATCCTGATAGAGAATCTCGTTCCAGCCGTTCGCGGTCTGGACGCCCTCGCCCCTCAGAATGGGCCCGAAGAACTGGACTTCAAGCACATGCGCCCGCATGCGCCAGAAATCGAAGAAGCGGTAACGCCGCGCTTCGATGAACAGGAACGTGGCGACCAGAAGCCCCACCAGCACCAGCGGCAGAGGCGATGCATGTTCGCTGCTGAACGTCAGGGACAGCGCAATGCCGGTGGTCAGGACCGCCCAATTGGTGGTGGCATCGAGCCTCGTCCGCCAGACCGTGCTGCGGTAAAGTTCGCCGCGATACAGATGTGACAGCGCGGTGATATCGGAGGAGTCGAACGCGCGTTTGTTTTCGATCATGCTGCCGGTCATGGTCCCGATCCTCCACATCCAGATCATCGATGATCGCAGATTACGAGGTCGACCGGCGAGGTTCTAGCGTGTTCGGTCGTTGCAGCGCACTACACCGCGCTATCCCGCCTTCTCCCTCTCCCCGCCTGTGGGGAGAAGTCAAACGAGTCTACGCCGCCCCGTCCTTTATCGGCGGCAGATACGACAGTCCCGTGTCCCACGGAAAGAAGATCCAGGTGTCCTGCGAGACTTCCGTGATGAACGTATCGACCAGCGGCTTGCCCATGGGCTTGGCATAGACCGCGGCGATGTGCGCCTGCGGCACCAGATCGCGCACGATGCGCGCGGTCTTGCCGGTGTCCACGAGGTCTTCGACCACCAGCAACCCCTTGCCGGTGCCGCCGCCGAGCCGCGACACCGCGTCGGAAATGCCCTTGAGGACGGTCGGCTCACTCACCTGCGAGGTGTGGCTGTAGCTCGACACGCACAGCGTATCGATGACGCGGATGCCGAGCTCGCGCGCGATCACCGCCGCTGGCACAAGGCCGCCGCGCGTGACTGCGATCATGGCTTCAAACGGCCCCGCCCCGCTCAGCCGCCATGCCAGCGCCCGCGCATCGCGGTGAAACTGGTCCCACGACACCGGGAACGGTTTGCGCGCGCCCTCGTCACTCATCGTCGATCTCCCCTTCACCTCTCCCGTGGGGAGAGGTCGGATTGCGAAGCAATCCGGGTGAGGGCGTACGCTCTCTCGACAAATCGAGCCCCCTCACCCCAACCCTCTCCCCGCCGGGGAGAGGGAGTGCGCTCTCGGACCTGACGGCTCCCGCCATCACAACGCGATCTTACGAAACAGCGACGTCGCATTGGCGGTCGCCACCAGCTTGTCATCCTGAAACAGCTCGCCGGCAAGATGGAAGATCTCCTTGCCGCGCATCGTCACGCGTCCAAAGCCCTTGAGCTTGCCGATCTTCGCCGGACGATGAAACTGGACATTGAGCGCGAGCGTCGGCGCGAACTCTCCGACGTTCATCATGGTTGCGGACGCGAGCCCCATGCAATCGTCCAGCATCGCGGACAGGAAACCGCCCTGCACGATGCCGATGGGGTTGGCGAACTCCGGCTTGCCATCGAACCCCAGTTCCACGGTATGCGCATCGAGATCGTAAGCGATGATTTCAAGGCCCAGCGTCTTGGCGCATTCCGGCGGCGGAAGCTTCCCCGCGGCGATGGCCTCGAAAAATCGCTCGCTCATATTTTGGCGACCTTGAGGTTTGCCAGCATGGCTTCGACGTCCGTCATCGCCGCGCGCAGCTTGGCCTCATCGCGCGAGCGCACAACGACATTGGTGTTCGGCTTGCCGTTCTCATCGAGGAACGGATAGCTGCCGATGCTGGTATCGGGATGCGCTTCCTGGATGGCGCGCAGCGGCGTGCCGATGTCGCCTTCCCGCGCATTGGCGCGCACCGACTCCGACAGCATCCGCACGCCGGATTTCAGCTTCGGCGAGACGATGTCCATCATCGCCTGCATGATCGAAGGCACGCCGGCCATCACAATGACATTTCCGATTTTGAAGCCTGGCGCGAGGATGGTCGCGCTCGAAATCAGCTCCGCCCCGTCCGGGATGCGCGCCATCCGCAGCCGCGCCTCGTTCAGGTCCGCGCCGAAGCGCTCCTTGAAGCGTGCGACAACCTCGGGGTGATGGTCGATCTTGACCCCGAACGCCTTGGCCACGCTGTCAGCGGTGATGTCGTCGTGGGTCGGGCCGATGCCGCCGGTGGTGAAGACATAGGTGTAGCGCTGGCGCAGCGAGTCGAGCGCGTAGATGATCGCGTCCTCGTCGTCGGCGACCACCCGCACTTCCTTCAGGTCGATGCCGATGTTGGTCAGGTATTCGGCGATGAAGCCGATGTTCTTGTCCTTGGTGCGCCCGGACAGGATTTCATCGCCGATCACAAGAATGCCGGCGGTGACGATCTCACTCATCTTAACTCTCCTACCTGTCCCCGAACCGGTGTGCCGGCCATCCTACCGGTACGCCCGGAACCTTGGCGTACGCAACGCATTGAAGTCACGAGCTTTTGCCGCATCCCTGGGCAACCGCCCGCCCGTTTTTCAGGCAGATCGACGCAAGGTCACGCCAATTGCCCGCAGGCAATGCATATCGCGCTGGCCCAAGCCTTGCTACCATCAGTTTGAGCAGCGGATCTGGTATCCCGCCGCAGAGAGAAGCGTTCTGGTTTATGTCAGTTGCCTTCGACGAAATGAATGGGACCGGTGGAGACCTTCGCTCCGCCTACCACGAGCTCAGCCTCTGGCTGAAGGAGACCCCTCCGGACGCGCTGGAATACCGGCGCCAGGAAGCAGAACTCTTATTCCGGCGTATCGGCATCACCTTCGCGGTCTACGGCGAGGCCGAATCCACCGAGCGGCTGATCCCGTTCGACGTCATTCCCCGGATCCTGTCCGGCAAGGAATGGACGACAATGGAAAAGGGACTGAAGCAGCGCGTGAAGGCGCTCAACATGTTCCTCGGCGACATCTATCACAACCGCGACATTCTCCGCGCCAAGATCATCCCCGACGACCTGATCTTCCAGAACCCGGTGTTTCGGCCGGAAATGAACGGGCAGGATGTCCCCCACGACGTCTATGTCCATATCGCCGGCATCGACATCGTGCGCGTCGACTCCGAGAACTTCTACGTGCTGGAAGACAATGCGCGGACGCCGTCCGGCGTGTCCTACATGCTGGAAAACCGCGAAATCATGATGCGGCTGTTTCCGGACCTGTTCGCGCGGCATCGCGTGGCGCCGGTGGAGAACTATCCCGACGAACTGCTGGCCGCCCTGCGTTCGGTCGCGCCGCTCACCTCGAAGGCCGAGCCCACCGTCGCCCTGCTGACGCCGGGCATCTACAACTCGGCCTATTACGAGCATTCGTTCCTGGCGGACAAGCTCGGCGTCGAACTGGTCGAGGGCCGCGATCTCATCGTCAAGAACGATGAAGTGTTCATGCGCACCACCGAGGGATTGAAACGCGTCGATGTGATCTATCGCCGCGTCGATGACGATTTCCTCGATCCCCTCACCTTCCGCCCCGACTCGGTGCTTGGCGGTCCCGGCCTGATGTCGGCTTACGTCGCCGGCAACGTCACACTGGCCAATGCCGTCGGCACCGGCATCGCCGACGACAAGGCGGTCTACAGCTACATGCCGGATATCGTGAAATTCTATCTCGGCGAAGAGCCGATCCTGAAGAATGTCCCGACCTATCGCTGCCGCGAGCCGAAGGATCTGAAATACGTCCTCGACAACCTGAAAGACCTCGTCGTCAAGGAGGTCCACGGCTCTGGAGGCTACGGCATGCTGATCGGCCCCGCCGCCACCAGGGAGCAGATCGAGGCCTTCCGCGCCAAACTGATGAAGGAGCCGGAAGGCTTCATCGCCCAGCCGACGCTGGCGCTCTCCACCTGTCCGACCTGCACCGAGTCCGGCCTCGCGCCGCGTCATGTCGATCTGCGGCCGTTCGTGCTGACCGGCAAGGATCACGTGACCGTTGTGCCCGGCGGTCTGACCCGCGTGGCGCTTAAGGAAGGGTCGCTCGTGGTCAATTCCAGCCAGGGCGGCGGCACCAAAGACACCTGGATTCTCGAGTAACACATGCTGTCGCGCACCGCAGAAAGTCTGTACTGGCTGGCCCGCTACGTCGAACGGGCGGAATATCTCGCCCGCACCATCGAGGCGACGCTGCGCGCCACCGCGCTGCCGGACGCCTATGTCGGCAAGAGCAACGAATGGGAATCCGCGCTGCTGACGGCGGGGATCGATGACATCTTTTACAGGTTTCACGACGAGGCCAACGAGCGCACCGTTGTCGATTTCCTGTCGTTCTCGCCCGACAATCCGTCCTCGATCCGCAACTGCATCGAGAACGCGCGGCTGAATTCACGCTCGGTGCGCACCGCGCTCACCAGCGAGATGTGGGACACCATCAACAGCGCATGGATCGAACTGCATGCCTGCTGGCCCAAGGGCGCGAAGACGCGCGAGGACCTGACCAAGTTTCTGCGCTTCGTGCAGGAGACATCGCTGCGCTTCGACGGCTCCGCCTACCGCACCATGCTGCGCAACGACGCCTACTGGTTCTCGCGGCTCGGGCTGCATCTGGAACGCGCAGACAACACCGCGCGCATCCTCGACGTGAAGTATCACGTGCTGCTGCCCGAAGAAGAACATGTCGGCGGCCCGCTCGACTACTATCAGTGGACATCGATCCTGCGGTCGGTCTCGGCGCTCACCGCCTATCACTGGGTGTATCGCGAGACGCTGAAACCGTGGCTGATCGCCGACCTGCTGATCCTGAATGAATCGCTGCCGCGCTCGCTGGCGAGCTGCTACGGCAATCTGGTGCGCAATCTCGACCAGATCGGCGTCGCCTATGGCCGCCAGGGCGCCGCACAGCGCCACGCGCGCGGCGTCCGCAACCGGCTGGAACACGCGCACATGGATGATTTGTTCCAGCGCGGGTTGCATGAATTCATCCAGGAGTTCATTGCAGACAACGCGCGTCTGGGCGATACCATTTCGAAACAGTATCTGATCTGAGTTGCCCGGAATGCAGGGCTGCATCCCGTCATTGCGATGCGTATTTGCGACAATGCAATGACAGCGTTGTGCTACTGACGCCCTTCTCACGAAACTGCGGCTTTGCCATGCGCCTGAAGATTTCGCACTCGACGACATATCGCTATGAGCCGCCGGCGACCGGCGTGATCCAGATTCTGCGCATGACGCCCGGCAGCCATGACGGACAATATGTCGCCGACTGGCAGATCGACGTCTCCACCGATACACGCCTCGACGTGCATCAGGATGCGTTCGGCAACGTCACGCATGTTCTGACCCATGGCGCGCTCTCGGACCTGACCATCCATGTCGAGGGCCTGGTCGAGACGCATGATACCGGCGGCGTGCTGCGCGGCACCGACGAGCGTTTTCCGCCTAGCCTGTTCCTGCGCGCAACGCCGCTGACCGAAGTCAACGCCGCCATGGCGAAGTTCGCCAGCGACCTCTACACCGAAGCAGCCGGAGACACGCTGGGCTTTCTCCATGCACTGATGCTTCAGATCAACGATCACATGACATTCGATACCGATCCGACCCACGCCGGCACGTCTGCGCCGGAAGCTTTCGCACTCAAGCGCGGTGTCTGTCAGGATTACGCACACATCTTCATTGCCTGCGCGCGCAGCGCCGGTGTCCCCGCCCGCTATATCTCGGGGCATCTGCTGCGCTCGGACGGCATGATCGCGCAGGACGCCGGACATGCCTGGGCGGAAGCCCATGTCGAAAGGCTCGGATGGGTCGGCTTCGACGCCGCGAACGCGATCTGCACCACCGACGCCCATGTCCGGGTCGCGGTCGGGCTCGACTATCTGAGCGCAGCCCCGACGCGCGGCACCCGCTACGGGGGCGGCACGGAAACGCTGGAAGTCGCTGTTCGGGTCGATCAGGCTGGACGGCAGAGCCAGAGCTGACGACATTCTTGTCCCGGACGCGATGCAGCGCGAAAGCGGTGCATCGCTGAGCCGGGACCGTTACGCGCACGGTTTTATACGGCCCCGGCTCTGCGGAGCGGCATTGCACGCCGCACCGCGTCCGGGGCACGAAAGCTCCCCGGTTGCCCCATCCCTCCCCGCCGCGTAGAAATGCGCGGTCTGGAGATTTGAACTGATGACCTATTGCTGCGGAATTCTGGTTCGTGACGGCCTTGTGATGATGGCCGACACTCGCACCAATGCGGGTCTCGACAACATCTCCACCTTCCGCAAGCTGCACATCTTCAGCAGCCCTGGCGAGCGCATCATGGCGATCGCCACCGCGGGCAATCTCGCCATCAGCCAGTCGGTGATTTCGACACTGAACGAGGGATTCGAGGACCCGATCACCGGCGAAGTCGAGACGCTGATGAATGCGCCGACGATGTTTCAGGCGGCGCAGCGGATCGGCCGCGCCATCCGCGAGGTGCACAAACTCGAGGGCAACGCGCTGCGCGCGGAAGACATCTCGTTCGACGTGTCGTTCCTGTTCGGCGGACAGATCAAGGGCGCGCGGATGCGCCTGTTCATGATCTACACCGCCGGCAACTTCATCGAGTGCACCACCGATACGCCCTACCTGCAGATCGGCGAGCACAAGTACGGCAAACCGGTGCTCGACCGCGCGATCTCCTACGACGTCGATCTGTATGACGCGCTCAAGGTCGGGCTGGTCTCGATGGACTCGACCATGCGCTCCAACCTCGGCGTCGGCATGCCGATCGACATTCTGCTGGTGCGCCCCGACGTGCTCGACGCCGAGGTGAACTATCGCATCGAGGCGGGCGAACCGTATTTCCACGATCTGCGCTCGCGCTGGTCGGCGGCGCTGCGTGCCGCGCATCAGAGCATTCCGCGTCCGCCTTACGGTCAGAAGACCTGACACCCGCCATACTAAAAATCAGAACAAGCCGCAGCAGCGGCGTAAAAAGGGAGAAACCAATGAAAGTCGCAATCGTCACCGGTGCGGGTTCTGGAATCGGACGCGCCTCGTCGCTGGCGCTGATGAAGGCAGGTTTCTCGGTGGTGCTGGCCGGACGGCGCAAGGATGCGCTGGAAGACACCGCGAAGGCCGGCAAGGATCTGGGCAAGAGCCTCGTCGTGCCGAGCGACATGACCGATCCGGCCTCGATCGCGGCGCTGTTCGCGAAGACCATGGACGCGTTCGGCCGCCTCGACGTGCTGTTCAACAACGCGGGCGTCGGCACACCGCCGGTGCCGCTGGAAGATCTCAGCCTGCAGCAGTGGCAGACCACGGTGGCGACCAACCTTACCGCGCCGTTCCTCTGCACCCAGCACGCCTTCCGCATCATGAAGGACCAGACGCCGCGCGGCGGACGCATCATCAACAACGGCTCGATCTCGGCTTACGCCCCTCGTCCGTTCTCGTCGCCCTACACCGCGACCAAGCACGCCATCAGTGGCCTCACCCGCGCCACCGCGCTCGACGGCCGCGCCTATGACATCGCCTGCGGCCAGATCGACATCGGCAATGCCGCCACCGAGATGACCGAGCGCATGGCCGGCGGTGTGTTGCAGCCGCGCGGCGACACCATGGTCGAGCCGCGCATGGATGTGCAGAACGTCGCCGACGCCATCGTGTTCATGGCCACGCGCTCGCTCGACGCCAACGCGCTGTTCCTCAACATCATGGCGACCAAGATGCCGTTCGTCGGACGCGGGTGAACCCAGACGGTTCTTAATCGCGCGGCGCAGTCTCAACATACTCTGTCGCCATCACCGGGCTTGTCCCGGTGATCCTCGTCTCTTTATCTTTTCCGGAGATCCAGAAAGACGTGGATGGCCGGGACGAGCCCGGCCATGACGGCGAGGAATTGAGACGCGAGCCGCTCAGTGCAGCCGGAACATGCCGTCGATCGCCTTGATCTCAGCCGGCTTGATCAGCTTGGAATGCGCGACGGTGACCGAGACCAGCGGTCCCTCCAGCTTCTCCTGCCAGAAGGCGAGAAAATCCTTCAGCGCCGGAAATTTCGGGAACAGGTCGTAGTTCTGCCAGACGTAGGATTGCAGCAGCCAGTGGTGATCGGGGCGCCGGTAGAGAATTTCGGCCGTCGTCAGGCCGTAACCGGCGAGTTGCCGTTTGAAGTCCTCAGATACGTTGCCCTGAGAAACGGTAGCATTCGGGACCATCAGTACCTCCTTGGTGGAGGCGATCGGCAAACAGTGGCAACCGGTTTTGTCGAACGCGCTCGCACCCACTCTCTGTTGAGCGCGCAAGTCGCGAACCGGATTCCACGTCGCGAACAAACGCGCTGTCTGAGAATCTGACCCAATACGAAGCTTCATCACAAGCTCAAATGTTAAATAAAGTGTTATCTTTCAATGCATTAGCAGCACCTCACCGCGACTGCTGACAAGGTTGCTGCTGACAGTTCGCCGCGGCCGTGCGACTCTCGCATCTCGTCAATATGGAGCGGGGCCATGAGCCGTTTCACCGGCGAACTCACCATCACGCAGCTCGACGTCGATTGCCGGACGTGGCGGCTTGAACAGCCGCTGGTCTATGAGGTCGGCGACGAGAACTCCGGCCACGTGATCGAGGTGCACAAGCTGTTCGAGACCGACGGCGCATCGATCCCGCGCATCTTTCAGTCGCTACTCCCAACGTGGGGCCGCTACAGCCGGGCCGCTGTGGTTCACGACTACCTTTACAACGAGCTACGCCCCGGCACCGAGCCGCACCCGGAGGCGCCGACCAGGCAGCGCGCCGACGCGATCTTTTATGAGGCGATGCAAGTCTCCGGCGTCGGTTTCTTCACCCGATGGATCATGTGGGCGGCGGTGCGCACCTTTGGTTTCCTGTCGTTGCAGGCCGCCCGCGCCATGGCCTGGAAAAACGCCAAGCCGATGCCCGCCGAGGTCGCGCCCCGGCCGGAGCTGGACATTGTGAGCAAGCGCAGGCGGCAGACCGGGACACCCCCGCCTCCGCCCCAATCGCCCGGAAACGAGGGGCCGGCCCCGCGTTAACGCTTGAGCAAAAATTGGCAGCCGTCAAATCAGAGTGCCAATTTTTCTGCTAAAGACCCTTGCCCGGCACCCGGCATCGGCCTATGTCCGTGTCAGTTGCGGTAGCACTCGCCTACCATGACTGCTAACATTTGAAAAAACTTAGCCTTATCAAGCTATTAGGAGGACTGCATGAAATTCCGTCCGCTTCACGACCGCGTCGTGGTCAAGCGCATCGACGCCGAAGAGAAGACCAAAGGCGGTATCATCATTCCGGACAGCGCGAAGGAAAAGCCTTCCCAGGGCGAGATCCTGTCGGTCGGTCCGGGCGGCCGCGACGAGGCCGGCAAGTTGATCCCGATCGACCTGAACGTCGGCGACATCGTCCTTTTCGGCAAGTGGTCCGGCACCGAGGTCAAGATCGACGGCCAGGAAGTGCTGATCATGAAGGAAAGCGACATCATGGGCGTCATCACCGATGGCAGCGCCAAGAAGAAGGCCGCTTAAGAGCGCCCTCTCCCACCCAGAATTCCAACTTGTCCTGACACTCAAGGAAACCCAACATGTCCGCCAAAGAAGTCAAATTCGGCGTCGAAGCCCGTGACAAGATGCTCAAGGGCGTCGACATCCTCGCCAACGCCGTCAAGGTGACGCTCGGTCCGAAGGGCCGCAACGTCGTCCTCGACAAGTCGTTCGGCGCTCCGCGTATCACCAAGGACGGCGTCACCGTCGCCAAGGACATCGAGCTTGAAGACAAGTTCGAGAACATGGGCGCGCAGATGGTCCGTGAAGTGGCCTCGAAGTCGGCAGACGCCGCCGGCGACGGCACCACCACCGCGACCGTTCTGGCCCAGGCCATCGTGAAGGAAGGCGCCAAGGCTGTTGCCGCCGGCATGAACCCGATGGATCTGAAGCGCGGCATCGACCTCGCGGTCGAAGCGGTCGTTGCAGACCTCGTCAAGAACTCCAAGAAGGTCACGTCGAACGACGAGATCGCCCAGGTCGGCACCATCTCGGCCAACGGCGACAAGGAAATCGGCGATTTCCTCGCAAAGGCCATGGCGAAGGTCGGCAACGAAGGCGTCATCACCGTTGAGGAAGCCAAGTCGCTCGACACCGAACTCGACGTCGTCGAAGGCATGCAGTTCGACCGCGGCTACATCTCGCCCTACTTCGTCACCAACGCCGACAAGATGCGCGTTGAATTCGACGACGCCTACATCCTCATCAACGAGAAGAAGCTCTCCTCGCTGAACGAACTGCTTCCGCTGCTGGAAGCCGTCGTGCAGACCGGCAAGCCGCTCGTCATCGTCGCTGAAGACGTCGAAGGCGAAGCTCTCGCCACCCTCGTCGTCAACCGTCTCCGCGGCGGCCTCAAGGTTGCCGCTGTGAAGGCTCCGGGCTTCGGCGACCGCCGCAAGGCCATGCTGCAGGATATCGCTATCCTGACCGGCGGCCAGGCGATCTCGGAAGACCTCGGCATCAAGCTTGAGAACGTGACCCTGAACATGCTGGGCCGCGCCAAGAAGGTGATGATCGACAAGGAAAACACCACCATCGTCAACGGCGCCGGCAAGAAGGCCGACATCGAAGCCCGCGTTCAGCAGATCAAGGCGCAGATCGAAGAGACCACTTCGGACTACGACCGCGAGAAGCTGCAGGAGCGTTTGGCCAAGCTCGCAGGCGGCGTCGCGGTGATCCGCGTCGGCGGCGCGACCGAGGTCGAAGTGAAGGAGCGCAAGGATCGCGTTGATGACGCGATGCATGCGACCCGTGCGGCTGTTGAAGAAGGCATCGTGCCGGGCGGCGGCGTCGCCCTGCTCCGCGCCTCCGAGCAGCTCAAGCGCATCAAGACCGCGAACGACGACCAGAAGACCGGCGTCGAGATCGTCCGCAAGGCGCTCTCCGCTCCGGCCCGCCAGATCGCCATCAACGCTGGCGAAGACGGCTCGGTCATCGTCGGCAAGGTGCTCGAGAAGGAGCAGTATTCCTACGGCTTCGACTCGCAGACCGGCGAATACGGCAACCTCGTCACCAAGGGCATCATCGACCCGACCAAGGTCGTGCGTGCGGCGATCCAGAACGCAGCTTCGGTTGCGGCGCTGCTGATCACCACCGAAGCGATGATCGCTGAAGTGCCGAAGAAGGGTGGCGCTGGCGCACCGGCAATGCCGGGCGGCGGCATGGGCGGCATGGACTTCTGATCCACGCGTCTTTCGCAGTTACGAAATGCAAAAGGCCCGGAGCAATCCGGGCCTTTTCTTTTCTGTCCGCTCCGCGTTGTCATGCCGAGGGCGGCGCGGCATTCTCATTGCGCGAGAATACCCCGCGCCCCCGCCTCACAACCCGCCGCGATATTGCGTCGGCGAGCAGCCGAAGCGCGCGCGGAAGCGGCGGTTGAAATAAGTCACTTCGTTGAAGCCGCTGGCCAGCGCAATATCCGACACCTTCAGCCTGTCGAAACGCAGGTCGGAGAGCATGGCGCGCGCCTTCTGCAGGCGCAATTCCAGCACCCGTTCGGAGAACGTCTCGCCGCTTTCAAACAACAGGTCCCGCACGTAGCGGTCGGACAGCCCGAGACTCTCCGCAATTGCGGCGGGTGAGAGCGAGGGATCGGCAAAGCGCGCCTCGATGATCGACAAAAGTTCACGCAGGCGGGCGGCACGCAGGCCGCGCGTCTGCGCGACCTGGGCTTCGTCGCCGCGCGCGCCCAGCGCCAGCGCGATCAGATCGGCCAGCATGGTTTCGGCATGCTGCATCAAAGGCGGCGATTCATGCACTTCATCGGCATTGAGCAGAAAATCGATGGTGTGCTCGAGGTGCCGCACAATCGGATCGCTTCTGTCGAGCGCGGTTACCGGGCGATCGTCGGCATGCGGCACGACCTTGAGAATCTGCGCGCGCGGGATCGAGGCCATCACCCATGAGGTGACGCCATCGGTGAAGCTCGAACATGGTTGCGCGATATTGTAGGCCATCACGCTGCCGTTCTTCATGGCGAGATCGCGATTGCCCGCACTCCAGATTTGCGGCTTGGGGCTGCGATAAAATCCGATGTAGATGTCGTCCCGGTCATTGGCGACATGCTTGCGGGTGCGTACGTAGTGGTTCGTGGTCGTGCTGAACCGGCTGACGCCGAGATTGCCGAGCATGACATTCCTGGACGACGTCGCGAACGGCTTGTCGTCAGCGTGCTTGATCTCGGCCGCGCCGAGCTGCTCCAGCCAGATATCGCGCCACAACATGAAGCGCGCCTTGTCACTCAAATGCGCGGGAAGCTGATCCGACGAGTAATCGACCTTCGGCATGTTCGCCTGCTGTATTGCAAATGGGTTCCCCTTCCTACCACCCTACCACACGCCACCGTGAACGGCAGCGGCTGGCGATCCAACAGGTGGCACGAAAACGGGCAATCCTTCCGCCTAAATCAAGCCCAGCGCCGTTGAGGTCAATCACAGCGATATAACCCTGTGCATCGTTGTAACAGCGCAACACGGCGAACGATTTCCGCAGGCCTGCCGCCGAGTGCAATTGCTGTTCCGCCGCGTGCAAGACAGGCGAAGCGGAATCCCTCACATCACACAGCAGACGGGTACCGACTGAGAAGGCATTTCAGGATGAAGACGTTGATTGCGAGCGGCGCCATTCTTTCCATCGCGGCGTTATCGCCAGCTTTGGCTGCGCCCGAGGCCGCGCCGATCTTCAACTGGACCGGCTTCTACATCGGCGGCCACCTTGGCGGCGGCTGGAGCGACGATTCCGCAAAGGCAGCATTGACCGGGGCCGGAGCTTTCGATCCAGCCGTCATCGCCAACAATGCTTCGGGCATCGTGGGCGGCGGCCAGATCGGCTATAATTGGCAATTCACGTCGAACTGGCTGCTCGGCATCGAAGGGGACCTTTCCGGCACGAACATTCACGCCTTCGGCACGGCACCTTTTGCCTCCGGTGGCATTCCCTATCCGCCGGAACTCCACCATGAGGCCACCCGAGACATCAATTGGCTTGCATCGATCCGCGGCCGCCTGGGATATACATCCAATCATTGGCTCGTTTACGTGACGGGCGGCGGGGCGTGGGGCAGCATCAACTACCGGACCAATATTACGCTCGTTGTCCCGCTCACTCCCCAGTCTTTTGACACAACGTCGTCGGGGTGGGTCATCGGAGGCGGCGTCGAATACGCTGTCACCAGCAACTGGACCGCTCGCGTCGAATATCTCCATTACGACTTCGGAGATACGACCGTGGCGAACGTCCCGGCCGCTGCTCCCAACGCCGCGCTGATCACGACTTTCAACAACAAGATCGACGTGGTTCGCGCGGGTGTGAACTACAAGTTCTGATCCGGATTCCGCCGATATGGCCTGAGGGGCGTTGTCTCGATCGTCACGATCCAAAAAGCGCTTTCACGCGCGTCTTCGACGCTATGGCGCGGATGCGTTGGCTGCGTGCGGTGTTCAACGCCCGCGCTGAATGATCGGGCGCACGCGCCGCCACTAAGCGCCAGACGAAATTACATCTTGGTCCGCGTGCTTGAGGATGGTCTTCAGCAGCCCCGGAAAGCGCGCGTTGATGTCGGCCACGCGGACGGCGTTGCGATGCTCGACGCCCTGCTTGGTGGTGTGGATCAGGCCCGCCTCGCGCAGCACGCGGAAATGATTCGACAGCGTCGACTTCGCCATGTCCGGGCACGGCGCCGCCGCCGTACACGACATGCAATCCTTCTGGCCGATCAGGCTCTTGACGATCATCAGCCGCGCCGGATCGGCCAGCGCGGCGAGCACGCCGGCCAGCGTGATGTCCTGCCTCGCGGGATGAACGAACTGAACCATAAAAATAATATAGGCCGCCCCTTGAACCGGTTCAATAGTTCAATATTTCCGAACTACTGAAACATGGAACCTCCGGGCCGCCGGTCCGTACCGGATCGCTGGCGGCTCGGAACGAGAGATCAAGGAACACGATCATGACCAAGAAACTCGAAGGCAAGGTTGCGCTGGTCACCGGCGCATCGAAGGGAATCGGCGCGGAAATCGCGCAGCGTCTGGCCGCGGAAGGCGCCAGCGTCGCCGTCAACTACGCGTCGAGCAAGCAGGGCGCGGACGATGTGGTGGCCAAGATCAAGGCCCAGGGCGGCAAGGCCGTGGCGGTCGGCGGCAATCTGGCCGATCCGAAGGCCGCGAAATCCGTGGTCGCGGAGACGGTGAAGGCGCTGGGGCCGATCGACGTTCTGGTGAACAATGCCGGCGTCTACGAGTTCGCCCCGCTCGAGGCGATCACGCCGGAGCATTTCCACCGGCACTTCGACCTGAACGTGCTCGGCCTCCTCCTCGTCTCGCAGGAAGCCGCGCAGCACTTCAGCCCCAACGGCGGCAGCATTATCAACATCTCCTCCGGCGTCACGACCATCACCCCGCCGGGTTCGGCGGTCTACACGGCGACCAAGGCGTCGGTGGATGCGATCACGTCGGTGCTGTCGAAGGAACTGGCCGCGAAGAAGATCCGCGTCAACGCGGTCAATCCGGGCATGATCATCACCGAAGGCGTGAAGACCGCTGGCTTCGACCAGGGCGAACTGCGCACCCAGATCGAATCCATCACCACGCTCGGCCGCGTCGGCAAGGTGGAGGAAGTCGCGGGCGCCGTCGCCTTCCTCGCCTCGGACGATGCGTCCTATATCACCGGCGAAGCCATCAACGTGACGGGCGGATTCAAGTAAGCGGCGGCCGACCGGGCGCGGTGCGGCATTCTTCATTGCCGCTCCGCAGACGTGGAATCTCGCTCAATAAATACGACATGCAAAACCCCGGCAGCGATGCCGGGGTTGATCATGCTGCGGCGATACTGCCGGACCGGCTCAGGGCATCGTCAAAGTCAACGTGCTGCGTCGCGCGCCGCTCGATTGCAGCGATGGCATCCGCAAGTTTTCCCGCTTCAACCGGCCGGGCCATCAGATAGCCCTGCCCTTCATCGCAGCCCTCGCGCGCGAGAAAACGCAGCTGCTCCTCCGTCTCGATGCCCTCGGCAAGGACGGGAATTCCGAGGCTCTTGCCCAGCGCCAGCACGGTCCGCACAATGGCGACGGCAGACATGTTTTCGGGAATTTTACGAACGAACGATTGGTCGAGCTTGATCTTGTCGAACGGAAACGCGTGCAGCGTCGCCAGCGACGAATAACCGGTGCCAAAATCGTCCATCGCGACTGTCACGCCCATGGCCTTCAGTCTGCGAAGAACGTGCATAGCGCTGGTCTGGTCTTTCATCAGCGACGATTCGGTGATCTCGACTTCAAGCCGCGATGGAGAAAGACCTGTTTCCAGCAGGATCGTGTGAATGGTTTCCACCAGATCGGGCTGTTTGAGCTGAACCGGTGACAGATTGACGGCCACGACGCCCGGCACCTTGCCCTCTGCGGCATCGCGACAGGCGGTTCTCAAGGCCCAGATGCCCATCGGAATGATCAGTTCGGATTCCTCGGCAAGCGGGATGAATTCTCCCGGCGAGACGACGCCGCGGGTCGGATGATTCCAGCGCATCAGGGCCTCCGCCCCCCGGATCGATCCGTCCGCCAGGGACGTCTGCAACTGATAGCAGAGGTGAAGCTCGTTGCCCTCGATGGCGGAGTGAAGGTCGCGCGCCAGAGCCCGGCGGTCGCGCGCCGGTTCATCCATCCGCTGATCGTAACGGCCTATCGTTCCCCGCTGGGTGATTTTGCAGCGATGCATGGCGAGCTTCGCGTTGCTCAGCAATTGATCGCGTTCCGGCGTATCGGTCGGGAATATGGCATAGCCGATCGAAGCCGTCAGCTTGACCGGCGTACCCTTTGCATTGAAAGGTTCGCGCAGGGCCGCGCTGATACGCTCTGCGAATTGCTGCGCCGTGACCGGCTGATTTCCGGACATTTGCAGGGCGAGAAACTCATCGCCGCCTTGCCGTGCCAGAAATTCTCCGGGCTGCAGAATCCGGCGAATGCGTTCAGCAACCTCGATCAGCACGAGATCTCCGACGCTGTGCCCGAACACGTCGTTGACGTCCTTGAACCCGTCGATATCGATGGAGAACGCAGCGAGCTTGTGAGCTTTCTCGTGGGCATCCGAGACATCGAAAGCCAGACGCTCATTGAAGGCGACACGGTTTGGCAGGCCGGTCATGGTGTCGTTGAACGACAATTGATAGATCCGCTCCGCTGCCTCGGTGCGCGAGCGCAGATCGATGATGTACGAGGAAAAGCCGCTGCCGATGACGAGCAGCACCGCGCCGACGACACCGATCGCGAGCGTGTGCGCCGCGACAAGATTCGGCGGCAGGGGGACAGCGCTGTCGGCAATGAAGTGATGAGACGCCAGCAGCGTGTAATGCATGACGCATACAAGAAACGTCATCACAACAGCCGCGCCGTGGCGGCAGTAACGGGTCACGGGCCGGTTCGCCCGGTTGACGGACAAGGCTCCGAGCCCAAGCCCGAAAATGATGCTGATGGCGATGCCGAACCAGTTCCAGGTGACGGTGCCGGCGACATGCCATCCCTTCAGGCCGACGTAGTGCATGGCCAGAATGCCTGCGCCAACCACCATGCCACCGAGTTCGGGAGCGAGCGACGGCCGCTTGCGGCTGCCGATTTCAAACCCGAGCGCGCATGAGACGATCGCAATCAGAAGAGCGCCCGCGACGGGCGCGAGATCGAAGCCGCTGGGCAACAGCGGCGCCTGAGACAGGATAGAGATGAAGATGGATGCCCAGAGGGCAGCGCCGGTACCAAGCGAGGCCATGAACAGCCAGCCATAGCGCGTGGCTCCCTCTGTGGCGCGGGCCCGGGCGAAATGGCGCATTCCAACCCAGGTGCCGAACAGGCACACCGCGGCGGCAATGAAAATCAACCCGTGATGATAAACGAACAACAGATTTGAATAATTGGACATTGCGAACTCCGGGACTACCAGATCGCATACGTATTAATCCCCCGTTTCGGACGCGTTTCCATGCGCAGAACGTGCAAACAGCCTTTCCAGTCGGTGAAGACGCTGGGGCGCGCGCCGGCTTAACAGACCCCGAGACAGGAATTATTCACGATGTTTTGCCGCGTTGATGAGAGCGTTTCGCCGCTGGTACGAGGCCACCAGCGCGGCCAAGGCGTCGGTGGACGCGATCACCTTCGTGCCGTGAAAGGAGCTGGCGCGCGCAAGATCCGCGTCAGCGCGGTCAATCCGGGCATGATCGTCAGGGCGTCAAGTCCGCAGGCGTCCATGAAGGCGAGCTGCGCACCTGGATCGAAACCGCCACCCCGATGGGCCGCGTCGGCAAGGTCGAGGAGATCGCCTCGGTCGTCGCCTTCCTCGCCCCCGAAGGCGCGTCCTGCATCACCAGCGAGACGCTGCATGTGACCGGCGGGTTCAGGTAAGCGGCCGACAGTCCCAACGCCTCTACGTTACGGCTTGGGCGACATCGGACTTCTGAGAGAAGCCGTCATTCCGGGCGCGGTGCGGCATTCTTCATGCCGCTCCGCAGACCCGGAATCTGGCTCAGCAACTACGACATGCAAAACCCTGGCAGCGATGCCGGGGTTTTTGTTTGGGTATAATGAGCGAGATTTCGTTGACCCCTCATCGAAAATCACTCAAGCTAAGCAGGCTTACGCGTTTGAGCACTACTAATGTGCTTGGTCTGGTGCCTTCGCTGGACCTCAACTTATTGTCGACTTTTGGGCGCCCCAAACGATAGCGCCACGCTATCGCCCAAGGGGACGCTCCGCTCGATAGCATGTCACTATCGTTTGGGGCTTTTAGGGTAAGCAGCATTTGCCTCTTCCGTACATACAAGACTTGGACGTGGATAAAATCCACGTCCAAGCACCGTCTGACATCATCTTTCTTTGCGGAGGACAACGGACTGACCTCTCCGAACCAACCCCTGTCTCCCTGAGAGACGCGTTTTTGAAAATCATCGACAATCCGGTCTTGCGCAAACGAGACCTAGTCCAAGCTGAGGACATCTCCGCTGCCACCACTTTCTTCGACACTTACGAAAACATTCTAGATCTCGAAACAGATCTTGCTCAAATTGTTGAATTGATTGTTTTGTTTTGCGAAAGCGAAGGAAGTTTGGCGGAGTTGGGCTCATTCTCAATGATTCATGAGATTGCATCCCGCCTTTTTGTCATTGTTCGTGAAAGGCATTGGCAAGATCAATCATTCGTAAGATTGGGCCCTCTGCGAAGATTGCAGAAGCAATACGGACGCGATTCCATATTTGTCATCAAGGATGGGCAAGTTGGCATCCAAGGAAACTCTGTAGCAAACGTAGACAAGGAAATTCTGAAATCCTTGTTGAATTCTCCTCTCACAGCCCGCCTAGAGCGCCGACGGGAGCCTTCCACGTTTAATGCAGAGATTGCAGGCCACGTAATCAAGCTAATCGTTGGATTGATTCAGGAATATGGGGCCCTTACTTCCGATGAAATCAGAGAAACTCTTGCGGATCTAAGCGTGCACAAGCAGGAGAAGGAAGTTGATCGCTACCTCTTGTGCGCGCGCGAAGTGGGGTGGCTTAAGCAAGCCGCGCAAGGGTCGCACGACTATTTTGTAGCTCGCAATAATATGAAATTTGCGGCGACGTTTAGCTCGAAGAACACAACACAGCCAACGATAGTTGGTCCTCGCCGACGTTTGCTGATTCGAGATTACTGGGCGCTAAATGATACCTTGCGCCATTACATAATTGTTGAAGCTGCGAAAGGAGCAATAAGTTGAGCAAGCTCCTTCCACTTTTCATTTCAGATACTGGTCTAAGTGAGCACGACGTACTTAGAATAGTACGCGATGCCCCTATTCGTTACAAAACCTATAGAATTCCGAAACGAACTGAAGGCACTAGAGTTATTTCTCAACCTGCCAGAGAGTTAAAAGCACTGCAGAGGATACTGACCGCCGAACTCTTGTCTAAGCTGCCGGTACATCCTGCGGCCACCGCATATCGCCCAGGCGTGTCTATTCGGGCCAATGCAGCGGCACATGCGCCAAATGGACCTATACTCAAATACGACTTTAAGGATTTTTTCCCTTCGATAACCTCCAAGGATTGGCGCAACTACTGCGAAAATAACCACGTCTTTGACAATGATGAAGACTTATGGATTTCAACAAATATCCTCTTTCAAAAACGCAGAGGGGAATCGCGCCTTACTCTTGCGATAGGTGCACCGTCTTCACCGTCTATTTCGAACATACTAATGCGGGACTTTGACTCAACAGTCTCCGCACTAGTTGCCAAAGACTACGTCACCTACACTCGATATGCGGACGACCTTACGTTCTCGGCAAGGCGAACTGGCTATCTGACCGTCGTCGACAAGATTCTGAAGAAAACCTTGCGTGACATGAAGTCGCCCTCGCTTACTTTGAATCCATCAAAGACGGCCATTGCCACTACGAAATACAAGCGCTTCGTAACTGGCCTTGTGTTGACAAATGACGGGGCGGTTTCTTTAGGGCACGATAGAAAGCGAAAAATTAGAGCGACAGTTCACCATGTGACATTGGGCAAATTAAGTGAACGGCAACTCGCCGAACTCGCCGGAATGCTGGCCTTTGTGAATGATGTCGAGCCACAGTTCTTGGCAAAGCTCGAAAGAACTTATGGTGTCGACCTAATCCAGAAGATCAAAACCGGTCGGGGTTCCTCCAAAAACTTCGACCTTGACTAGCTTCACTTCTAGGCTTATATTCCTATTCGTTCCGCCCCGTCATGAGGGGCGTTTCGCGATCGTCACGATACGCGGGGCGGGATGCGGTGGCCGCGTGCGGCGTCAGATCCGGCACATGAAAAGTGCGCCGGATGACGACAGCGCAGCTCGCGGACGGT
>Ga0310345_10001751_pt1 | contig 23242 bp, 20 predicted proteins | sample HC15DNA20500_MG_FD_204667 | JGI IMG/M metagenome (GOLD analysis project Ga0310345, IMG submission 204667) | Marine microbial communities from station ALOHA, North Pacific Subtropical Gyre - HC15-DNA-20-500_MG | ecosystem: Environmental > Aquatic > Marine > Oceanic | place: Pacific Ocean: North... | reverse complement strand
CTGGCAGGGCTGTCAGACCCTCAAAGCCGGCGAAGTTTTCCTGCTCAACTCTCATCCCCTGTCAGTCGATGGACGATACTTCGGCGTTCAGGACGGCGCGCGCATCATTGGCGTCGCCAGGTCCATATGGACTTATGGCGACCGGTCGGCTGAGGTTCAGGCGACCGTCAAAGCGATAGATAGCGGGACGGGAATGGATTCTGTGTCCCGGAGGGCAAGATTAAGGGAGTGTCACCCAGCGACACTTAACCCATTGTCTGCACATCCTTTTTTATGTGACCCGGCGCCGGAAGGCGGGTGCACGGATTTGCAATCCGCTGCGCGCTTGGAGCCGTGAGCGACGATTTCGACTTCGTTCCGCGCCTCGGAAAGATCAGGTCGCAGGGCAAGGCAAAGACCCAGCTGAAGCGGCTGAAACGAGTCGTCGCGAAGGGGCGGCTTGGCGCGCGAGGCCGCAAGTGTCTGGCACCGGGCGCTGTGCGTCATGCAGGGCGTGGAAAAGTACAGGCCGCCCTTGCCCGGCACTGGTCGAACCAGCGGGCCAGGCGCGTCATCGTGAAGGTGCGTATTGCGCGGGCGGGTCCAAGCGGCGCAGCGAGCTTTGCAAAGCATGTCGCCTACATCCGCCGGGAAGGTGCCGGGCGTGAGGGCGAGCGCGGAAAGCTGTATGACCGGAGCGCCGATGAAGCGGATGCAAAGGCGTTCAATGAACGGGCTGACGAGGACAGGCGGCAGTTCAGGCTGATCGTCTCTCCAGAAGATGCCGAGCAGATGAAAGATCTGACGCAGTTCACGCGGGAGTTCATGAGCCAGGTCGAGAGGGATCTCGGCCGGCGGCTCGACTGGGTTGCCGCGAATCATCACGATACCGCGCAGCCGCATGTGCATATTGTGATCCGGGGTGGGACTACGCGGAATGGTGAGCTGCTGATTGATCGCAAATACATCACGCAGGGATTTCGCGCGCGGGCACAGGAGCTGGCGACGCTCGAGCTAGGTCAGAGGCGGCTACGGGAAATGGCTGCGGCGAGGTCGAACGAGGCCGAGCGCGAGGCGCTGACGGCTATCGATCATGACATTGCACGTAGACTGAGTGATGGACGTTTCACACCAGAAAGTGAACGCGGCGGATTGTCGAGGTTTGACAGCGCGGTCGCTAAACGGCGCTTGCGGTTCCTCGAGACGCTCGGTCTTGCGAAGCGACTGGAGGACGGTCGCTGGGCGATGCAGGAAGGTTGGCAGGATACGCTACGGGCGCTGGGCAGACGTGGGGACATTATTCGTTCGCTCGCCAACCTCGAGGGCCGGAAAATCGATGCGTCGCGTCTCCATACCCTGCCCCGTGATTTCAACTCGGATGGCGAAATCCTAGGAAGGCTTGCCGCTACTCTACCGGGTGATGAATTGCGGAATGGAACGACGGCACTGATCGAAGGGCTCGATGGGGGCGTCTGGTCGATCGAGATGACGGAGCAAGAGGCGGTTCAATTGCCGACGCTGGGTGGGATTGTTTCGGTTGGGCGAAAGGCTGTCGAGCCGAAGCCTGCTGACCGGACGATTGCTGCGATCGCCGAACGAAATGGAGGCGTGTATTCGGAGGAGCTGCATGAGGCGGCTGAGCCATTGAGTTCGCCAGCGTTCCGGCTGGCGCACAAGCGTCGCCTGGAGGCGTTGAGAAGGCTCGGTGTTGTCCAACGAAACGCTGATGGGAGTTGGGTGGTCCCAACTAACTTCGAGAAGCGCGCACTGCAAGCTGATGCGAGAGGGCAGACCCTCGGAATCAATGTTCACTCCTGGCTGCCGATTGGAGCGCTAGCTGAACGACAAGCAGAGACATGGCTGGATCGGATGGACACTGAGCTGATGCAGGGCTCAGCGGGACCGTTAGCGGACGAACTCCGGAAATCGCTCAAGATCCGTAGGGCTTGGTTGCAGAGCAAAGGGTATGCGCTGGATCAAAATGGACAACTAGCACGCGAAGACGCTAAGCGTCTAAGGAGAGAAGAATTTCAAACTGCGGTAGCGAGCGAAGTTAAGCGATTAAAATTACCGTACGTCGATATCAAGATTGGCGAGAGTGTCCAAGGGAGGTACGCGCGCAACATCGAACTCGCTCAAGGGCGCTTCGCTATCGTCAAAAATGGCAAAGCGTTCACGCTGGTAAGTTTTTCGAGTCACGAGGCAAGCAGACAACGCGTGGGCGAAAACATCAAGAGATACGTTCGGTCAGTTTCTCTCAAGTAATTTGGAGAACGATTTAATAAGGCACTGACTAGCACAAAGCCGGACGACATTGCCCGATACAAAAGCACTATGCAGTAGCGCTGCGAACATCTCTGCGAGCAAGCATCGTCCTAATCTCTCGCTTTACTACATTGGGCAGGTCGAGGCTTTCCCAGCTTCTATCGGATAGTACATCCAGAACTTCAACTTCTGTTAGCTCGGACCGTCCGAGGTACTCGTTCATTTCAATTGCGCTTGTACGCGACAAACCAAGCCCGATGAGCGATAGGAGCGTCTGTGTGCTAACACCAAACTCCAAATAGAGCTCGAACGACAAGTGGTCCGGAAAAGCTTCAGATTCCCCGCGCATTTCGAAGTACAAACGAAGAACATCTAGATATGCAGAGAGATACTTTGGCGCCTTAAAACGGGCAATCTCTTCCACCAGTCGCATCGTATCACGAATTATTCGAGCATATCGGATGTTCTCAGTCTTTGTGCCCTTTCGACGCTCGCGCGCTACGGCGGCACTAATCATCTCACCCAAACGCTTGCCTCGCATCCAATCCACGGCTGTAAACGCAAATGACCAGTTCGCAGCGTCGACACCTTTTCCGAATGTTGGATATACGTAGTCGTCAATCCGCTCAAAAACGCGCTTCATTTCGATAACAGCGTCTTCACTTTCCGGCGGTGGCGGCAATAGATTTTCTATTGCTCCATCGAACGCTTCGAAGGCATTCAAAAGTGACTGAAGTGCAACTGCACTTATTCCAGGGTGAGCGGTGATAATGTGATCTGGAATTTCAACCTGTTTTAACGCAGTCGAGATGGCTTCGTCGAGTTGGGTGACGATCTCATATGGAAGTCTCTTCACAGACGGAGAACCCGCCACGCTGCCTGTACGCGCATACCACGCCATTAGGTAGGCCGCGACTGGTTCCATTTTGTCGCTGCCGTCCAGCAACGGTCCATCCGGTCGTTGACCTATATAGGACAGCACTTCATCCGATTTACTTAGGACGTTATCGGTTTCGCGCTGTATCGGATAGGCCGATTTTGCCGGAATACCATGAGGCCATTGTTTGGTGTCGTGCGCATCGATACAAACAATATTGCCGTGAAAGTCAGCGCCCCATCGTCCTGCTCTGCCTGCTAAGTTCCAAAAATCCTGGGGCGTCATCGGGTTGCCCTTGCCTTTGCGCGGCCCCCTTACGACGATTGTGCGGCAGGCTAAGTTAACTCCCTCTATCAATGTCGAGGTGCAAACCAAAAAGCGAATCTTTCCTGCTGTAAAAAGGCGCTCTATTTCCGACCTCAGAATTGAAGGCATATTGCCATAGTGAAAAGCAACACCGCGGCTTAGCAAATGCACCAATTGAAACTTGTTATGAATGGAAGTCCGACAAAAATCGGACAACTCAATTAGCTCTTCGTCCACTGGCCCTTCAATTGTCCCTGCGAGCCCATCATAGATTTGGCTCGCAATCTTCTCCGCGTCCGCAGCTTGATTTGCGTAGACTAGCGTGCCGTTAGTATTCTTGCCGAGTGCCAAAGCAACGAAAGAGAGCGTTTTCAGTGCTCCCTTTCCTACCGGTCTTGCATGTAGATCAAATTCACCGAGAGCGTCGGCTCCTTCCGTTAAAGGATCAACAAGCGAAAGTGACCACTTATCAGGCTTTCTTGGCACTTGCCTTGCTAGGATCAAATTCTGCGTCACGGTAGGGGGGCCGCCGGGAACTGTCGCGACAGCAGCATCGGGCGGCGCATCTGCGAGCAAACTCTCTGGATTATCCGCATGCGGACTCAAGAAGACGAAGCGACAGTCTGCATTGGTTCGAGCCACTCTCTCGATCGCATCTTGAAGGATAACTCCTCTCAACCCATCGCTCAGCTTCTGAACCTCATCAACTATCGCTACATCGACCTTTGTTTGTTCGCTGACGGCGTTCATAAAGAGGTGCAGCCGCTCCTGGGTGAATACCAGCAGAGTCGGTGCCTGCCCGTCTGCGAATTCTCCAATTGGCAATGATGCAACACGTAGCCCAGGAATGTGGAACCGAGTTCGAAGATTCAGAATCTGCTGCTCAATTTCGCTCACCAGCGCACGTGTTGGGGCTAAAAATATTCCTAGCTTGCATCGCTTAGCCTCAGCTTCACGCAATAACCAATTCAAGATTAGGTATGTTTTTCCTGCGGCAGTTGGCGCTGTAGCGGACGTCCAGCGTGCACGCTTCAGCTCTGACCACAGTTGAACTTGGAATGGATTACCGGCGATGGCATTGTCGTTGTTGAGTATAATCGACGACTCTATTAGTCGCCGCGTAGCCAACACTCTCTCGGTCAATCCGAGCCTTTCAGGCAAATGACCTTCAACCAATTTTCGACTCTCGGCGAGGTCCACTGCCCGGCTATTCGACAATTGCGAGAGAACGATTGAACCGGCATCCCTTATGAGGGCCGACTGACCGTAAACCATCGCAGCCTGACCGATCATTAAGGCTGCCTCGCTTTCAGCGATCAAATTGCTTTCAGCAAGTAAACTGCCGGCCAATATCAATTTCTGCCAATTGATATTCTTGTCGGAAATATCGTCAGACGGCATCAAAACCGACTCACCTATGCTCTTGGAAGCGCTCCAACGTCGCAAATGTTGAATGTCAGCAGCTAGGCCGCTTTCGGATATCAGCCAAGAGTTTAGCTCGTCTCTATCCATTTCAGGCTTCCAGTAACTTCAAAAACGCTTTCCTAAATTCGTCTGCAGAACGCATCGGCACGCAAATGAAATGGATATCAAAAGTCTCTAATTTCTCCGTCGTCACACGTTTCCCAACATGTCCATTCCAGCTCGGGAATTGAGCCTTCAGATTGCTCTCGATCTGCGCCCACTCACCACTTTCGCCGTCCGCTGGAAAGCCATCACAATCAAAACCGACTAGTGCAATTCCACACAATCTGAGCTTTTGAGACATTGGGTCATCTGGGTCAAAAAAGCGCTTGAACGCCGCCAACAAGTTGGGGTCGGTAAAGTCTGCGTACTCATTCGCAAGAAATAGATCCTGTGCTGAAGCGGAATTTGCTCCCAGTTCGTCACGCAGGTATGGAGCTAACGAGCCCAAGCAATCGGTAATTGCGTTGGTGACATTCCCGTAAAGCTTGGATTCTCCCCAATAGAGATTCAAAACGCCGCCGTCGTCGCACGACGCATACACACCATCCGCTCCGTGATAATGCATTGAGGTTGATGTCTTCAGGCTCATTTTGCATATGACCTGTGCGAGTTCGAAAACAGCTTCAGCCAACGCAAACAGAAGCAATTCTCCGCCCTCTCCTGTGTTCTTCAGGTCAGTGAATAAGCCCTTGGCGTGCTCATGCAGCTTCACGATTTCGGCAAACGATCCAGTTTCTTCCAAATTTTTTTGCGCTTGCTCCAAGCGTTTACGTGGAATCGCATATTCAATAACGCGATTGCGTAGGAACTCTGCAAGAAGCTGAGTTCTTAGTCTTCCGTTTCCGTCGAGCGTTGGAGCGTAGCAATGAATCCGGGTTTTCGTGCTGCCGACAACAACGTCCTTTTCAACGACCATAAGGTGCGCATCGGTTATCTTCGAACCACCTCGCACCGCCTGCAGAAGCATAGCCTGAAGGTCCTGATCGAATTTAACCGCATCGCCCTCATCGAGCAGAGCATCTGAACTGCTGTCGGCCATGATTTCCCTAGTTAGAATCAATCCGTAGGATACATGACTGACCTTAATAATCAGACATCTACTCCTAGTTTATTTGGCCCCCACGCAATAAACGGAACATTGCAAGAACAACAAGTTATACCTAATTATCCGGATAATGTAATCTGGAGTTCGTTTGCATGTCGCTTCAAGTTATTGGTCTCGGTTTCGATCTAGTTGGCGTAATGCTGCTTGGCGCGGATCTCATTCGCATCCAATTCGAACTTCGACGAAGCGCGGAAGTCAGAATTTCAAATCTTCAAGAGCTGACGGACAAATACGAAGGACTGGAGGGCTGGGCGCAGGAGATTGGAAAGAAGGCGAATTGGGCAGAGCACGCTGACATAGGCGAAGGACTGTATGAGCGAATTCCTGGAGCATTTAATCCAGATGCTGCAGAACAAAGCTTCAGCGACGCAATGCAAACTGTAGGCGACTTAGCCTCCAAAACCGCAGGCATCACTAATTTGGTGCTGTTATCAGTCCAAGAAGATAAGAAAACCGCAAGCTCTTCTCTCGTGTTCAGTTATGCTGGACTAGCCCTAATTCTGACTGGTTTCGTTTTGCAGATAGCGGCTAACGTCTAGAACAACGTTGGTTCCGTGAGCACGTAACAACTTAGTACTCATCCCTCAAAATCACTCTTCATCCTATTACAATATACCATTGTTCAGGACTACATTTTGCGTTCGCAACAGCAGGCCTGAACGTGACTCCTACCAAATTTCTTCTCGGTCAGTTCCTGCTGACGCTTTTTCTGATCACCTGTTCGGTGTGGATCGCGACACAGTGGGTGGCGGGCGTTCTGGACCATCAGCCTCGATTGGGCGGCCCTTGGTTCGAGCTTGCGGGTCAGCCTGTCTACAAGCCGTGGCGGCTGTTCCAGTGGTGGTATGCCTATGATGCTTACGCTCCGAGCGTGTTTGCGCGGGCGGGCGTAATTGCCTCACTCGGTGGGATCGCCGGGATTGTGATGGCGATCATCGCGTCGCTCTGGCGGGCAAGACGTGAGAAGAATGCGACGACCTATGGCTCTGCGCGCTGGTCTTCGGTGCGGGACGTTCGGCGATCTGGTCTGCTTGGTACGTCTGGCGCAGTGCTCGGACGCTTCAAAGGTCACTACCTCCGGCACGCAGGAGCCGAGCATGTCATGGCCTTTGCGCCGACACGGTCCGGTAAGGGTGTCGGGTTGGTGATCCCGACTCTTCTATCCTGGACAGGCAATGCGATCATTCATGACATCAAGGGAGAGAACTGGGCGCTCACGTCGAAATGGCGGTCGAGCTTCTCTCGCTGTGTCCGTTTCGATCCGACGGATTTGTCGAGTTCTCGGTTCAACCCCTTGCTGGAAGTGCGGCTCGGCGCGCACGAGGTCCGGGATGCACAGAATGTGGCGGACATACTCGTCGATCCGGAGGGCTCCCTGGAGCGGAGGAGTCACTGGGACAAGACGGCGCATTCACTGCTCGTTGGTGCCATACTGCATGTCCTTTACGCCGAAGATGACAAATCGCTCGCGGGTGTGGCGACGCTGCTGTCTGATCCAGCCCGGCCGATCGATGACACGCTGGAGCGCATGCTTGAGGCCAACCATTTGGGAAGCCGCGACCGGCCATTGACACATCCGGTTGTGGCGGAAGCGGCGCGTGAACTCCTGAACAAGTCAGAGAACGAGAAGTCGTCGGTCGTCTCGACGGCGATTTCGTTTTTGGGGCTCTATCGCGACCCGGTTGTCCAGCGGGCGACCTCCGGTTCGGATTGGAGGATCGAAGATCTGTTTGGGGGAGAGATGCCAGCAACCCTCTATCTGGTTGTTCCGCCGTCCGATTTGTCACGGACGAAACCCTTGATGCGATTGATCCTCAACCAGATTGCACGGCGGCTTTGCGAAGAGCTGCCCGATGGGCACGACCGCCGGCAGACCCTGTTGATGCTAGACGAATTCCCTGCGCTTGGACGTCTGGACTTCTTCGAGAGTTCACTCGCTTTCATGGCCGGTTATGGGATCCGTGCCTTCCTCATTGCTCAGTCTCTGAACCAGGTCGAGAAGGCCTATGGGCAGAACAATTCCATCCTCGACAATTGCCATGTCCGGATCGCTTTCGCGACGAATGACGAGCGCACGGCCAAGCGTATTTCCGACATGCTCGGCACCACGACGGAGCAGCGAAACCAGAAGAATTATACCGGGCACCGGCTCGCGCCGTGGCTTAGCCATGTCATGGTCTCGCAACAGGAAACACAGCGTCCGCTCCTGACACCCGGCGAGGTGATGCAGATGCCGGCCGATGACGCACTGATCTTTCTGGCCAGCCATCCGCCGATACGGGCGAAGAAGCTCCGTTACTACGAAGATCGAAACTTTACCGAGCGAGTTGGCGCGCTGCCGATTGCCGCTACCTGCGCGGACGCATCGCGATTTGGCGGTTATCATCGATCTGGACCATCCCCCTCGGACGGGAATGCAGGCGGGCTGGCGCGAGCCGTGGGTCCAGACATCGGCGATGAGGATGAGATCTCGCAGGATATTGCGACGGAGGAAGAGCGCGCGCCGCAACAGCGTGGCGGCATCCAGGACCAGATCGCGCGCTACTACCTTCAAGTTCAGGAAAATGGCGGACGGGAGCTCTAGGACATGGCGCGCAATCCAAGGCTTCATATCCGCGTCTCCGAGACAAACCATCGTAAGGTGAAGCAGTTCTCTGCCGAACATGGTGTCCACGTCGGCACGCTGGTTGACGAAGCTCTGACCCTGTTGTTCACACCGCCTGAAGACCGGCCCGATGCCGCGATCATCCAGCGGCTGGAACGGGTCGAAGACCAGATCGAGAAGCTGGAGACCGGAACAGCGTTCCAGACGGACCTCTTGCTCGAATTCATCTTCGAATGGCTGAGGCAGCGGCCGGGCAAGAACCCGCTTGAAACGCCGGCGGATGCGGCGCGCGCCCGTGAGGACCTAGAAGCGTTGACCCGGCGAGTGGTTGACCGTTCGAACCCGCATATCTGGAACTAGCCACAAACGGAGGTCCACTACTCGCGTGTGAACTGTGCGGACTTCATCCGTTTTCAGCGCTTTGAGGGTCGTTTGTCAGCCCCGCAACAAGTTCAAGAGCAATTTTATCTGCCTCGACTTGTTCATCCTTTTTGGCGAGTTCGACCATTCTCTCGACTGATTTGGCCTGCAGCTGATCGAGGTCACCCACTTCAGAAAGTAGCTTCGCGAACGTCACGACATCTCGAATTTTGAGAAACCGATCGATGTTTTTCTGCTTTTTGAGGGACGCCTCCTCAAATGGGGGCGCCGCCAAGTTTCGTAGAGTTCTCTGTAGAACGTCAAACTCAGCGATCTCGATTTCAATATCTCCTATCCAGGGAGACCAACTTGTTCGCAACTTGGGCAATGAAAACTGTTCGCTCAGGATGTTGGCTCTGATGGTCTCATACTTTCGACGAGCTGCTTCCCTTCGTTCATTCTTGATTGTTCCAGAATTGATCAGAAGTTCCTTCTTTGCCTCGAATGTCTGCCACCATTGAAACGCTGAAAATCCAGCCAACGCCAAAACAGTCCCTGCGAATGATACGGCGCCAATGTTCGAATTCAGAAACGACCAACAATCAGTCCGCACATCTTTCGCAAACGCCCCCGCCCCTGCCGCCTCACCCACTTCCGGGAAAGCGAGAAAGAGAAGGCCCACAGCGGCGAATACAGAAACAAATGCTCCCCAAAAGCCATAGCAGCTGAGCCACTTTTCGTTCCTGTTCTTCAACCAGAATATCTTGAACCGCTTATTGTCTGGAATGCGCTTGAGTTTGCCCCCCACATTCTCATGAGACGTGTAGATAATTGCGAGGTCCGATGGGGTTTTCTCATCAAGCGTGACCAACTGGTCGCGAAGGTCTTTGCTCCGTTCACCGGACTGTAGGCAGAACAACGTCGCCGCTCCGGCAGCCAAGGTCAGAATGAGAATCCAGCTTAATCGCGCGACCCAATTTGCTTCCGGATTTGGGTCACCAGGCAAAATTGAGACTGGCAAAGGAAGCTGATCCGCCAGAACAGCCTGCGTTATCGCTTCCGATTCTGGACGTACCTCCAGGAGACGAAGCGCAGCATTTGGATTCGCCCCCACCTGATAAACTTCGATGCGGGCTTTCGGATATTCGCGCCTTATCGCCAAGAAATCTGAATTGCATTCTTCTGAGCCATCAGTGATCAGAACGACAATTCCGTTCGGTCCGGCAAGTTCAAGCACGGCGGCCAATCCTTGCCCAATCGAGGTTTTGTCGTCGCTTCCGCCCAACGCCGGAAACTGTGGCGTGGTTTCCGTAGAAGGAAAAGGTCCTTGGACCTCGACTGGGTCATCACACCGAACCGCCCGATCTAGTTCATCTGGTTTGCCGCCAAAAAACGTGATCGATTTTTGGCTTCGCGCATCTAACAGTGCCGATCGGGCGTTGAGTATTCTGACAGCGTCGGGAATTTCGTCTTTCATCGACCCCGAGGCATCGACGAGAAAATAAACGACAGGCTGGGAATCTTTTAGCTCCGCGTAAACGTGGCCACCGAAGGTTACGGCTGAGATGAAGCCAACAGTTAAGAGAATGAAGGAGCGCATTTCTGCCGCCTAGTTCGATTCTATGTTCTTTTTGTGTTCTCCCTCTTCTAAGGTAACTTGTTCGGATCGTCATCCACGAGCGTCCGCTTTTCGGCCACTCGTCCACAAGTCGATTCAAGAGCGTAGAAGTCTGGTGCGAGCCGTAGATTGTAGGGACTACGATTGTGCTAGCTCCCGGTCATTGTTGAGCGCAGATCGGAACCGCTCAGCATCCTGCTCTGATCTGAACATGTAGCGCGCCGCATGTTCACCCTTCTCCAAGTGGCTGTGTGAGCGCCATTCGGGGCCGATATTGGTGTTGAGCCAGGCGGCGATGATGTCCAGGCGCTTGCCGAGACCGAAGTGTGGGATGGGCAATTCGACATGATGCGGGAAGTCCCGCGCATCCTTTTCGGCCATGAGAACGGATTTGTAGCGACCCATAGGCTTCTCCTTTTAGTTCGCTTTTTGTTCTTTTCTCGCTTTCCGGTCTGATATCAATCTGTGCTGCGCGATTTCCTGTGAATTGCCCCTCTGCGTCCTCGGAGGTCCCGCAGGCGCCTTTCGTGTCCCCCGGCCCCAACTGTGCGGCGGCATTTGATGCCCTGATGCTGGTCCCATCACTGATGAGGACCACGACCTGCCATGTCTGCCCTGCCCCAGCCCAGCGAGACCGAGACCCGCCGCACGGCGATGCTCCGCACGGCGTTCGACGGCCCGGTTGGCGCAGCGCTAGCGGCGCCCGACACGATCGAGATACTCGCTAATCCCGACGGATCGGTCTGGGTCGAGAAAGCTGGCTTTGGTTTGCGCCGTGCATCCGAGACGCTCGGCCGCGCCGAGCGCGAGCGGATCATCCGGCTGGTGGCGTCCTCTGTCGGGGAAGCGTGTGACCGCGCGTCTCCCATTGTCTCCGCTGAACTGCCGGGCTCTGGCGAACGGTTCGAAGGCATCCTGCCGCCGGTTTCCGAAGCGCCCTGCTTTGCGATCCGCAAACCGGCTGGCCAACCCATTGCGCTCGATACCTATGTTGAGACAGGCGCGCTGACGCCGGCGCTGTGTGTCGGCCTGCGGCAGGCGTTGGAAGACCGGCTCAATATTGTGGTCGCGGGCGGGACATCGTCGGGCAAGACGACCTTTGCAAATGCCTTGCTGTCCGAACCGGCTCTTGCTGAGGACCGGATCGTCATCCTGGAAGACACAAGGGAGCTGCGCTGCACCGCCGAGGATGTGACGCAGCTCAGGACGCACCGGTGCGGCATCACACTCCGTGATCTCGTGCGCTCGACCATGCGGCTCCGGCCTGACCGGATCATTGTCGGCGAAGTCCGCGGCGGCGAAGCGCTCGACCTACTCAAGGCCTGGAATACAGGCCATCCGGGCGGGATCACAACGCTACATGCGAATTCAGCCTCAGGCGCACTTACCCGGCTTGAACAGCTGGTTGAGGAAGCGACGACCGCCCTTCCCCACGCTCTGATCGGCGAAGCGGTTGACGTGATCGTCTTCATGTCCCGCGCGAGCGGCGCGCGCCGCGTCGAGCAGGCGCTCCGGATCACCGGCTTTGACGGCACCGAATACCGGACCGAACCGCTCGCTGCCCCTTTTCTCAACATCGTCAATTAAGGAGACCCGACGCATGTTCTACGACCAGATCAAGGCCCTCAACCGATCGCTTCAAGCCGGCGTGCTGCTCGCTTCAGTGAGCGTGTTGTCACTGCCTGCCCATGCCGGCGGCACCGGCATGCCCTGGGAAGGCCCGCTCGACCAGATCCTGCAATCGATCGAAGGCCCTGTCGCCCGGATCGTGGCCGTGATCATCATCACGCTGACCGGACTGACACTTGCGTTCGGGGAGACATCTGGCGGGTTTCGCAAGCTGATCCAGATCGTGTTCGGCCTGTCGATCGCCTTTGCAGCCACATCCTTCTTCCTCACCTTCTTCAGCTTCGGCGGCGGCGCGGTGCTCTGATGCTCGACGGCTACGAGATCCCCCTCCACCGCTCGCTCGCCGAACCCATCCTGATGGCAGGCGCGCCGCGCTCGGCCGCCATTGCCATCGGGACGATCGCGGCAGCGTTGGCCCTCGGCCTTCGGCTCTGGATACCGGGGCTGGTGGTCTGGGTGGCGGGACACTCGCTCGCTGTCCTCATGGCCCGGTCTGACCCCGACTTTCTCGCCGTGGCGATCCGGTCTGCCCGTCACAAGGAACATCTTTCATGCTAAACCTTTCCGAATACGCGGCGAAACCGGCTGGGCTCTCAGACTACCTCCCCTGGGCGTGCCTCGTCGCGCCGGGCGTCGTCCTCAACAAGGACGGCGCCTTCCAGACAAGCTTCCGCTATCGCGGCCCCGACTTGGAAAGCTCGACGGAAGCCGAACTCGTTGCGGTGACGGCACGGGTCAATAACGTGCTCCGCCGGTTCGGGTCCGGCTGGGCGCTCTTCTTCGAAGCGGTGCGGGCGGACGCGGTCTCGCTGGAAGAGAGTTCTTTCCAGTGCGCTGCGGCCTGGCTGATCGAGCAGGAGCGGCGCGCAGCCGCCGAGGAGACCGGTGCGCGGTTCGAGAGCGCCTATTATCTGACCCTGCTCTGGCTTCCGCCCGCCGATGCGACAGGACGGGCCGAGAAGGCGCTGATCGAGCGGCCCGAGAAACGTGACGGCGAGGACTGGCGTCAGCGGCTGGAACATTTCCAGACACGCGCCGCGCAGACGCTGGACCTGCTTTCCACCGCATTGGATGAGATCCATCCGCTCTCGGATGAAGAGACGCTCACCTATCTGCATGCCTGCATCTCGTCGAAGCGGCATCGCGTGTCGGTACCGGAACTGCCGGTCTTTCTCGATGCGGTGCTGGCCGATGAGAGCTTTGCGGGCGGACTGGAGCCGCGGATTGGCGAGGCGCATCTTGCAACGCTGACACTGCTTGGCTTTCCGGCCTCGACCCTGCCCGGCATGCTGGATGAGCTGAACCGGCTCGGTTTCTCCTATCGCTGGACGACGCGCTACATCGCGATGGACAAGGCCGAGGCTGAAAAGCTCCTTGCCAAGAAACGCCGGCACTGGTTTGCGAAGCGCAAATCCGTTGGCGCAGTGCTGCGCGAGACGCTGTTCAACGAACAGGCCGCACTGCTCGACAATGATGCTGACAACAAGGCTGCAGACGCCGATGCGGCGCTGCAGGAGCTTGGCTCCGATCTTGTCTCCTATGGCTATGTCACGACGACGCTGACCTTAATGGGGTCTTCGCGTGAGGAAGTTGAAGAGCGCACACGCGCCGTGGAGCGGGTGATCAATGGGCGCGGGTTTAACACGATCCGCGAAACACTGAACGCTGTGGAAGCCTGGCTCGGCTCGCTGCCGGGACATGTCTATGCCAATGTCCGCCAACCGATCCTGCATACACTGAACCTCGCTCACCTCGTGCCGATCTCGTCGGTCTGGGCGGGCGATGCGTGGAATGCGCATCTCGCAGATCGCGCCCTTATCGAGGCGCAGACCGAAGGCACGACGCCGTTCCGCCTCAACCTGCATGTTGGCGATGTCGGTCATACGCTGATCATTGGTCCGACAGGCTCCGGCAAGTCGGTGCTCCTGTCTCTCCTCGCGGCGCAATGGCAGCGCTATGAGGGCGCCCAAGTGTTCCTCTTCGATAAGGGGCGATCGGCACGGGCGATGACGTTCGCCATGGAAGGTACCTGGCTGCCGCTCGCGGGCGATGAGCGTCCGGCGCTGCAGCCGCTTCGGGACATCGATAGCGACCGCGGCGCGAGCTTTGCCGCAGACTGGCTGCTCGGTCTGATCGAGGCAGAAGGCGTCACCGTCACGCCAGACCTGAAGTCTGTCTTGTGGGATGCGGTGCGGTCGCTGGCATCGGCGCCTGTTGCCGAGCGCACCCTGACCGGGCTCAGCCTCATCCTGCAATCGGATACGCTGAAAGCCGCGCTGCACCCCTACACGCTGGAAGGCGCTTACGGGCATCTGCTCGACAGCGATGCCGAAGCGCTCGACCTCTCGTCGATTGCCTGTTTCGAAATGGACGAGCTGATGCAGACGCCGTCTGCGGTCGGGCCCGTCATCACTTATCTCTTCCACCGGCTGGAGGACCGGTTCGATGGCCGTCCGACCCTGCTCATCCTCGATGAGGCCTGGCTGTTCCTGGACCATCCCGTCTTTGCCGCGCGCCTCCGCGACTGGCTGAAGACGCTCCGCAAGAAGAATGTGGCGGTCGTGTTTGCGACCCAGTCGCTTGCTGACATTGAAGGGGCGTCGATTGCGCCGGCCCTGATCGAATCCTGCCCGACGCGGATCTTCCTGCCGAATGAGCGGGCGCTCGAACCGACTGCTCAGGCCATCTATCGGCGGTTCGGACTTAATGACCGACAGATCGACATCCTCGCCAAGGCCATTCCGAAGCGGGACTATTACTATACCTCGCCCCTTGGCTGCCGGCTCTTCGAACTCGGCCTTGGCGAGGTCGCGCTCGCCTTCTGTGGCGCCGCCTCCCCTGCCGACCAGAAGCGGATGGATGGGCTTCTGGAAGCCGATGCGGAAGCGGGCTTCGCCCGAGGCTGGCTGGAGCTGAAACAGCTCGGCTGGGCGGCGGACCTGCTGGCCGGGCAACCCGATGCAACCCTCCCCCAAATCGCCGCTGAATAGGAGCCCCACACATGAAAGCCTTTCTCTCTTCCGTTGCCCTTGCCGCCATTCCGCTATCCGGACTGATGGCGCCGCCGGCTTCAGCGCAGCTGTTCGGTGGCGGCATTGTTTACGACCCAACCAATCATGCCGAGAACATCCTCCAGGCGGTGCGCGCGCTCCAGCAGATCGACAACCAGATCCGTCAGCTCACGCATGAAATCGACATGATCGAGAAGATGGCGCGGGATCTCGAGACGCTCCCCGTCGAGGTCGCCCGCGCCATCATTGCCGACCGCATCCGCCGGATCGGCGAACTGATGGAGGAAGCCGACGGCATCGGCTACGGCGTCGAGGAGGTCGAGCGAGAATATGAAGACCTCTATCCTGAAACCTATGGCGAGACGCCGCCTGCCAATGCGGTCCTCGTCGAGGATGCGCGTATCCGCTGGCAGCAATCGCGCTCTGCCCACAAGCATACGCTACTGATGGTTGCCGAGACCGTGCGCGACAATGAACGCGACGCCGAGGCGCTGACAGGCCTTGTCGAGGAGAGCCAGACCGCGGTCGGCAATCTCCAGGTCCTGCAGGCCGGTAACCAGATCGAGGCCATGTCGGCCCAGCAGCTCATGCAGATGGAAGCCATGATGGCGGCGCATTACCGCGCCGAAGCCCTCGACCGGGCGCGCGAGCTCGAAGAAGCCGAACGCGGCCGCGCGCGGCTCCAGTCGTTCTTCGGGAACTGACCACCATGGAAGAAATGGGCGTCATCGACCGGTTCCTCGAAACCTTCATTGCCTATATCGATTCAGGCTTCGGCCTGCTCGCGGGCGATGTCGCTTATCTGACGACCACGCTGATCGTGATTGACATCACGCTGGCCGGGCTGTTCTGGGCGCTGTCGCAGAATGCCGATGTCATCTCGGGGCTGCTCAAGAAGGTGCTCTATGTCGGCTTCTTCGCCTTCATCCTCGGCAATTTCTCCATCCTGGCGAACATCCTCTTTGCGAGTTTCGCCGATCTTGGCGTGAAGGCGGGATCCTCGACGCTGACGGCCGAGGATCTCATGCGGCCCGGCTATATCGCGGGGGTCGGCTTCGAGGCGGCGCAGCCGCTTCTCGAAGAGATCGGCGACATGCTGGGGCCGATCCGCTTCTTCCATAATTTTATCCTGATCGCGGTCATGCTGATTGCCTGGGCGATCATTCTCGTCGCCTTTTTCGTGCTGGCGGTTCAGCTCTTCGTTGCCATCCTTGAGTTCAAGCTGACGACGCTGGCAGGTTTCGTGCTCGTGCCCTTCGCGCTCTGGAACAAGACCTCGTTCCTGGCTGAACGCGTACTCGGCAATGTCGTCACTTCTGGCATCAAGCTGATGGTGCTCGCCATCGTGATCGGCATCGGCTCGACGCTCTTCACGTCGATCACCGAGGCCTTTGGCGGGCCGGGCGATGTGACACTCGCTGAAGTGATGGGCACGGTGCTCGCCTCGATTGTCTTTCTCTGGATGGGCGTGTTCGCGCCCGGCATTGCCTCCGGCCTCGTGACCGGTGCGCCGCAGCTTGGCGCAGGCTCCGTGGTCGGCACGACAGCGGCAGTCGGTGCAGGCGCTGTGCTGGCGACGACAGGCACGGTTGCGGCAGGACGCGCAGCGCTTGGCGGTGTGTCCGGCGCGGTGAAGGCTGGGGCATCCATGACCGGCGGCGCCCGCACATCCTATGACCTTGGCCGCCTGGCGTCCGGTCATTCTGGATGGCGCGGGGCAGCAGCAGGTATGGCAGGCGTTGCACAGGCTGGCGGCGATACGCTCCGGCGGATGGCAGGACGGCCTTTCGCCTCTGTTGGAAATGCTTATCGGCGCGGCAGCGAAGCCGCTTTTGCCGCGACGGGCGGCACGATGTCGGCCGCGTCCGGCGACGCGCCGTCTACCGGCTCGGCAAGTCCCGCCTGGGCGCGGCGCCTTCGCACAGAACAACGCCTGCAGCATGCCGGCGCGATCACGGTTCATGCCCTCAAGGACGGTGATCGCGGCATGGCGGGCGACAATCCGAAACTACGAAACGAAGAGGACTGATGAGCATGGCCTTCCGGCGCACATCCACCCATTACGGGCAAAGCCCGCATCCCGAAACGCCCTACCAGAAGGCGGGCCAGGTCTGGGACGAGCGGATCGGTTCGGCCCGTGTCCAGGCGAAGAACTGGCGGCTCATGGCGCTGGGCCTGCTGGGGCTCCTCGCGGCGGCGTCTGCAGCCCTTGTCTGGCGCAGCCTGCAATCGACGGTCACCCCCTATGTGGTCGAGGTTGACGATACGGGTGCGGTCAAAGCGGTCGGGCCAGCGCTTGCGCGCTATGAGCCGACCGACGCTCAGATCGCGCATCACCTTGCGAACTTCATTTCCGATGTCCGCAGCCTGTCGATCGATCCGGTGATCGTCCGGCAGAACTGGCTCGCCGCCTATGACTATGTGACGGACAAGGCGGCGATCACACTGAGTGACTATGCGCGCGACAATGATCCCTTCGCCGAGATCGGGCGGCGCTCGCGCAGTGTCGATGTGGTGAGCGTTGTGCGGGTGTCGGACGAGTCCTTCCAGGCCCGCTGGCTCGAGAAGACTTATGAGAATGGCGCGCTGACCGGCGTCAAACGCTTCACGGGTCTCTTCACCATTGTGAACTCCCCGCCGCGCGATGCCGAAACGCTCCGCGCTAATCCTCTCGGCCTCTACATCCACAGCCTCAACTGGGGCGAAGACCTTGTCACAGGAGACAACAAATGATCCGTACAATGAGCCTTGTATCCGTTCTTGCCTTGGCTACGGCCTGCGCGAGCGTTCCGCCGGAACCTGTCCTCGAAGATACCGCCTTTGTCGAAGCGGCGTTCGTCGAAGACGTGCCAGAGCGGCCTGTCGAGATTGTCGAGACGCCGACCGTACTGCCGCTTCCCGGCCAGATGAAACCCATAGATGGCACGAAGCGGACAGTGACACGGGTCTACACCTCGCCGACCGAGACAATCCGCAAGGGCACAACCGAGGCCAGGATCGAACCTTCCGTCGATGGCTATGTGAACGCGATCCAAGTCTATCCTTATACTGAAGGGGCCCTCTACCGGCTTTATGCCGCCCCGGGCCAGGTCTCCGACATTGCGCTCCAACCCGGCGAAACACTGGTCTCGGTGTCGGCGGGCGATACGGTCCGCTGGATTGTCGGGGATACATCTTCCGGCTCCGGCGGCGCGGCCCGCGCGCATGTGCTGGTCAAACCGATCGCCGCGGGCCTCTCGACCAATCTCATGATCGCGACCGATCGGCGGACCTATCATCTCGAACTCGAAAGCGTCGATGGCACCTATATGGCGGCCCTCTCCTGGCGCTATCCCGCGGATGAGCTGGCAGAGCTGGTGTCGCGCAACAAGCTGGCTGCCGTGCGTGAGGATGCGTCCATTGCACCCGGCATTGCGGTTGACCGGCTCGACTTCGATTATGTCATCGAGGGCGACAAGCCGGCCTGGCGGCCTGTGCGTGTGTTCGATGATGGCCGGCAGGTCTTCATCCAGATGCCGGCGGGTCTTGCGACAATGGACGCCCCGCCGCTCTTCATCCTTGGGGCATCGGGCGACGCAGAACTCGTCAACTACCGGCTCCGCGGCAATTACTACATCGTCGATCATCTCTTCCGGGCCGCAGAACTCCGGATCGGCGAAAGGGACCAGACCGTGGTCCGGATACGGAAGCGGGTGCAACGCTCCGGTCTTGCGAGCCTGTTCGGAGGCGAGGGATGAGCGAGCCGGCCCCCTTCCCGAAACAGGCCGACGAGCTGAAGCTGCGCGCGCGGCCCCGGCCTGTCACGCGGATCAACCGGAAGGTCCTTATGGCAGGTGCCTGTCTCGGCATACTGGGCTTGTTCGCTGCCGCATCCATTGCGCTCGATCCTCCAAAGGCCGTCGATCCGGCAGACAGCCAGGAGCTCTACAATACGTCGACCAAGCGCGCGCCGGATGGTCTCGCAGACCTGCCAAACTCCTACCTCAATTGGCAACCGGCTGGTGACACGCCAAGACTCGGCGCGCCCATGGCGGGCGACCTTGGCGGCACTGTCGTGGCGGAAGAGGAAGAATGGGGCCTCGAGCCCGACTGGAATGTCGCCCCCTCAGACGACTTCCGGCCATCGGCCGAAGATGAAGCGATCCGTGCGCAGAGACTGGCGGATGCAAAACTGGCCGATGCAGCCGGCAAGGCGAGCGTCTTCTTCGACGTCGGCAACCGGCAGTCACTGGCTGGATCAATCTCTTCACAGGGCGGACTTCCGAACAGCCTGGGCTCGGAATTGCTGGCACTTGCAGCCCAAGGCGCAGGCGCGCCGGGTTTTGCAGGCCCTCCCGGCCAGAACCTTCAGGCAGAGAAGATCGCTTTTGCAGCGGAGAAGCGGGACGGCGACATCTATAACCCGCATGATGTCGAGACCCCGGTCTCGCCCTATCAGGTGATGGCGGGCACGCTGATACCGGCTTCGCTGGTCACGGGGCTGAATTCTGACTTACCGGGCAATGTCATCGCGCAGGTGACCCAGCCGGTCTACGACACGGTGAGCGGTGTACATCTACTGATCCCGCAGGGCGCGCGGCTGATCGGGCGCTACCAGTCGGAAGTCTCGTTCGGTCAGGAGCGCGCGCTCCTGATCTGGGACCGGATCATCCTGCCGGATGGCAGCTCGCTGCAGATATCTGAACCTGCATCGGATTCGCAGGGCTATGCAGGTGTTTCCGACCGAACCGATCATCACTGGGATCGCGTCTTTGCCGCCGCAGGACTCGCGACGCTGCTTGGCATCGGCTCCGAACTTGGCTCTGACGAGGATGATGTTGAGCGCGCAATCCGGCGGGGCTTCGGAGACAGTGTCTCCGAAGCCGGTCAGCGCGTCGTTGACCGCAATCTTGGCATCCAGCCGACGATCCGTATTCGGCCGGGCTGGCCAGTCCGGGTGATCGTGACACGCGATCTTGTGCTGCGGCCCTATTCTGAGGGAGGCCGGTGATGAGCCTCCGCATCGGACAACTCCCGGACCGGACACCAGTGAAGCTCACCGTGTCGGTCGATCCTGATCTTGCTTCCGCGCTTGCCGACTATGCGGCGATCTATGCCGAAACCTATGGCGCGGAAGAGAAACCCGAAACCCTGGTGCCTGCCATGCTGGACATGTTCCTCAGCTCGGATGCCGGGTTCAAGCGGGCCCGCAAGGCCCTTCACGCCAGAGCCAGCAAAGGAGAATAGCAATGGCAACAATCGGCACCTTCAGCCAGAAGGATGGCAAATGGACCGGCACGATCCGGACCATGACAATCAATGTGAAAGCCCAGATGGTCTCGGTGACCGAGAAGGCCGAGGGCGGCCCCGACTACCGGATCTTTGCCGGCGGCGCAGAACTTGGCGCAGCCTGGCGCGAAGAAAGCAAGGATGGCGAGACGCCATACCTGGCAGTGAAGCTCGATGATCCGGGGTTCGAGAAACCGCTACGGGCTGCTTTCTTCGAGAAGGAAGAGGATGGCAGCGGCGTGCTAGTCTGGAACCGGCAGAAGCTGAACTAGATCAGCTTCTGCCTATCGGACCGTGAACCGCAAATACCCCAAACTCGTGCCTCGCGGTCGCCTTCCAAAGGCGATCGCGACACAAACTGAGCCTCCCGAGGACGAATTTTCTGGGGAAATAGCCCCATCCTGGGCGATTGAGCTCGCCGAAGCGCTTGCGCGATATCATGCGAGGTTGGCATATCGGAAAGGGTCATGACCCTAAAAGCCGCCATCTACGCCCGCTACTCGTCGGACCTTCAGTCTATTCGTTCAATCGAAGACCAGATTGCTCTTTGCCGACAACACCTTGAGCAGAAATCCTGGACCGAAACTATTGTCTATTCAGACCGCGCAATTTCGGGCGGCGCGATGGTTACGCGCCCCGGCATACAGGAACTGATAAGGGGCGCTGCGAACGGTCAATTCAATGTGGTTGTCGCCGAGGCCCTCGACCGCATCTCCCGCGACCAGGCTGACACAGCAACAATCTACAAGATCCTCGCCTTTCACGGCGTGTCGATCGTCACGCTTTCCGAAGGCGAAGTCGACTCCATGCACGTCGGCTTCAAGGGCGTGATGAATGAGATGTTCCTGCGCGATCTCGCGAAGAAGACGCGCCGAGGTCAGACGGGAGTTGTGAATTCAGGCAGATCGGCCGGAGGACATTGCTACGGTTACGACATCGTACCGGGTGAGCAGAATGGCATCCTGACCATCAACGAAGATGAAGCTGAGACCGTCAGACGGATCATGCGGCTGTTCGTCGAAGGAAAGTCTCCGAGAAGCATCGCGGCCATGTTGAACCAGGAAGGTGTCGCAGCGCCGCGCGGTTCCGACTGGCGCGCCTCAACGATCAATGGACAGGTCCATGCCGGCAATGGCATCCTGAACAACGAACTCTATATCGGCCGACGCATATGGAACCGCAGGCACAAGGTCACGGATCCCTTCTCCGGCAAGAAGCGCATGCGGGCAAACCCCGAAAGCGAATGGGTTATCAATGAGGTTCCGGACCTTCGGATTGTTGATGATGAACTTTGGCAGGCTGTAAAGCTTCGCCAGCAAAGGCACTCCCGTAAACGTGGTGGAGCAAAGCGACCCACGCGGCTCCTGTCAGGGCTCCTGGAATGCAGTGTCTGCGGCGGTCCGATGTCGATTGTTTCCCAGAACCGGTACGGGTGCTCGACAAGACGCGAGAAGGGCACCTGTTCGAACAATCGAACCATAGCGGCCAAAGAGCTCGAAGAGCGCGTCCTCGCAGGACTGAACAATGCCTTGCTTCATCCTGATGCGCAGAAAGCGGCCGCACGCGAGTTTCATGCAGAACTCGTTCGCCAACAGAAGGCTACTTGTAGCGAACGGTTTCAGCTTGAGAAGGCTATCGCTGAAGCCGGCAGGCGCATAGACCGGATTGTTGATGCAATTGCTGAAGGGATCGCGACCACTGCTCTCAAGCAAAAGCTGGTCGCCCTGGAAGCAGAAAAAACTGAGAACGAGGCCAAACTTGCGGCAATGGGCAGCGAGCCCGTTGTGAGCGTTCATCCGAACGCGGGCGAGCTGTATGCCGAACTAATTGGCTCACTTGTGGAAGTGGTTTCGGACCCGTCTCCTGATGCTGACGAGGTCCGATCAATCTTGAGGAAGACAATCCAACGGATTTGCCTTGAGCCGCGCAAAAATGAGAGCGGATACAACCTTGTTATAAAAGGCGATTTGGCCGCCCTGATTTCTCAGGACGGCCAAACTACTCTTATGATGGGTGCGGGAGCAGGATTTGAACCTGCGACCTTCAGGTTATGAGCCTGACGAGCTACCGGACTGCTCCATCCCGCGTCAGCTTTGGTGGAACCACACATAAATGCGAAGCCCCGGAAACACAAATCCGGCCACGAGGGGCCGGACAGCGTAGACCGGCAAGACGGCCGGTCACGTCCCGCCCGGAGGCGGAAATTGTGAAGGAAAGACGTTGTCTGCAAGGATTAGGAATTAGCTTACCGCCCGTTTCAGCAGACCCGGCAGCGACTTACTCTCCCGCGTCTTAAGACGAAGTACCATCAGCGCTAGGGGGCTTAACGACCGAGTTCGGAATGGGATCGGGTGGGGAACCCCTGCCATAACCACCGGGTCGGCGGAAACGGGCAATGAGCTAGTTCAACATGTCTTGTAAAATACCACTTGGTTGAGGTGTTTTCGATCTGAAAACTTCATAGCGGCGGTACGTTCACCACCACACACGAAGCTTCGCAAGATCAAGCCTATCGAGCAATTAGTACTGGTTAGCTCCACGCGTCGCCGCGCTTCCACACCCAGCCTATCGACGTCGTAGTCTACGACGGCTCTCAAGGGAAACCTGGTTTTGAGGTGGGTTTCCCGCTTAGATGCATTCAGCGGTTATCCCTTCCATACATAGCTACCCTGCTGCGCGGCTGGCGCCACGACAGGTCCACCAGAGGTATGTCCATCCCGGTCCTCTCGTACTAAGGACAGATCCTCTCAAG
>Ga0310345_10001747_pt1 | contig 23299 bp, 19 predicted proteins | sample HC15DNA20500_MG_FD_204667 | JGI IMG/M metagenome (GOLD analysis project Ga0310345, IMG submission 204667) | Marine microbial communities from station ALOHA, North Pacific Subtropical Gyre - HC15-DNA-20-500_MG | ecosystem: Environmental > Aquatic > Marine > Oceanic | place: Pacific Ocean: North... | reverse complement strand
TCATCAGTCTGGTCTCCTACACTTTCGCAACGAACACGGTCACCATTGGTTTCTTGCCCCACTGGTTGCGTGCCTCGGCTCGGATGGCCTTTTCGACCGCGCTTGCGACCAAATCGGGATCCTTGCGCCTTCCCGGCGGGATGCTGTCTACCGCGCCGCATGCAGCGTCATAGAGCAAGTCCTCGAAACTCTCACCATCGCTCAGATTCTCGGGCAGGCCGTAGGAGGAAATATCCACCTCGTCAGCGAGTCTGCCATGCCGGTCGATGACCACCGAACAGGCAACCAGCCCGGCAAAGGCTAGCTTGCGCCGCTGCTTGACGCCAATCTCCTCCTCGTCGCCGATAAGCTTGCCATCCTTGAAGATACGGCCAAAGGGAACATGCGCGATAACCTCGGCGGATCCCGGGGCCAGTCGTAGCAAGTCACCATTGCGCACAGGTGCGACCTGCGGCACCCCGGCGCGCGCTGCCAGAGCAGCATGGGCATTGAGATGCATCGCCTCACCGTGGACCGGCACCACGATCTGTGGCCGTGTCCACTGATACATCTGTTCGAGTTCTTTCTTCCTTGGGTGACCCGAAACATGAACCAGCGTATCGTCGGCCGTGATGATACTGACGCCCATGTCAGTCAGCCGGTTCATCGTGTCAATGATCGGCTTCTCATTGCCCGGGATGGTGCGCGAGGAATAGATCACGGTGTCCCCCGCCGACAGATGCACACGGGGATGTTCGTCACGCGAAAGCTTCGCCAGCGCCGCACGGCTCTCGCCCTGGCTGCCGGTCAGGATGATGACCAGCTCCCGGCGATCAACACCCTCAAACTCGTCCTCCTCGATGAATTCTGCAATTCCCTCGAGATAACCCAGCCCTTCCGCAACGTCGGCCACCCGGCGGATCGACTGGCCCATCAGCAAGACCTTCCGGCCTGCCTGCTGTGCCGCAAGCGCCACCGAACGGATCCGCCCGACATTTGACGAGAAGGTCGTCACCGCAACCCTGCCCGGCGCCTCTTCGATCAGTGTTTCTAGACTGGCGGAAACCTCGTTCTCGGTCGGGGATGTCCCCTCGCGCATGGCATTGGTTGAATCGCAGATCAGCGCCAGCACGCCTTCTTCGCCAAGCTGGGTGAACGCATCAGCGTCCGTGTTCCTGCCGAGGGAGGGGCCGGGATCGATCTTCCAGTCTCCTGTATGGATCACCACGCCGGCCGGAGTCCTGATCGCAAGGGAAACAGGTTCCGGGATGGAGTGGGTCACGTTGACCGCCGTGATCTCGAATGGACCGATGGTGAACTTGTCACCCTCCTTGTAAACACTGATGGGGATTTCCGGCGCGTTGGCCTCGAACTCGGCCTTGGCCTCCAGCATTCCCGAAGTGAACGGTGTTGCCCAGACCGGTGTTCTCAACAACGGCCAGAGTGCCATCAATGCGCCGTAGTGATCCTCATGCGCATGTGTAATGATGATCGCCTTCAGCGCCTCTCCCAACTCCTGCACAAAGCGGATATCAGGCAGTACGAGATCGACGCCGGGCAACTCCGGGCCGGGGAAAGTGACCCCGCAATCCACCATGACCCACTCGCGCGATTCCGCGGGACCAAAGCCGTAAAGCGCGAGATTCATGCCGATCTCGCCGACGCCGCCGAGCGGCACAAACACCAGTTCCGCGTTCTCCGCCATCAACCAACCACCGCTTCACGCGAACCCTGAAGGAATATGTCAGCAACACTGATTCCCTGCCTGCCTCCCGAGGCGGCCCGCAGGATCAGCAGACCGGTCTCATCAATCGTCTCAAACACACCACGCCTTGTCTCGCCGCCTATGCGGGTCTCGATTTCCTCGCCCACCCCGGCGGCGCGGGCCAGCCAGTCGACACGGATGGAGGCAAATCCCCTGCCCCAATCCCACTGTGCCAAGCGCTGGTGGAACTGTACGGCGAGCACTTCCAATACCTGTCCCGCATCCAGTTCGTACCCGGCACTGCGAAGGCTTGTTGCAGGATAGTTGGACTCGGATGGATGGCTTACGCAATTCACGCCGATCCCGACGATGATGACCGAACGGTCTCCAATCCGGTGGCTTTCCAGCAGGATGCCGGCCAGCTTCCTGCCGTCAAGCAACACATCATTGGGCCATTTTAGCGAAACGCCGGGGCGGTCTATATGCCGAGCTGCCAGTTCCGAGCCAAGAACATCGACACTGTCGGCGACTGCAAGCGAGGTAACGAAAGTAAGTGTTGAGAGATCCTTGGCATCTGCAGGCATATCCAGCAGCAGCGAAGCGAACAGGTTTCCCGGATCGCTGACCCAGTTGCGTCCGCGTGAACCGCGACCTGCTGTCTGGGTTCGCGCCCGTAACCACAAACCGCCGGGCTCGCCTGCAATCGCTGCCTCCAGGCAATCAGCGTTGGTCGAACCGGTCAGTTCCTTCTCGATCAGCCTGTATCCGGCGGGGAGGTTCGCCATGCGGATCAGAAGAAGGTGCTGGCCGCAACGGTCGTCATGGCAACAAGCGGTCCGGCGAACAGGTAGAAAAATGCAACGAAAATGCCCGACACCGCCAGCACGACGCGTAATTCGCTCTCCATCGGCACGAATGCCTCGTCCGCCTCGTCGAACCACATGATCTTGATGATGCGAAGATAGTAATAAGCGCCTACCACGCTTGCCAACACACCGATGATCGCCAGTGCCAGCAGATCGGCCTCGATCGCGGCGACAAACACGAAATATTTGGCGAAGAAGCCGCCGAGCGGAGGAATGCCTGCCAGCGAGAACATCAGCACGGTCAGGAACAGCGCCATCACCGGATTGCGGCTGCCGAGCCCCGCCAGATCGGATATCTCCTCAACCATGCCGGTCTTGCGCCGCATGGCGAGGATGCAGGCAAAGGTGCCAAGCGTCATAACCATGTAGACGATCATGTAGATGATGACGCCGTTGACGCCGGCCTGTGTCCCCGCCGCCAGCCCGACCAGCGCATAACCCATATGGCCGATTGAGGAATAGGCCATCAGCCGCTTTATGTTGGTCTGACCGATTGCTGCGAATGCGCCCAGCGCCATCGAGGCGATCGAGATGAAGACCAGCACCTGTTGCCAGTCCGCCGTCACCGGCTCGAACGGGCTCATGACGACCCGCACCAACATGGCCATGGCTGCGATCTTGGGCGCGGCGGCAAAAAAGGCGGTGACCGAGGTCGGCGCGCCTTCGTAAACGTCTGGCGTCCACATGTGGAATGGCACCGCCGAGATCTTGAAGGCAAGTCCCGCCAGAATGAACACCAGCCCGAAGATCAGCCCGAGCGACCTTCCGCTTCCGGCAACCGTTTCCGCGATCCCTGCGAAATCCAGATGTCCGGTGAAGCCGTAGACCAGCGTCATACCGTAAAGCAGCATCCCCGACGAAAGTGCGCCGAGAACGAAATATTTCAGCCCGGCCTCGGTGGAACGCCCGGAATCCCGGTTGATCGCCGCGATCACGTAGAGCGACAGCGATTGCATCTCCAGACCGAGATACAGCGCCAGCAGATTGTTGGCCGAAATCACAACAGCCATGCCAATGGTCGCCAGCACGATCAGCACCGGATATTCGAACCGGTCGAAGGATTCGCGCCGCGCATAATTGACGGACATGGCGATGGCCACCGCCGAGCCGCCAATCGCCAGCAGCTTCATCAGACGTGCAAACGGGTCCATGACAAAAGAGCCGGAAAATCCTGTACCGTCCGGCGCCAGCCAATAGAGGCAGATGCCGGCAATTATCAGCAATGCAATGGCGAGTCCGGTCACAGCCGAAGAACTTGCCGCTCCCCGGAAGACACCGATCATCAGCAGAATCATTGCGCCGACAGACAGCACAATCTCAGGCGCTATGAGCGCCAGGTCGCCGTAATAGTCCGAGAATGCGGTAACGGGTTGCATATGCTGTTCTTCTCCCCGTCAGTGGCCCGCGGCTGCTTCAGCCGTCTGGGCCGCGCCTTCGAGCGCCGCGGTGTAATTGGTGATGAGCTGTTCCACGGAGGCCGAGGTCACATCGAAAACGGGTGAGGGATAGACACCGAAGAAGATCACCAGCGCGACCAGTGGGAACAGGATGATCTTTTCCCGGCGGTCCAGATCGAGGATCGATTTCAGGCTTTCCTTCTCCAGCGCGCCGAAGATCACCCGGCGATAGAGCCATAGCGCATAGGCTGCCGACAGGATCACCCCGAGCGTCGCGAAAGCCGCAACCCATGTATTGACCTGAAAGGCGCCTAGAAGCGTCAGGAACTCGCCCACGAAACCTGACGTGCCGGGCAGACCGACATTGGCGAGCGTGAAGATCAGGAAGACTGTCGCATATTTCGGCATTCTGTTGACCAACCCGCCGTAAGCAGCGATCTCACGCGTATGCATCCGGTCATAGACCACGCCGACACACAGGAAGAGAGCGCCGGAAATGAGCCCGTGGCTCAGCATCTGGTAGATGGCGCCTTCGATGCCGTAAATATTGGCGGTGAATATCCCCATCGTCACATAGCCCATATGCGCGACGGAGGAATAGGCGATCAGCTTCTTGATGTCTTCCTGCGCCAGCGCCACCAGTGAGGTGTAGATGATGGCGACGACCGACAGCGTGAACACGAACGGCGCGAAATCGGCGCTCGCCAGCGGGAACATCGGCAGCGAGAAACGCAGGAAACCGTAGCCGCCCATTTTCAGCAGGATCGCCGCAAGCACCACCGATCCGGCAGTCGGCGCCTCAACGTGCGCGTCTGGCAGCCAGGTGTGGACCGGCCACATCGGCATTTTCACCGCGAACGACGCAAAGAAGGCGAGCCACAGCCAGGTCTGCATCGAGGCAGGGAACTGGTGGGTCAGCAGGGTCGGAATGTCGGTGGTGTCGGCATTCCAGTACATCGCCATCATGGCGAGCAGCATAAGCACCGAGCCGAGCAGCGTGTACAGGAAGAACTTGAAGCTGGCATATACCCGCCGCTTGCCTCCCCAGATACCGATGATGATGAACATCGGAATGAGGCCAGCCTCGAAGAACACGTAGAACAGCACCATGTCGAGCGCGCAGAATACGCCGATCATGAAGGTTTCCAGAATCAGGAAAGCCACCATGTATTCGCGCAGGCCGTGCTTCACCGATTTGCGGCTGGCATAGATGCAGAATGGCATGAGGAAGGTGGTGAGGATCACGAACAGCATGGAAATGCCGTCGACCCCCATGTGGTAGCTCATGAAATTGCCGACCCAGGGGCGCTTCTCGATCATCTGGAAGCCGGCAACGGAAGTGTCGAACCCGCCCCAGATGAACAGCGACACCAGAAAGGTCAGCACCGTCGTGAACAACGCGACATTGTGAATGTTGCGCCGAGCCGTTTCGCTGTTCTGCGACATCAGCAGAATAATCAGCGCCCCAAAGGATGGCAGGAAGGTTACGACGGAAAGGATCGGCCAGTCGTTCATGCTCAACTACCTGCAAACATGACCCAGGTGATCAGCGCGGCAATGCCGATCAACATGGCGAAGGCATAGTGGTAGAGATAGCCCGATTGCAGCTTGACCACCCGGTTGGTTACATCAATGACGCGCGCCGACACCCCGTCAGGCCCGAAGCCGTCGATGAGCCAGCCGTCACCCCGCTTCCAAAGGAACCGGCCGAGCCGCACGGCAGGGCGAACGAACAGGAAGTCATAGATCTCGTCGAAATACCACTTGTTGAGCAGAAAGGCGTAGAGCGCTGGCTGCGAGCGCGCCAACTGCTTCGGCAATTCCGGCGAGCGGATATACATGGCGTAAGCAGCAAGGAAGCCAAGCGCCATCATGATGAACGGCGACCATTTCACCAGCAACGGCACATAATGGAACTCGTCGAGAATATGGTTGTCCGGTCCGGCAAACAGCGCCTCGCGCCAGAAGGCGTTGTACCACGCTTCATGATGGCCATTCGCCTCGTGCCCAAGGAAAGAACCGTAGAACAGGACACCGGCCAATAGCGCGCCCGCCGCCAGAATATAGAGAGGCACCAACATGACATTGGGCGATTCGTGGATGTGGTCCATCACCTCTGCTGAGGCCCGGGGCTTGCCATGGAAGGTCATGAAGATCAGCCGCCAAGAATAGAAACTGGTGAACAAGGCGGCAATCACCAGCATTGCAAAGGCATAACCGGCGAACGCATTGCGTCCGACATAAACGCTCTCGATGATCGCATCCTTTGAGAAGAAGCCCGCCGTGCCTAGCCATGTTCCCGGGATGCCGAGACCGGTCAGCGCGACAGTGCCGATTACCATCATCCAGTAGGTGCGTGGAATATGACCGCGCAGCCCGCCCATGCGCCGCATGTCCTGCTCGTCGGAAACGGCATGGATCACCGAACCGGCGCCGAGGAACAGCAGTGCCTTGAAGAAGGCATGGGTGAACAGGTGGAAGATCGCTGCGCCATAGGCGCCAACCCCGAGTGCGGCAAACATGTAGCCAAGCTGCGAGCAGGTCGAATAGGCGATCACCCGCTTGATGTCGTTTTGCACCAGCCCCACTGTCGCAGCAAAAAAGGCAGTGGTCGCGCCGAACAGCGTCACGACCATCAGCGCGGTGTGCGAGTACTCGAAGATCGGCGACATGCGTGCGACGAGGAATACGCCGGCGGTGACCATGGTCGCGGCATGGATGAGCGCGGAAACCGGTGTAGGGCCTTCCATCGCGTCGGGCAGCCAGGTGTGCAGCAGGAACTGCGCCGACTTGCCCATCGCGCCCATGAACAGCAACAGGCAGACGATGGTAAGCGCATCCGGTTTGGCCAGTTCATAGCCGAGGAAGTCGAGCGCAACAGCAGCATGCTCGGCACCCTCCCCGCCCTCAGTAGGCGCAAAGTCGGCGGCATTGGCGAAGATGGTCGAAAACTCAATCGAGCCGAACAATACGAACAGGCCGAAAATGCCTAGCGCGAAGCCGAAATCGCCGACGCGGTTGACCACGAAGGCCTTGATCGCGGCGGCGTTCGCCGATGGTTTCTTGTACCAGAAGCCGATCAGCAGATAGGACGCCAGCCCCACGCCTTCCCAGCCGAAGAACATCTGCAGCAGATTGTCCGAGGTTACCAGCATCAGCATCGCGAAGGTGAACAGCGACAGATAGGCGAAGAAGCGCGGCCGGTGCGGATCGTGGTGCATGTAGCCGATCGAATAGACATGCACGAGGGCCGACACCGTGTTGACGACAACAAGCATCACCACCGTCAGCGTGTCGATGCGGAAGGCCCAGTTGACGCTGAGCGCACCCGATTCCACCCAGCGCAATACCTGCACAGTCTCGGGCGGGCTCTCGGAAAAGGCGAACAGGAAGAAGGCGATCCACGACAGCACCGCCGAAATAATCAGGAAGCCGCTGGTGACATATTCCGAGCCCTTCGCGCCGAGTGTACGGCCCCAAAGACCGGCAGCAAGGAAGCCAATGAGCGGCAGGAAGACGATGACCGTGTACATGCCCGCTCAGCCCTTCATCATGTTGATGTCCTCAACCGCGATGGAGCCGCGATTGCGGAAGAAGACGACGAGGATGGCGAGGCCAATGGCCGCTTCGGCGGCCGCCACCGTCAGCACGAACAGCGCGAAGACCTGCCCCATGAGGTCGCCCAGATGGTTGGAGAAGGCCACGAAGTTGAGGTTGACCGATAGCAGGATGAGTTCGATCGACATCAGGATAATGATGACATTCTTCCGGTTAAGAAAAATGCCGAGCATCCCGATGGTGAAGAGGGTGGCGCTTACCGCCAGATAATGGGAAATCCCGATTTCCATGCTGCTTTGAGCCGCGGACGGTCCGCGTCAAATCCCCTTGCCCGATTGAACCTTGACCACTTCGATTGCCGTTTCAGGCGCGCGCGCCACCTGTGCCGTAATGTCCTGGCGCCGCACATTCTCCTTGTGGCGCAGGGTAAGCACGATGGCGCCTACCATCGCCACGAGCAGAATCATTCCGGCCAGTTGGAAAAACAAAACGTACTTTGTGTATAGAACATCGCCCAACGCCTGGATGTTGGAGACCTCTGTCATATCCGGTATCGGTTGCGCCGCCTCAACCCCGGCACCGGGTGCCAGCACCCAGCTCCCCAGCACCATCAGCAATTCTGCCAGTACGATCAGGCCGACCAGCAGACCGACGGGCAGGTATTGCAGGAAACCCTCTCGCAGCGCCACGAAATCGACATCCAGCATCATGACGACGAACAGGAACAGCACGGCCACTGCGCCGACATAGACTACGATCAGGAGCAGAGCGAGGAACTCCGCGCCGGCCATCAGGAACAGGCCCGCCGAGTTGACAAACGCAAGGATGAGAAACAACACCGAATGCACGGGATTACGCGAGGCAATCACCATGAAAGCCGAGGCGATGGTAATCGCCGCGAACATATAAAAGAATATGGCCGGCAAGAAGCCCGTGCTGCCCATGATCCCTTGTCTTCCCCTCTATTCCTGTCGCCGTAACTTCTGCAGTTTTTTAGCGCCAGGGTGAATCCGCCGCCAGGTTTGCCGCGATCTCGCGTTCCCAGCGGTCGCCGTTCTCCAGCAGCTTTTCTTTTTCGTAATACAGTTCTTCGCGGGTCTCGGTTGCGAACTCGAAATTCGGCCCCTCAACGATGGCATCCACGGGGCAGGCTTCCTGGCAGAAGCCGCAATAGATGCATTTCACCATATCAATGTCGTAGCGCACTGTGCGCCTTGTGCCGTCATTGCGTCGCGGCCCCGCCTCAATCGTAATGGCCTGCGCCGGGCAAATCGCCTCGCACAATTTGCACGCGATGCAGCGCTCCTCACCATTCGGGTAGCGCCGCAAGGCGTGCTCGCCACGAAAGCGCGGGCTGACCGGCCCCTTCTCGAATGGGTAATTGATCGTCGCCTTGGGCGCAAAGAAGTAACGCATCGACATAGCGAACGCCGACACGAACTCCCAAAGCAGGAGCGACTTGGCGGCTTGTGCAATCGTGCTCATGCGGCCCACTCCGTGAATTGCAGAACAGTGGCGACGATGAATACCATCAGCAGCGACAGCGGCAGGAACACCTTCCAGCCCAGCCGCATCAACTGGTCGTAACGGTAGCGCGGCACGAAGGCGCGCACGGTCGCCATGCAGAAAAACACCAGCAGCACCTTCAGCAGGAACCAGAAAATCCCCGGCACCCAGTTGAACGGCGCGATGTCCAAAGGCGGCAGCCAGCCGCCGAGAAACAGGATCGTCGTCAGCGAGCACATCAGGATGATCGCGACGAACTCGCCGAGGAAAAACAGCAGGAACAGGGTCGAGGAGTATTCCACCATGTGGCCGGCCACGAGTTCCGATTCGGCCTCGGGCAGGTCGAATGGCGGGCGGTTTGTTTCGGCAATCGCCGAAATAAAGAACATGATGAACGCAGGGAACAGCGGCAACCAGTACCAATCGAGGAACGATCCCGGCAATCCCATCATCGTGCCCAGTCCCGTGCCCTGCGAATGGACGATACCGGTCAGGTTGAGCGTACCCGCGCAAAGCAGCACCACGATAATAATGAAGCCCATGGAGACTTCATAGGAAACCATCTGTGCCGCCGACCGCAGCGAGGCCAGGAAGGCGTATTTCGAGTTCGAAGCCCAGCCGCCCATTATGATGCCGTAGACCTCAAGCGACGAAACGGCGAAGATGAACAGGATACCGAGATTGATGTCAGCGACTACCCAGCCTTCGGCAACCGGCAGCACGGCATAGGCAGACATTGCGAGAAACGCAGAAATGAGCGGCGCGAGGATGTACACCGTCTTCGACGAGCTCGACGGAATCACCGGCTCCTTGACCACGAACTTCAGCAGGTCGGCAAAGGACTGCAGGAGCCCCCATGGCCCGACGACATTCGGCCCGCGGCGCATCTGGATGGCCGCAAAAATCTTGCGATCAGCATACAGGACATAGGCGGTGAACAGCAGCAGAGAGACGAGCAGCAGCAGGCTCTGCCCAATGATGATGGCACCGGGAATAACGTAATCTGTGAAAAATACGTTCATGCGGCCTTTCCCGGTTCGGTCGCGGCACGGCTGTGCCCGCTGCCTTGCGGAGTCGCGCCCTTTTGCACGAGACCGGTAGCGATTTCAACGCGGGACGGCCCGGTTTCCATGCCAAATGCGGCGATGTTGCCCAACCGTCTCACCACACTACTCCGCCGCCTGCAGGAACTGGCCCGAGAACCGCTGCGAACACTCAGCCATGACGGCGGAAGCCCGCGCGATCGGGTTCGTCAAATAGAAGTCCTTCGCCGGTGTGCCCAACGGCTTGGTGCCGGGCTTGGACGGCTTGCCTGCCAGCTTCGCAACGTCGGACGCGGAACCGGAGGCAACTTCGTCGAGCAGCGCCAGATGCGGATGGTCGTGAATCAACCGGTCGCGCAATTGCGCCAGACTATCGAAAGGAAGCGGCGCGCCCAGTACCGCCGACAGCGCCCGGAATATCGCCCAGTCTTCCTTGGCCTCACCCGGCGCGAAAACCGCGCGGCTCGCCATCTGTACCCTGCCTTCGGTATTGACGTAGAGACCGGATTTCTCGGTATAGGCCGATCCCGGCAGAATGACGTCCGCGCGGTGCGCACCCGCGTCGCCATGTGTGCCGACATAGACTGTGAAGCCCTTGACGGTTTTCATGTCGATCTCGTCCGCCCCGAGCAGGAAGACGACATCCATGCCGCTGGCGATACCCGCCGTTGCCTTGCCGCCCTTTTCAGGCACGAAGCCGATGTCGAGTCCCCCGACGCGCGAAGCAGCATTGTGCAACACGCTGAATCCGTTCCATTTGCCGGAAGCGGCGCCGACATCGCTGGCAAGTTGTGCCGCCATGGCAAGAACGTTTGCCCCTTCCTTGCCGACAAGTGCTCCCGCGCCGACAATGACCAGCGGTTTCTTCGCCTTCTTCAACTTCGCCAAAAACTTGTTCTTGCCGGAGACAAGATCGGCCAATGCCTTCGCGCTGTCGCCCAGATGCGTGTAATCATAACGCAGATCGGCATTCTCCCCGATCACGCCGATCGGATAGTCGCCCGGCATTCGGAAACGCTTGCGGATGCGCGCGTTGAGCACCGACGCTTCCAGCCTCGGGTTTGCGCCAATGATCAGCAGCGCATCGGACTCCTCGATACCGTCAATGGTGGCGTTGAACAAATAACCCGCCCTGCCATTCGCGGGATGGAGAACGCTGCCCGGCTCGCGGCAATCCATGTTTGGCGAGCCAATCGCCTGCATCAGCATTTTCAGCGCGTACATGTCCTCGACAGCGCACAGGTCGCCGGCAATCGCACCGATCATTTCCGCCTTGGCCGCATCGATCTGTTTGGAGATAGCCGCAAACGCCTCGCTCCAGCTTGCCGCCACCAGCTTTCCGGAGCGGTTGCGGATGTAGGGGCGGTCGAGCCGCTGCACGCCAAGCCCGTCCCAGTGAAAGCGGGTCTTGTCGGAGATCCATTCCTCGTTCACCGCCTCGTTGAGACGCGGCAGGATCCGCATCACCGCGCGCCCGCGTGCATCGACGCGGATATTGGAGCCGACCGCATCCATCACGTCGATGGATTCAGTCTTGGTCAGTTCCCACGGCCGCGCCTTGTCCTGATAGGGCCGCGAGGTCAGCGCGCCAACCGGGCAAAGATCGATGACATTGCCCTGCAGTTCGGACGTCATCGCCTGTTCCAGATAGGTGGTGATCTCGGCATCCTCGCCGCGGCCGATCAGGCCCAATTCGGAAATGCCGGCAACTTCGGTGGTGAAGCGTACGCAGCGCGTGCAATGAATGCAGCGCGTCATCTTGGTGCGCACCAGCGGCCCGATATACTTGTCCTCGACCGCCCGCTTGTTTTCGTGGAAACGGTTGTGGTCCATGCCATAGGCCATGGCCTGGTCCTGCAAATCGCACTCGCCGCCCTGATCGCAAATGGGGCAATCAAGCGGATGGTTGATGAGCAGGAACTCCATCACGCCTTCGCGCGCTTTCTTGACCATCGGCGAACGGGTCATCACCACAGGTGGCTCGCCATTCGGCCCGGGCCGCAAATCGCGTACGCCCATGGCACAACTTGCCTGGGGCTTGGGCGGCCCGCCCTTCACTTCCACGAGGCACATGCGGCAATTGCCGGCGATGGAAAGCCGTTCGTGATAGCAAAAACGCGGCACCTCCGCCCCGGCCTCTTCGCAGGCCTGCAGGAGCGTGTAGTGATCGGGAACCTCGATCTCGTTGCCGTCTACGATCAGTTTCGTCATCGTGTTTCAGGCCTTCCCGGCAGTTCGGATTCGCGCTTTCGCATCACTCCGCCGCCTCCAGCGCAATTCTGTCACCGGGGACGGCGTGGCGCGAATACGCGTCGATGCGCTCCTCTATCTCGTGGCGGAAGTGGCGGATGAGACCCTGCACCGGCCATGCGGCGGCGTCGCCCAGCGCGCAGATCGTGTGGCCTTCCACCTGTTTTGAAACTTCCAACAGCAGGTCGATCTCGCGTTTCTGCGCCCTGCCCTGCGCCATGCGCTCCAGCACGCGCCACATCCAGCCAGTGCCCTCGCGGCAGGGCGTACACTGGCCGCAGCTTTCATGGCGGTAAAAATAGGCGATGCGCGCGATCGCCTTGATAACGTCGGTCGACTGGTCCATCACGATCACCGCCGCCGTGCCGAGCCCCGACTGCAATTCGCGCAATCCGTCGAAATCCATCGGCGCATTGATGATCTGTTCGGCGGGCACCAGCGGCACCGACGAGCCGCCGGGAATGACCGCCTTGAGGTTCTTCCAGCCGCCGCGAATGCCACCGCAGTGGCGATCGATCAATTCCTTGAACGAGATCGACATGGCCTCTTCAAAAGTAGCCGGCTTGTTCACATGGCCGGAAACACAAAACAGCTTGGTGCCCTTGTTGTTGTCGCGCCCGAAAGAGGAAAACCAGTCCGCGCCGCGGCGAAGAATGGTCGGCGCCACCGCAATCGATTCGACATTGTTGACCGTGGTCGGGCAGCCGTAGAGACCGACATTGGCCGGGAATGGCGGCTTGAGACGCGGCTGGCCCTTTTTGCCTTCCAGACTTTCCAGTAGCGCGGTCTCCTCGCCGCAGATATAGGCGCCGGCGCCGTGATGGACGTAGATGTCGCAATCCCAGCCGTTTTTGTTGTTCCTGCCGATGAGACCGGCATCGTAGCACTCGTCTATGGCCGCCTGCAGCGCCTCGCGCTCGCGGATATATTCGCCACGGATATAGATGTAACAGGCATGCGCACCCATTGCGAAACCGGCGATCAGGCAACCCTCTATCAGCGTATGCGGATCGTGGCGCATGATATCCCGGTCTTTGCAGGTGCCGGGCTCGGATTCGTCGGCATTGACCACCAGATAATGCGGCCGCCCATCGCTCTCCTTGGGCATGAAGGACCATTTCAGACCGGTCGGGAACCCTGCACCGCCACGCCCGCGCAGGCCGGAGGCCTTCATCGTTTCGATGATCCAGTCGCGGCCCTTGTCGATCAGGCCCTTGGTACCATCCCAATGACCACGCTTCTTCGCGCCGGCAAGCGACTTGTCGAAGTGGCCGTAGAGATTGGTGAAGATGCGGTCCTTGTCAGCTAGCATGGCGTTCGCTCACTGTGCCGGTTCGCCAATTATTTCGAGGCGGTTCTCAATTCGATCAAGACGATCTTCTACACTACCTATGCGCGAAAGAAGCCCGTTCAGTTCGCCCTGCGCCGCATGTTGATGAAGTCGCACGGCGATGAGTTCTTCCTTGATATCACGCTGACCGGTTTCAAGCCGGTCCATCCGCCCCTGAATACCCTTGAGCACTTCGTAGATCAGGTCGTTGGTCACTTCAGCCATGATTTCACCTCGGCTCCTTGCCGAACACGCGGATATATTCCTCGCGACCGCCCTTGGCGAGCGCCTTGGCCTGTTTGACCCAATCGTCGCGCTCAATGCGGCCCTTGAACTTCAAATAATTATCGACCCAGTCTCGCTCTGCCTTCTTCCACTTCGAGACCTGCGCGAAAGTGTAGATGCCAAGATCGTTCAACACCTTTTCCAGTTTCGGGCCGACGCCGGAGATCAGCTTCAGATCGTCGGGACTGGCGGGTCTTTTGACCGCTGCGGGACGGTCTCTGTCATTCAGAACTGGTTTTTCGGGCTCGGCGGCCCTGCCAGACGCCGTGGCTGCCAGCTTTAGGGTCGCATTACCGTCGGTCACCTTGCTCTTGGCGGTGTCTTTGGGGCGGACCGACCCCGCGGCGCTAGCGATCTTTCCGGTTTGTCCTGCCTTCGCTGATTTGTCGTCTGCCGGCGTTTTCAGTTCGGGATTGGTCTCCGGCGCATCGGTTTTGGGCTTGGCCGCCCGTGCAGGCGGAACGGTTGGTCCCTTTCCGGCAGGCGGCGCCTTCTTGCGCTTGGGACCGTGATGCTCTTGCAAAATCGCCTTCTCGTCGAGCAGCGTAGTCGCACCACCCTCTTGCGCGGAGTAGATACGGTCGATCTGCGGCCCCGGCTTAATCGTGCCACCCTTGCCGGCCTCAAACGCATCGATGATTTCTTCCAGCCGCTCCGGCGTCAAATCCTCATAGGTATCCTTGAAGATCATCACCATCGGCGCGTTGACGCATGCGCCCTGGCATTCGACCTCCTCCCAGGAAAGCGTGCCCGCCTCATTGGTGTGGAATGGTTCGGGATTGATCTTGCGCTGGCAAAGTTCAATCAGGGCTTGCGAACCGCGCAGCATGCAGGGCGTGGTGCCGCATATCTGCACATGCGCCTTGGTGCCAACCGGCGCGAGTTGAAACTGGGTATAGAAGGTCGCCACTTCCAGCACGCGAATGTATGGCATGTCGAGCATCGCAGCCACCTGTTCGATCGCCGCGCGCGTCACCCAGCCCTCCTGCTCCTGCGCCAGCATCAATAGCGGAATAACAGCGGAGGCCTGCCTGCCCTTGGGATATTTGGCGATCCACTTCTTCGCTTCGGCCCCCATGGGACGGGAAAAAACGAAGTTCTTCGGCTGGACCTGATCTTCTGCAAGACGGCGGACGGACATTAGCGATCCACCTCCCCGAATACGATGTCGAGCGAACCCAGAATGGCCGAGACATCGGCCAGCAAATGGCCCTTGCCCATGTAGTCGAGTGCAGCCAGATGCGCGAAGCCCGGCGCGCGCAGCTTGCAGCGATAAGGCCGGTTCGAACCGTCGGAGACGAGATAGACGCCAAATTCGCCCTTGGGTGCCTCGACGCCGCAATACACTTCACCGGCGGGCACGTGATACCCCTCGGTATAGAGCTTGAAGTGATGGATCAGCGCTTCCATCGACTGCTTCATTTCCTGGCGCTTGGGCGGCACGATCTTGTTGTCGGTTGCCGATACCGGCCCTTCGCCGTTCGGCCTGTTCATTGCGGCAATGCACTGCTTCATGATGGCAACGGATTGGCGCATCTCCTCCATGCGGATGAGATAGCGGTCGTAGCAATCGCCATTTTTGCCGACGGGAATATCGAAATCCATTTCGGCGTAACACTCATAGGGCTGGCTCTTGCGCAAATCCCACGCCGCGCCCGAGCCGCGCACCATGACACCCGACATACCCCAAGCCCAGGCGTCGTCCAGCGAGATGATGCCGATATCAACATTGCGCTGCTTGAAGATGCGGTTGCCCGTCAGAAGCCGGTCGATGTCGTCCAGCGCCTTTAGGAACGGATCGCACCAAGCCTCGATATCATCGACAAGCTGCTGAGGCAGGTCCTGATGCACCCCGCCGGGCCGGAAATAGGCAGCATGCATACGCGCGCCGCAGGCCCGCTCGTAGAAGACCATCAGCTTTTCGCGTTCCTCGAATCCCCATAGCGGCGGGGTGAGCGCACCGACATCCATCGCCTGAGTGGTGACGTTGAGCAGATGCGAGAGGATGCGGCCGATCTCGCAATATAGCACCCGGATCAACTGCCCGCGCCTTGGAACCTCTATGCCGGCCAGTTTTTCCACTGCCAGCGCAAAGGCGTGTTCCTGATTCATAGGCGCGACATAGTCGAGCCGGTCGAAATACGGCACGGCCTGTAAATAGGTTTTGTATTCGATCAGCTTCTCTGTGCCGCGATGCAGCAGCCCGATATGGGGATCGACACGCTCGACAACTTCCCCATCCAGTTCCAGAACGAGGCGCAACACGCCGTGGGCGGCGGGATGCTGAGGGCCGAAGTTGATGTTGAAATTGCGGACATTGTGTTCGGTCATTGTGACTTCTTCTCCGCACCGGCGTCCTGGTTCGGCAAACCGTAATCCACCCCTTCCCAAGGCGAAAGAAAATCGAAACTGCGGAATTCCTGTCTTAACTCGACCGGCTCATAGACGACACGCTTCAACTCGTTGTCGTAGCGCACTTCCGAATAGCCTGTGAGCGGGAAGTCGCGGCGCTGGGGATGGCCCTCGAAGCCGTAGTCGGTGAGGATGCGCCTCAGGTCCGGATGTCCGGTGAACAGGATGCCGTACATGTCCCAACACTCGCGCTCGAACCAGTTCGCCCCCGGGTAAATGCCGGTGATGCTCGGCACCGGCGTCACCTCGTCGGTGTTGACCTTCACCCTTATCCGCGTGTTCTGGCGCGGCGAAAGCAGATGATAGACTACCTCAAAACGCTGGTCGCGCTCAGGAAAGTCCACTCCGCAGGCATCAATGAAGCTGGCAAACTGGGTCTTTGTGTCATCGCGCAGAAAGCGCATCACATCAACGATGGCCTCACGCTCGACAACCAGCGCCAATTCCCCTTTGACGACCGAACTTGCAAGCACCTTGCCGCCAAGTGCCAATTCGGCTGCAGCACCCACCTCTTCCAGGCTGTCGATCAGTTCCGACTCTTCGCTCATTGCCCCAAACCTGTCAGCGCACGATCGTGCCGGTGCGCCGGATCTTTTTTTGCAGCAGCATTACGCCGTAAAGCAGCGCCTCGGCAGTTGGCGGGCAGCCCGGAACATAGATGTCCACCGGCACCACCCGGTCGCAGCCACGCACCACCGAATACGAGTAGTGATAATAGCCCCCGCCATTGGCGCACGACCCCATCGAGATGACATAGCGCGGCTCCGGCATCTGGTCGTAGACCTTGCGCAGCGCGGGCGCCATCTTGTTGGTCAGCGTGCCGGCAACGATCATCACGTCGGACTGGCGCGGCGAGGCGCGCGGCGCAAAACCGAACCGCTCTGCATCGTAGCGCGGCATGGACATCTGCATCATTTCAACCGCGCAACACGCCAACCCGAACGTCATCCACATCAGCGAGCCGGTGCGTGCCCATTTGATCAATTCATCCGACGAGGTCACCAGAAAACCCCGATCCGCCAGTTCGGCATTGACCTCGCCGAAGAACGGATCGCCTTCGCCCAGCGGGCGGCCGCTTACGGGATCGACGGCGCCGGTTGGCACCGGTGCAATCAGGGTTGTTGATCCATCGCTCATTATCTGCCCCGGAGTTTCCTGCCTGTCCGCGTTATGCCGAATGGGTGGGCGTGCTGACCATCAGTCCCACTCCAGTGCGCCCTTCTTCCATTCATAGATGAACCCTACCGTCAAAACGGCAAGGAAGATCATCATCGAAAAATAGCCGAACCAGCCGAGCGTGCCGAAACTGACCGCCCAGGGAAACAGGAACGCTACTTCCAGATCGAAAATGATGAAGAGGATCGCCACGAGGTAGTAACGAACATCGAACTTCATCCGGGAATCGTCGAAGGCGTTGAAACCACACTCATACGCCGACAGCTTCTCGGCGTCTGGCGCCTTGTAGGCCACGATGAAGGGGGCCACGATCAACGCAAGACCAATGACAATGCAAATGCCGATAAAAATGATGACCGGTAGATAGGATTGAAGCAATGCTTCCAAGGAACACCTGCCAGCCCGAAACGGGCATCGCGTGGGTTATCGAACGACCTTCGTGGGTTAACCCGACAGGCTGCGCATGGCAAGCGTCGGCACGCCGGTATTTTCGTCGCATGTGCAGCGCAGCATAGCACCGATTTGCGACACTTTGGAACCGCCTCCGGACAGTGGCGGGAATTTGTCCCGGAGCGGTCGATCGCCGCTTGACACTCCAAATTACAGCACGTAGATGATCGCCACTTTCCGGCGGCCCTGACCGCCGGTAGCCGCGCGGGTGTAGCTCAGTTGGTTAGAGTGCCGGCCTGTCACGCCGGAGGTCGCGGGTTCGAGCCCCGTCACTCGCGCCACTTTTCCGTGTCTTGGGAAAGGTGGCGGCTCACGCGCAATTTGTTTGCCTGTTTACCGGGCGATGGGTGCTTAGCTCAGCTGGGAGAGCAACTCGTTTACACCGAGTAGGTCGGCGGTTCGATCCCGTCAGCACCCACCATCCAGCCTTCTTCGATTGCAAGTTTGCACCGCCCGCTGACGCCATATACCAAGGCGACACTGCCGCCCCGGACGCCCAAGTCTTGTGGGACTAGTGAGTGTGCCCGCCGGACTTCATTTCTTCGACCACGAATTCGACCTCAATGGTTCCCGCCTTTTCAAAGGTGAGCGTAACCTTTTCCGTGCTGCCCGCCTCTAGCGCATGCCTCATTTTCATGAACATGATGTGATGGCCGCCGGGCTCAAGCATCACCTCGCCCCCCGCCGGAACCTCAAGCCCACCCTTGACGGGACGCATCTGCATCACCTCGCCATCCATCTTCATTTGGTGGATTTCCACCTTTCCGGCAAAAGCGGCTTCGACGGTCACCAGTCTGTCGGCCTCAGCGCCGGAATTGCGTATCCTCAGATAGCCGCCGGAGACCGGCGCGCCGGGAAGCGTCGCATTGGCATGCGGATACTCCAGAACGAGACTGCCGAGTGTGTACTCATACGCGAAAGCAGCAAGCGTCGACAGGCCAAGGGCCAGTGCCGAAAGGAGGGCAGTAATCTTCATGATATTCCTCGGAGTTGGCGAAAAGTCTTGTCCAGGGGCGGTCCGTTAAGGAACCGGCTATCCAACCAGCGACAAACTTTCAGCTGGTTTGTGGCTACGCCCCGAGTCCCGGCACGACAGACTTTCCCAATATGAGTTGGGATGCGACAGAATTTCAGCGGAGAATCCGCTTCAGACTGCGGCTTCCTCAAGTTCTTTCTGGAGTTGCTCGGTCTCCGCACCCTTGGGTTTTGAAAGCCCCGCCAGCAGCAGATAGGCAACGGGTGTAAGCAACAGTGTCGCCAACGTGGCCAGCCCAAGGCCACCGACGATCACCCAGCCGAGCGAGATACGTGCTTCGGCGCCCGCACCGACTGCCAGCACCAGTGGAAGACCGCCCAGGACGGTGGATATCATTGTCATGAGTACCGGACGCAGCCGCCTGATTGCTGCTTCCTCGATCGCCTCCCGCACGTCCTTGCCCTGATCGCGCAACTGGTTGGCAAACTCGACAATCAATATGCCGTTCTTGGCCATGATCCCCACAAGCAGCACCAGCCCGATCTGGCTGTAGACGTTGAGCGACGTGCCGGTAAACCACATGGCAAAGACGGCGCAGGCGAGCCCCAGAGGCACCGTGAACATGATGATGAAGGAACTGACGAAGCTCTCGAACTGGGCAGAAAGCACCAGAAACACGACAATGATGGCGAAGAGGAAAACAACACCGACATCACTGGTGGTCTCCTCAAGCGTGGCGGCTTCGGCGAGAGGAATGAGACGGCCGCCCGGCGGTAGCAAAGGTGCAGCGATTTCCCGTGCCCGTTCCAGCGCGGAACCCAGCGCGAAATCGGGATCAAGGCTGGCGGTTATCTTGACCGCGCGGCTCTTCTGTTCACGGCCCAATTCCGGCGCTACCGCCTCCTCGGTCAGCGTCGAGATCGCTGACATGGGAATGGTGCGGCCATCGCCGGTGCGCAGGAAGATGTTCTCCAGATCGGTGGGATCATTGATCGGATTGTTGGTGGAGATCAGCTTGATCTCGACGGCGCGGTCCTCGACGAATACCGAGCCAATGCTGCGGCCATCGAGCATTGCTTGGATCACGGGGGCAAGCCCGTCAATGTTAACACCCAGAGTCGCTGCTCGCTCGCGGTCTATCGAGACGGACAACTGCGGCTGGGTCGTTTCGTAGGACAATTCGGTCCTGCCGAAGCGCGGATCCTTTTCCATCTCGGCAATGATTGCATCAGCGGCTTCCGCGAGTTCAGTGTAATTGTCACCGGCGACAGCAATTTGAAGCCCCCTGCCCGCTCCGCGAATGCCAAGGCTGTTGGGCTGGATCACGAAGGTGCGCAGACCCGGCACCTGGGCTATGTAGCCGTTCACCTCCGCAGCAATCTCCTGCTGGCTGCGCTCGCGCTCGTCCCAAGGCGCAAGGGTAAGGACGATAAAGCCGCTATTGGCCTGCCCGCCGCGCCCGGCGATGGAAAAGATGTTCCGCACCTCACCGCCATCCTGCAGCGGTTTGACCAGTTGCTCGACCTCGCGCTGGCGCGAAGCCGTGTAGTCGAGGCTAACCCCCTGGGGCGCGGTCACTGAAATAAGGATTACTGCCCTGTCCTCGCGCGGGGTCAGTTCCTGCCGCAATGTCCCGTAAACGAACGCCGCTACTATGGCCAACACGACGGTGCCCGCTATGATGACAGCAGGCATCGCCAGGCTGGTCCGCAATGCCACGCCATACAGTGCCGTCATGCTGCTCCCAAAACGGGACACGATGCCGGGTGAAGCGGCAGAGGCGGTGTTCGGCGACTTCAATAGTCGCGAGGCGAGCATAGGGCACAATGAGAGCGCCACAGTGGAAGAGAGCATAACGGCGATGGTCAGCACGAAGCCGAACTCGCGGAACAATCCGCCCGCTTTTCCGGGAAGGAAGGAAATGGGGATGAACACTGCGGCCAGCGTCGCTGTGGTGGTGATGACGGCAAAGAACACCTGCCGCGTCCCGATTACCGCTGCCGCGCGCGGACCGAGTCCGCGGTTGCGCTGCGTGACGATGTTTTCGAGCACGACGATCGCATCATCGACAACCAGTCCGGTCGCAAGAACAAGCGCCAGCAGCGTAAGGATGTTGACGGACAAACCGGCCACCCACATGCCAGCGAGAGCACCGATGAGCGCCACGGGCAAGGTAATCGCCGGGATGATCGTAGCACGAACATTGAGAAGAAACAGGAAGATCACGCCGATAACGATGCCGATGGCGAGCATCAGCGCACTTATCACTTCCTCGATCGAAGCACTGATGAAGGTCGCATCGTCGCTCGTGACACGTATGTCCACGCCTTCGGGCAGGAACTCGCGAATGTCCTCGACGGCCGCCCGAACGCCTTCTGAAATCTCCAGCGTGTTCGATCCGGCCTGACGAACGATTCCCAGGCCGACACCGGCCTTGCCATTTGCACGCAGCGCGCTGTCACCGGGATCAGGACCCAGTGAAACCGAGCCGATGTCAGAGATACGCACACGACCGGAGATTATGGTCGCCTCGAAATCCTCCGGCGTGTTGATCGGCGCGGTGGCGCGCACGACCAAATCCTGCGAATTACTGGTCAACGAGCCGGCAGGCGTGTCGAACGCCGCCGTCCCCAGCGCTGTTGCAAGGTGGGCCACCGTGAGTCCGCGGCCAGCCAGCTTGTTCTGATCTATATCGACGCGAAAAATCTTGTCGCGGTCGCCATAGACCTGCACATCGGCAACGCCCGGCACGGCCGAAAGTCGGTCCACAATCTCGTCCTCAATGATGATGGTCATGTCCTGAACGGACATGTCGTCAGAGGTCACGGCGAGCCGCATGACCGCCTGTGCATTGTCGTCCGCCTTGATAACACGCACATCATCGGCATCGTCTGGCAGGTCACGGGAGATGCGGTTGATCGCATCTTTCAGATCGTTGGCAGCGACATCGATATCAGTGGACTCATAGAACTCTACCGTTACGCGGCTGCGGCTAAAGGACGATGTGGACGAAATGGATTTTACGCCCGGCACCCGCCCGGCTGCACCCTCGATCCGGGCGGTGATTTCCCGGTCAATGGTCTCCGGCGCGGCGCCCGCGTAGTCAGTACGCACGGTGACCGTGGGGCTGTCCACCTCTGGCAGTTCGCGTATTTCGATGCCGAAAAGTGCGGCAATCCCGCCGACGAAAATGAGCAGGTTTATCACGATCGCCAAAACGGGCCGCCTGACGAACAGCGCGGTAAACCCCCCTGTCTGCAGATCGGCTTCCCGAGCTGGTTTCGCCGCTTTGGCCATCGTGGTCAGGAGCCTGTCGTGCCGGGCGCTTCGCTACGCCGGGCAATGTTGAGAGCGGAACCAGGCCGCAGACTCTGCACTCCCTCAATCACGACATCCTCGCCGGCTTCAATCTCGCCGGAAACGAGCACATAATCGCTGTTGCGCTGTATGATGTTGACCTGCACCTTTTCGGCCTTGCCCTCGTTCACCTTCCACAGGAACGGCCCGCTGGAGCTCCACTGGACGGCGAGCGGATCGACCGCAGGAAACGGGTCGCCATCGAAATACAAGGTAACCCGGAATGACATGCCGGGCCGCAACCTGTCGCCCTCATTGTCGAGTAGTGCCCTGATCTGGAAAGTGCGGCTGTCGCGATCCACTCGGCTGGCAATTGCCGAAACCTCGCCGCCAAACGGCACGCCAGGTATCGCAATGGCATTGGCCTCTATTGTTTGCCCGATTTGCACTTGAGAGGCGAAGCGCTCCGGCACCCAGAAATCGAGCAATATCTTGCTGCGGTCATCGATCGTCGCAATTTCGGTCTGCTGCGTGACATAGTCGCCGGCCTCCACGGGAAGAATACCGACAGTCCCGCCAATCGGAGCGGTGATGGACCGCCGGTCCAGCGCCAATTGCTCGTCCCGCAAAGTCAGCCGCGCGCGCTGCAACTCGTTGCGCGCCTCGGTTAGCTGCACCTGCGAAACCGTTCGCGTTTCGACCAGGCTCTGATAGCGGGTGACCTTGTCCTCGGCGATCTCGACCGCTAGTTGCGCCTGGTCGCGGGCAATGATCTGTTCCTCGGCATCGAGCACGGCGATCGTGGCTCCCGCCTCGATGACATCGCCCGCGCTGATGCGAACCTCTTCGATAACGCCCGCCGAAAGCGGGACGACGGTAACCGAACGTTGCGCTTCGCCGTCGCCGATGGCGGTTACCCGGTCATTGATCGACGCCTTGCCGACGCTGGCGACTATCACCAAAGCGCCACTGGAGGGACCGCCCCGCGCTCCGCGTGGCCCACTATTGCCGCTTGCGCTGTCGTTCTCTGCAGCAACGACACGGATAATGGGCTCAGGCACACCATAGC
>Ga0310345_10001746_pt1 | contig 23324 bp, 23 predicted proteins | sample HC15DNA20500_MG_FD_204667 | JGI IMG/M metagenome (GOLD analysis project Ga0310345, IMG submission 204667) | Marine microbial communities from station ALOHA, North Pacific Subtropical Gyre - HC15-DNA-20-500_MG | ecosystem: Environmental > Aquatic > Marine > Oceanic | place: Pacific Ocean: North... | reverse complement strand
CGTGGCCACCGGGTAGTCGCCGACCGCGGTTTCCGCCGACAGCATCACCGCGTCGGTGCCGTCGAGCACCGCGTTGGCCACGTCGGACACTTCCGCGCGGGTCGGCTGGGGGCTGTGGATCATGGATTCCATCATCTGCGTGGCGGTGATCACGAACCGGTCCAGGGCGCGGGCGCGACGGATGATGTGCTTCTGTACGCCCACCAGCTCGGCGTCGCCGATTTCCACCGCCAGGTCGCCGCGCGCCACCATCACGCCGTCCGCGGCGAGAATAATGTGGTCCAGCACCGTCGGGTCGGCGACCGCTTCGGCCCGTTCGATCTTGGCGACCATGTCTCCCTGGCCGCCGGCCTCGTGGTACAGGGCGCGGGCCTGATGAATGTCGTCGGCGTGGCGGGGGAACGACAGCGCCAGGAAATCCACTTCCAGAGAGGCCGCGAGCTTGATGTCCTCGCGGTCCTTATCGGTGAGTGCCTGGGCGTTGAGCCCGCCGCCCTGGCGGTTGATGCCCTTGTTGTTGGACAGCTCGCCGCCTACCTGGACCCGGCACTCGACCCGGCTGCCGGCGACGTTCTCGACGCGCAACGCGAGCAAGCCATCGTTCAGCAGCAGGGTGTCGCCAGGGCGGCAATCCTCGGCGAGTCCGGCGTAATCCGTCCCTACCTGGCCGCTGTCCCCGACCTCCTTGTCCAGGGCCGTGTCGATGACGAAGGGTTGGCCGGGTTTCAGCATTACCGGGCCATCGCGGAACCGGGCGATGCGAATCTTGGGGCCCTGCAGATCGGCCAGAATCGCCACGTTGCGAGCCTGCGCATCGGCTTGTTCGCGGATGCGGGCGGCCACGGCGCGGTGATCGTCGGCGCTGCCGTGGGAGAAATTAAGGCGGAAGACGTTGACGCCGGCGTCGATCAGTTGGGCCAGAAGGTCGGCGTCGGAGGAGGCCGGGCCGAGGGTGGCGACGATTTTGGTACGTCGGAACATGGGGCTGCCTTTTACTGGGTATGGGTCAGGTGGGTTTCATTGTTGCAGATATTGGGGGAGAGGTGAGGGGACGGAGTGTTTGCGGATGTGTTTTGGGACGTTTCCGTGAGGATTGATCGAAACGGCTTTTGGCCGTTTCGACCCCTGCGGGGCTTCGCGTCCTTTGGCCGCTCGTCGCCAACTCGCCCCACGAGCGAGTTGGTCGAACCTGGAGAGGTCGATCCGACGGGCGTGCCAAATAAAAAGGCCCACCCCCGCGCGGGGATGGGCCTTTTTATTTGGCACGCCCGAGAGGATTGTAGGCTTAGCGGTGCTAATCATATCTATCTGATAAATAAGGGTATTATCCCGCTTCGATCCGGTCAATGTCGTTCGTGTGATACTGATTGTGATACCGCCTCACTCTAGCGCTGGTTCATATTTTGTGGCGAAAATCTGTCGACTCATTTAACCCCTCAGGTCCGTCCAGCTTTCCCCCCTGGTGGCTCCTCTGCCCTCGGCAAGTTGGCCTCTCTGACATATTCGCATAGGCTTGGCTTACTATTTATGGGGTACGGAAGGGGCGAGTGGTGTCTGTAAGAAGCGCGGGGGCGCACGGAAGGAAAAACCACGACCAATGGATACTGAGTAGCTCTATCTTGGTAGCACTCGGCTGGTTGGCGACCTGTGACGGCCATCTAGATAATAAGGAGTTGGCACGGTTCACCGCCATTGCTGAATCCTCGGGAATCACTAATCCAAACGACATTAAGGCGCTCTTGAGCTTGGCTGAGTACAAAGACCTTGAAGCCTTGGATGCCGCTTGCAGGGTGATTCGTGAGCGCTGCTCCGGCTCGAATGCTCGACTATTCATGGAGATGGCGATCGGAATGGCCATTGCTGATGGTGTTCTAGTAACCACAGAGAACCATCTCCTGCGTTTCTTCGCTGATCTGGTCGGCTTTAGCTGTCAGCAGTTTAACTCCCTATTCAGAGACGCTACGGGGCGGCCATTGCCCCAGCCGACCGATTTAAGCTCTAGGGCGTATTGGGCTGGCGTTGATGCTGACGATGAGAATAGGAAGCGGTCGCGTCAACGTAGTGACGAGGCGAGAAACCGGGCTGACCGGGTCCCCGAGATAACTGAGGCATATGCAATTCTTGGGTTGGAGCGGGGAGCGAGCAAGGATGAGGTCAAACGAGCTTATCGTCGTTTGGCTCAAATCCATCATCCGGACAGGTTCTCATCCCTTGGCGATGCATCCGTCGCTGCGGCGACCAGTACGTTTCAGCGAATCAAAGCGGCTTACGACTTGTTGGTGAAGTATGCGTGACCTATACACCCGGCTCGGCGTTAGTCACACAGCCAGTCCAGAAGAGATCAAGATGGCGATAGAGAAATGCGCCAACGCGGGGGTAAAGGCTGACGCCGAAGCTGTCTTGCTGAACGCCAGAGCCAAACCTGCCTACGATAGGCTAAACAGTTTTTTGGGCGACGTGGGCACTCTAAGAGCGAGCCTTGGGTTGAACCATGGCGCACATTGGGTGGCGTCCGATACCAATGATTACACGAAAGAGGCTGCATCTGGCCGGTCTGAGGGAATGAATGCCGCTAAATCAAGTACGCCCGATAGAAGCAAGAGCAAGAGCAAGAATGAGAAAGTGAAGCCTGCGTCTGGCGGTGTTTTCTCCATTGTCACCCGGTATTGGTACCCTGTACTCCTGATTGGTGCCGTTGCCTGGGCCTTGTTTCAAGCAGATTGGCGGCAGCCTGAGCACGAAGCGACCGCTCCTCAAGAACCCTCGTTCTCCGAACCTGTGGTGCCGTTCCCCGTGACAGGAACAGCGCGCTATCCGGACGGAGCAGAAGGCGTCGCGCCATTGAAAATCAAGACTTCACCCGGAAGTGATTACTACGTGAAATTGGTAGAGCCTCCTTCGGACAGACCGGTGATGGAAGTGTTTGTGAAAGGTGGGACCACGGTGGAGGTGTCAGCGCCCCTGGGCTCTTATGAAATGCGGTACGCCACAGGAAAAACCTGGTACGGACCGGAGCACTTCTTTGGACCTGAAACCAGCTACAGCAAGGCGGACCAGCTCTTCGCTTTTTCCCGGGACTACAGGGGTACGAGTGGTTACACGGTGACTTTATATACAGTCCAGAATGGGAATTTGAGGACGGAGAGTTTGCCTCGCAGTCAGTTATAAGATTCGAGTCCCTGGAGTCCGGTCAAGGAGTGGCGGGCTCGCTAGCGCTGTTCTGCGGCAAGGTAAGTCGTCAAAATTGGGCGGCGTCTTTCAAGAGCAGATGCCTCAGAGGCCCCCCCCATGCCCCCCTGCTACCGCCAGGGTACACTTGGCAATCTGACAGTCTTACGCTGCAATGCTTATCGATGAGTCATTGTCTGCCGGGGTATCTGGAGGCAGGCTGTCGATCTGCATAGCTTATTACTTTTTCGCTTAGACTGACGCTGCTTAAGCTGCGGCAAGGAATAAGGCTGCGCTGAGGCGAGGAAAGCCCCAAGAGCAAGGTCGCTCCCGGGGCTAGTGGGCTTAGTTCGGCAGTGAGCGGAAATGCATGCAGACTTGTTCCCAGCGACCATAGCGGAAGCGGGGATAGGTACGCACGCGCACTACCTTCGGTTTGTTAGGCATGATTAGCCCTCCATACTCGAGTTAGGGAGGGACCTCGGTATTTGATATGGAGAGCAACCGCATGTACACTCGTCGGCCAGTAGTCGATATGTGCACTGTGGTTTGGCCTGAGACCTCCCAGTGTAGAGCCCAATCAGTGCTTGTTACAGCAAGCAAGATTGTCCATATCAATGTAAGAGGGCGCTTAGAGTTACAGCTCTAAGCGCCTTTTTATTTTCCTCTCCTGAATTTCGTCAGCCTGTGCTCAGCTGCACTTCTGCTTACGCCAAACATTTCGATGATGACGTCCTCATTGGCGTTTGCGGGGATAAGTCTTTGATCAATCAGGAATTCGCTGGCGAACGTGTCGGCCTGCCATTCAGAATCCTCGAAGATAGGATGACGCCCCGTCGTGCCTCTCGCATAACTGGCCTGTCCTTCGTGCATCAGAAGGTGCCCAAGCTCATGCGCGATGGTGAAGCGACAGTGACCATCGTCGTTGGCGGCTTTGTCGTACACCATCTGTTTGATGCGCATGAAACCTTGGTCGGGGTAGGAGATGGCTTCCTCTTCTCCTAGGACGTGATCTTCAACCACTTCGAATTCTAGGAACTCAACATCTTGAAGAATTTCCAGGAGGTGGACGACTTTCACATAGGGCTTTTTTTGCCCAATGGCGTCTTTAAATGATAACGCCGTATCGCGAATGCTCGCCCCGCTTGCCGGAGCAACTCTTTTTCCTAGTTTTCTCTGTGGCACGCCCATAATATTTATCCCTCTAGCAAGTCCATAAGTTTTTGCTTTCTGTCGTTCGATAAGTTGTGGTATTTGCGAGCAAAGGAGACTGCTAGTTCTCTGTCTGTGTCTTCCGAGCCCGATAAGTCAATTTTCACCTGCGGCTGAGAAATCTCCACTGTTGAGCGAAGCTCATCTATGGACTCCCCGCTTAGCTCAAAATAACTGATCACCTTTCGAACAAATTCATCATTGATTTTCTTATTTCCGAGTTCGACAGCGGAGGCATAGGCCGTACTTACACCAACGCTGGTCGCCATATCTTTAAGGACTACTCCATGATCAATCCGGAATTTCCTTATCAGTCGCCCGAAAGGCGTGGCTTTAGTTTTCATGGTGACTCCCTCGGTTTTGTAGTTCGCCATGCATTCTTCTCATAGCGTAGAGGAATTATGAAGATTGAGGTTTTGCATGTCAACCAAAAATGGAAGAATTTTTATTCTTTATTTGTGCCCGGAGCGGGGCGTTTGGATGTGGCTGGCTGACTGGTAGAGGCCGCTCTTAGCAGGAACCTCAGTAGGAGAGGGGGCAACAATGTATGTCCATGTAAGTAAACCTGTTGTACACCCGTGCCGTGCCGCTGAAAGCCGCATTCTGTCGTGTCTAAAAAAGCCGCATCCGAAATGTTTGACATAATGCCCAATAAGGTCTTAGAGTTTTATTGGCACATGATGAGGACTGCGGAGAACTTCATGACAGGGCAAGACGTCGCGTATCTACGAGTGAGTAGCGTCGACCAGAAGACAGACCGCCAGCTTGATGGCATGAACTTCGATGAGACGTTCACGGACAAGGCCAGCGGCAAAGACAGGAATAGGCCGGGCCTGACCGAGTGCCTGCGCCATCTCCGTAAGGGTGATACTTTGCACGTCCACAGCATCGACCGGCTGGCTCGTAACATGGGCGACTTACTGGGGATGGTTAAGGAGCTGACAGGCCGGGGCGTTGGCATTAGGTTTCATAAAGAGAAGCTGGCGTTCACGGGGGAAGACAATCCTATGCAGACGTTGCAGCTTCAAATGATGGGTGCCTTCGCCGAGTTCGAGCGAGCCATGATCGCCGAGCGCCAGAGAGAAGGAATTGCAGCGGCCAGGGCGAAAGGGAAGCAGCTCGGGGCCAAGCCCAAGCTTTCTGGCGAGCAGGTCGCTGAGATAGCCGACAAGGTGTCTCAGGGGGCTCAAAAGAAGGAGCTGGCCCGAGAGTACGGGGTAAGCCGACAAACGATCTATAACGCGTTGCAGGGGTGAGTCATGGGGGAGAAGTTGGACCGCATAAACCTCAAGTTGGACCGACTGGTTCTGGTCATGTCGCTGAATTTGACGGGAATCGTGCTGCTACTGCTCCATTGAGGGAGGGCATAGAAAGGGCTGTATAGCCCCATTTTTGATACCCCACACCTTAGGGAGAATAGACGGCACTGAATCACCCTCTTCATGTCTATTCCCCTGCCGTTTTGCCCAGTAGCCCTGTACACTCCGCCGCGTCACCCTCAGCGCGTCTTTGACGCACCGTACGTTAGCCCGGATTCCCATGACAGCAGTAACCGACCAGACCCGAAGCCTCATCGCACAGTCCAAGAGCCTGCCCCCGGAAAACCTCAAGCTGAGTGATATTCAGCAGCTATCGCGCTTCCAGAAACGCACCGCCAGCAGCACGGAGAACAAGGCGACTAGAACCGCCATCAGCGAGAAGAAAGCCGAGGTGGTCAGCAAGCTCATTGCTGATCTGAAGTCCAACCCGAAGCATCATTCGGAGCCTGTGACGGTCTGCAAGGTGGGTGACGAGCTAATACTGGTTGATGGCCACCATCGCTATCAGAGCTATGCGGCTGCCCAGCGAGACACCGTGCCTGCGAGGGTCCTGGAGTGCTCCGAGTCCGAGGCGCACATGTTGGCCGCGATGCTTAACATCTATAACTCGACGATCCCCGTGGGTAAGGAGGAGCGGAGTGAAATGGCCTGGAGGGAGGTCACAAGGCTGCACGATGGGGTCGAGTGGCCCGGCAATCTGTCGGCGCACAAGATGGCCGGTCTGGTTGGGCTCAGCCCGAAGACGATAGATCGCATGGTCGTTGCCAGGAAAAAGCACGGGGAGGACGCGGTAAGACTGACCTGGAAGCAGGCAAGGCGAGACACCCAGGAAAGGTCCTATTCCTCAGAGGAGCGGCTAGTCGGGTGGCTTACTACGCTGGATAAGATCAACGCCGAGAGCGACCATGAGATTGAGGTCCTCATCGAGCTGATTAGGGCCTGGAAGCAGGAATACTGCTCTAAAGAGGAGCTGGCTGAGCGCTTTGTGCCGCTTTTGGAGGACCCAGAGGCTTTCCAGAGGCGACTCATGGCCTCGCTGAGAGAGTTCTGAAGCCGGCGGGGTGCCAGCGCTGCGTCACCCTCACTGCGTCAATGACGCACTCCTGTCGGCTTGATGCAGAGCAGGCTTCCCGCTGGCTGCACCCGATTCGGGGGGGCAGTTAATTGCTATAAGGCGTCGTCAGCCAATGAGGCTTCGAGCCATTCACGCATGAGGCGCAGTGCTGTCTGGTCGCCATAGGCGTCTGCCATGGACGCCCCGCTGCGTTCCCAGCCTTGCAGTTCCTCGCGTTTCTCCTTGGGAATGTCCTTGTTCTTCAGTCGCGTGTTCATCGTGTGCCGCAGCCAGTGGGCAGTCTCACACTTGATGCGCCCCAGCGCCTTCTTCGCAGCGGCAGAGGCGTTGTCGTTCTTGACCTTTTCTTCCCCGATGTAGCGCTCAAACATCCATTGGGAGGCACCGGCGTTGGCATGGGCGCGGCGTGCGGCAATGAGTGCATGACCCACCAAGGGGACTTTGCGCTGTGACGCCTTGGTCTTTAGCCGCCGGAATGGGTTTCTGTGAATGATGATGTGCGGGGTCTCTGCCTCTAGTACGACATCTTCACGGAGAAGCCCCGCGATTTCACCGATACGCGCCCCTGTATCGAGTAGCATCCCTATCATGTTGCTGGTGTCGCCGTCGCTTTGGTCGACTAATGAGCGCACGCGCTTGACCTGCTCGCGACTCAGGCTTCTCCGTTCCTCTCGGTCGTCGCCGAGGTTTGGAATCTTGAACCCCTTGAACGGGTTGTACTCGTCCCGTACCTCGAATTCGTCTATAAGGTCGTTTATGGCTGCGCGGACAAGGCCCAGGCGCTTCTTTATGGTGGCGGTTTTGAGGTCATCGCGTAGTGCTGCCTCAATGACTCCTGCTACCTCCTTGCGCTTAACCTTGGTGATTTCCTTATCCCCGATTTGATCAAGGACAAGGCTGAAGGACACTTCAGTCTCGTTGATCAGTTTGCGGGTGGTTGCTGTCTTCTCAAGGGCGCCCCGGCGCTTTAAGTAGACCTGCTTGGCGTCACTCAGAGTAAAGGCTTCCTTGCCTTGCAGGATGGCAAGGGCGCGCAGCTCGTACGCTGTAATGTGGGGCTGTACGGAAGAGGCGTCGCCTGGAACCTTCTTATCAAGCGACTCAATGAGCTGTTCGTAGCCGATGTCAGCAAAGGGTGACTCTTGGTCGGCCATGGGCTCCGGAGCCAGGTTAAACCGGCGTAAAAAGGCCTCTGCCTCTTCACGGGCGCCACCTATGCCTACGCCATTGCGTAGCTGTTCCCAGTAGATTTCCCACTTCTTATTGATGATGCCGATCAGGCGAGCCGCCTCAGCGTCGCTATACGTTTCTAGCGCTTCGACCTCGAAAGGCTTATGCGGGTCGCCGTAAAGATGGCGGACATCTTTGGGCTTGCGGCGGCGATAGTACCAGGGGCCGTTCTCATGCTTGCGCCACGAGTAATTGATCTTCACGAAGAGGGCCTGAGAGCGGTGGAGGATGATGGGCATTCGGTCTTGCTCGCGGTCAATGTGTCCCGAAAGTGATACCGCTAACTGCCCATATCCTCTTCTTTCTCTTTAAGAATCAATGACTTAAAGATTTGTAATGGCACGCCCGAGAGGATTCGAACCTCTGACCTTTGCCTCCGGAGGGCAACGCTCTATCCAGCTGAGCTACGGGCGCAAAACTTGTTGGTGGCCGTCCTGCGTTGTTTGGTGCGTGACGGCCTGACGGCGCGGTGCGCCGTTAACGCTCCCCGGCGTTGCCGGGTCCGGCTCCTTGCCCTGCATGGCAAGGAGCGCTCCGCCGGGCGAAAGCAGTGCTTTCGCTGATCCGGCTCCGCCCAGCTGAGCTACGGGCGCAAAACTTGTGCGGTCCTGACGGCACGGCGCTTTTCATGGGCGGCGTGCCGATTCGGGAGGCGCATGATAGCCGTTTGGATGGGCGGCGTCCATGCTCCGCGCGGCCACCGCCGCGTTGGGCGTGGCGGCCCCGGCTGCGTATAATGCCGCCGCCGCTTCGTTCCCCGGGCGGTTGAGGGGTCTGTCTCTTACGGGTTTCCGGCAGGGCCTTCCGCGACACGAGCCCGTTTTTTGTCGGGAGTTGGAGCAATGAATCCGTACTGGTGGGTCCTGTTGGCGGCGGTGGCGGTGGAAATCGCCTGGGCGATGAGCTTGAAGTGGATACAAATGCAGCCGGGACCGGCGTCCATCGGGGCCTCGTTGGTGCTCACGGCGCTCAATATGCTGGCGCTGTCGTTCGCCATGCGGGGTATTCCGGTGGGTACCGCCTACGCGGTCTGGACCGGGCTCGGAGCGGTCGGCATTACCTTGCTGGGCGTGGTGCTTTTTCAGGATCCGCTGGGCGTGGCACGTCTGGGTTTTCTGGCGTTGATCATCGTTGGCGTGGTGGGGCTGAAGCTTTCCACGCAGGGCGGTTGATGGCTGCGGGGCGCCGGCCATTTTACAATCTTTTCCCGCGATCCAAACACGGATTGGGTACGCTTCAGCGGTATTGGATGGAGTAGAAACGGTGCGTATTGCTTATTTGGAAGACGATCACGCCCAGGCCGAGCTGGTCACTCACTGGCTGCGCGAGGCGGGGCACACCTGCATGCATCTCTCCAGCGGCCGTGAGTTCATGAGTTTGCTGCGCAGAGACACCTTCGATTTACTGGTGCTTGACTGGGAAGTTCCCGACATGAGCGGTTACGCGGTGCTCGGGGAAGTGCGGGCCAGCGGTAATAAAACGCCGGTGCTGTTCGCCACTCAGCGTGATGACGAGTCGTCGATTGTCGGCGCGCTCAGTCAGGGCGCCGATGACTATATGGTTAAGCCTGTGAAACAAGCGGAATTGCTGGCCCGCCTCACCGCGCTCGGGCGCCGGGCGGGTGTCGCTGACATGGATGATCAAGGAATGATGACCGTGGGACCCTGGACGATCGATCGTGGTCGCCGCCAGATTTGCCTGGACGAGGAGCCGGTCAAGCTCACCGATAAGGATTACGAGCTCGCTTGCTATTTGTTCCAGAACGTCGGGAAGCTGATGTCCCGAGCCCACCTGCTGGAGAAGGTCTGGGGCATCATGACCCCGATCGAATCCCGCACCGTGGACGTGCACATCAGCCGCATTCGTCGTAGTTTGCAGATCCGCCCGGAGCGGGGGTATCGCATCAAGACGGTCTACCAGCACGGTTATCGCCTGGAACCGATCGACGATTGATCGACGCGGGGCCGTTCCGGACGCCCGTTCGGACGGCCGGCTCGCCGTTGTAGCTCCCTATCGCCGGTAAACTCCCCGTGCCCCGTGGCAGCGGCCCCATGCCCGAAATCGGGTGCCCTCCCATGGTGTAATCGCGCTTTTCAAAAAAAACCCTGTTCCGGCTGTAAACGCCCGGTGGTACCGTTACGCTACGTTGGGTCGACCACGGTGATCCTGGGCACTGTGTCGGCCGCACTATTACTGACGTTATTAGGATTTCATGGCGAAACTCGGCTCCGAGCAGCGACGCTATCTGGTCGAACACCTGTCCGTGCTTCTGGTGGTCGCCGGGCTATGCGTGCTGCTCTCCATCAGCGGTGGCTTGTCGTTCTTCAACCGCTATGTCTACGACAATCTCATGCAATGGCTGCCCATGGAGCCGTCCGGGGACGTGCTTATCGTCGGCATTGATGAGTACAGCCTTCGCGAGGTGGGCCGTTGGCCATGGGACCGGCGCATTCACGCACAGATTATCAATCAGTTGGAAGAGCAGGGCGCCCGGGCGGTGCTGATGGATCTGATTCTGTCGGAACCGGATCGCGGCCGGCCGGAATCCGACCAGGCACTGGTGGAGGCCATTCGCGCCGCCGGCCATGTCTATTTGCCGGTTCATGTGGAGCAGTTGCGCTCCGGCGGGCAATTGATAGAAGTGTTGCCGCACGCGGACTTCGCCCGTGCCGCCAAGGGGCTGGGGCATGTGGACCTGGAGCTGGACGGCGACGGCGTGGCCCGCTCGGTGTTCATGCGCTCGGGCATCGGCCAGCCCTGGTGGCCGCACATTACCCAGGCCTTGCTGGAAGGCGAGGGTCTGATTTCCACGGATATCTACCCGGCGGGCAATGAGGGCGCTTTCGCCGGCCTGGCCAATGTGCGCAAGTATCCCCGCTATATCCCGTTCGCCGGCGGCGCCGGCACCTATCCTCAGGTATCGGCGGTGGATCTTCTGGAGGGCCGGGTGCCCGACCAGCTGGTGGAAGGCCAGTTCGTCTTTATTGGCGCCACCGCCGCCGGGCTCGGTGACATGCTGCCGACCCCCATGGCCGGCCAGGGCGAACTGATGGCCGGGGTGGAGATCAACGCCAATATTTTCGATGCGTTACGCCGCCATCAGCTTATCGAGCGGCTGGATACGGTGCCGGCGCTGTTCGTCAGCCTGTTGCTGGCGCTGCTGGCCCCGTTTCTGCTGCCCTTCGTGTTGCCGCGCTGGAGCATTCCCCTGGTCATGGCGTCGCTGGGCCTGACCGTGGCGATCTGCTACGGCCTGCTGGCGCTGTTCAATCTCTGGTTTCCGCCGGCGGCGGCGTTGCTGTCCGCCATCGTCGCCTATCCGCTGTGGACCTGGCGGCGCCTGGAATACTCCATGGCGTACATGCGCAACGCCCTGGCACGGCTGGCCGAGTACAGCGATCTCAACCGCCGTTTGACCGAACCGGCGCCCATGTCGCGCATGCTGCGCATGCTCGACCAGGTGCTGCCGGTGCGCGCCTGGCGGCTGCAGATCCCCGGTGGCGCCCCGGTATCCGGTGGCGAGGCGCTGGCACCCGTGGACTGGCGGGGCCAGCTGGCACGGCGCTACCCGTTCCGGCACGAAGGCAAGCGGTACGAGCTGTGGGTGGCCTGGCGCCAGGGGCTCGACGCGGATACCTACGATTATTGGATTCGCGCCATGCTGGCCCGCACCGAGGCGCGCCGGCGCAGTGGCGGCCCGCGTTACGAGGTGATCGAGAAGCACATCGAACGGTTACGCTCCGAGGAGCAGCGGCAGCAGGCGTTGACCCGGTTTTTCCAGGTGGGCCTGGCGCAGATGAGCGAGGGGGTGCTGATTTGCGATGCCTGCGGCGGGGTCGTGTTCATCAACCCCCAGGCGGCTTACCTGTTGAGCCTGGAGGGTGTCGGCCAGGATACCCTGGGCCTGGCGGACATCGGCCGCGAGCTGGAATTCCACGGTGACCGCGACTGGATGGAACTCCTCCAGGAGGTGCTCGCCGACGGCCGGGTCCAGAAAGAGTGCCGCAACCGGCGGGGCATGGACCTGTACCTGGATATGATCCTGGTGCACGCCGGTGATCAGCCCGGGCGCATGCTGATCGTCAGCCTCAAGGACATTTCCGACGTGAAGCAGGCCATGCGCACGCGTACCGAAATGCTTGATTTTCTTTCCCACGACCTGCGCTCGCCGATGGTTTCGGTGCTGGCGCTGATCGGCAAGATGCGCCATGGCGAGGACGGGGAGCGGCTGCGGGATTTCCTCGATAACGTGGAACATTACGCCCAGCGCAACCTCAATATCGCCGAGCAGTTCCTGCAATTGGCCCGGGTCGAGGCGGAAGAGTCCGTGGAGATGGTGGAGCAGGACATGCTCGACGTGGTGGAGTCCGCCATCGATCAGGTGCAGATTCAGGCCCAGAGCCGGGGCATCGCCCTGCGGTTCGACTACGATCACGATCAGGATGTCTGGGTGCGCGGCAACAATGAGTTGCTGGAGCGGCTGGTGGTTAATTTGCTGACCAACGCGGTGAAATACAGCCACGAAAACGGCAATGTGCTGGTGCGGCTTTACGCCGAAGGCGGTCAGGTCTGCTGCGATGTACGAGACCAGGGCGTGGGGATTCCCGAGGCCTTCCAGGACAAGCTGTTCGAGCGCTTCAGCCGTGCCAGCAGCAGCGGCGGGTCGCGCACCCGTGGTGCCGGGCTGGGCCTGCGCTTCGTCAAGGTGGTCACCGAGCGCCACGGCGGCACCATCCATGTGGAGAGTGTTGAGGACCAGGGCAGCTGCTTCCGTCTGGCGCTGCCGCGCATCGACGTGGGCGGCCTCTAGACAGCGCCTCGCGGGGCCCTTTTCACGGCGCCATGAGCGCCCCGCGCTAAGCTGTTTTCACGTCAGGCGTCGACGGCGCCTTTTTCCCGGTGTTTTCTACGGGTATAATTCCGCCGCCCCCGGGCAAGTCATAGCTATCAGAGGTGTCATAGTGAATAAAATGCTGACCGCCAGCCTGGTCCTTCTCGCCACGGTTTTCGCCGGCAACGCCGCGCTCGCCGCAGAGAAGTCTTCTTACCCCCTGGGCGAGCGCTCCATTCTCAGCGACCGTGCCACCGCCGAGCGTCTCAAGCCGGTGGGCAACGTCTGCGTGGAAGGCGAAGACTGCGGCAGCCAGATGGCCGATGCCGGCGCCGCCTCCGGTGAGCCGCGCGATGGCGCCACCGTCTACAGCAGCGGCTGCGCGGCCTGCCACGATTCCGGTGCCGCCGGCGCGCCGAAGATGGGTGATTCCGGCGCCTGGGCCGCGCGCATCGACAAGGGCATGGACACCCTGGTCAAACACGCCTACGAAGGTTTCAACGCGATGCCCGCCAAAGGCATGTGCGCCAATTGCTCCGAAGAGGAAATTGCCGCCGCCGTCGAATACATCGTGGATAACAGTCAGTAATGCGCTTGCCGGTTCCCACCTTTCTCGGTGGGTTGCTTCTCCCGGTCCTGCTGCTGGTCGGCTGTGGTGACGCGGACGGTCCCGACGGCGGGTCGGGAGCCGGCACTTCGGAAGCCGCGGCCACCGCCGAAACCGCATCCCGCGAACCCGCCGCCATCTATGGCCGATATTGCGTGAACTGCCATGGCACCGGCATGGCCGGCGCCCCCATGGTGGGTCCGGAGCACCGTCTGATCTGGTCGGAAGAGATCGAGGAAGAAGGTTTCCCGCATCTGGTGCGTATCGCCATCGAGGGTCAGAACGGCATGCCGCCGCGCGGCACCTGCTTCGATTGCAGCGACGCCGAGATCGAAGCGACGGTGCTGTACATGCTCAAGGAGAGTGGCGCCAAGTAGAGCGGCGCCAAGTAACTCCGGTGTCCCGCGTTACTCCAGCAGGGCCTTGAGGTTGGCGATGCTGGCCTCGGCCACCTGGTCCTCCTGCTCCTCGTCTTTCTTGAATCCCTCGCCGATATACTGAAGGTCGTCCAGCGGCAGCTCTTCCAGGAAGCGGCTGGCCAGGGTGTCCACCTTCTCGCCGTACTGTTTGCGGGTCAGTGCCTGGGTGATCGCCAGGCTTTCGCGGGCGCGCGTGATGCCCACGTACATCAGGCGGCGCTCCTCGACGATATTGTCTTCCTCGATGCTGGCGCGGTGCGGCAGCAGTTCCTCCTCCACGCCCATCATGTACACGTGTGGGAACTCCAGGCCCTTGGAGGCGTGCAGGGTCATCAGTTGCACCCGGTCCGAATCGTCCTCTTCGTCCTGCTGCTCGAGCATGTCCATCAGCACCAGCTTGCTGATCACCGCTTCCAGGTCGGAGGCGCCGGCTTCCTCGTCTTCCTGCTTTTCCAGCATGCGCTGGATGTTACGCACCAGCTGCCAGACGTTTTCCATGCGTTTTTCGCCAATGCGAGGGCTGGAGGCGTTCTGCATCACCCAGCTTTCGTAGTCCATCTCGGTGATCAGCTCGTTCACCGCCTGCAGGCTGTTGTGGCCGAAGCAGGCGCGGCGCTTTTCATCCATCCAGGTCTTGAAGGCACGCAGTTTGTCCGCCGCTTTTCCGGTCATCGCCTCGCCGAGCGCGAAGTCGTCGCACACATGGTAGAGGCCCTGTTCCCGCTGCGCGGCCCAGCCGGCCAGCTTCTCCAGCGTGGCCGGGCCGATCTCCCGGCGTGGCGTGTTGATCACGCGCAGGAAGGCGTTGTCGTCGTCCGGGTTTACCAGCAGACGCAGGTAGCACATCAGGTCCTTGATCTCACCACGGGCGAAGAAGCTGGTGCCGCCGGATACCTTGTAGGGGATCTGCAGCGCTTGCAGCTTCATCTCCAGAATCCGTGACTGGAAATTGCCGCGGTAGAGCACCGCGAAATCCTTCCAGTGCAGGCCACGCTGCAGTCGCCGGTGGAAGATATCCCCGGCGATCCAGTCGGTTTCCCCGTCTTCGTCGCGCAGCGCCGCGATGCGGATCGCCTCGCCGTAGCCGTAGTCGGACCACAGGCTCTTTTCGAACACATGGGGGTTGTTGGCGATCACCGTATTGGCGGCTTTCAGAATGCGCCCGGTGGAGCGGTAGTTCTGCTCCAGCTTGACCACTTTCAGGTCCGGCCAGTCTTCCTGCAGTCGGGCCAGATTCTCCGGCCGTGCCCCGCGCCAGGCGTAAATCGACTGGTCGTCGTCGCCCACCACCGTGAAGCGTCCCTCCGGATGGGTGAGCATGCGCACCAGCTCGTATTGGGCGCCGTTGGTGTCCTGGTACTCGTCCACCAGCAGGTACTGAATGCGGTGGCGCCATTTTTCCAGGACACGCGGCTGCTCGCGGAAAAGCTGCGCGGGCATCAGGATCAGGTCGTCGAAGTCCACCGCGTTGCAAGCGCGCAGCATGCGGTTGTAGCCCTGGTAGGCCATGGCGGCGCGCAGGGCGTCGTCGTTGTCGGCGTGGCTGACCGCCTCCTCGGGCAGGATCAGTTCGTTCTTCCAATCGGAGATGCGCTTTTGCACCGCGTCCACCGCCGCCAGATCCTTTTCCGATTCGCCCTGGCGCAGGATTTCCTTGAGAATCTCCTTGCTGTCGGTCTGGTCGAGGATCGAAAAACCGCGCCGCAGACCGCTGGCCGCCAACTCCTGTTTGAGGATGCGCAGGCCCAGGTTGTGGAAGGTGGAGACGATCAGCCCCCGGGTGGTGCCGCGCTCGGTGAGGCTCTGCACGCGTTCCTTCATCTCCCGCGCCGCCTTGTTGGTGAAGGTCACCGCGGCGATGCGGCCGGAGGGCACGCCCTTTTCGGCGATCAGCCAGGCGATTTTTCGGGTAATCACGCTGGTCTTGCCCGAACCCGCCCCCGCGAGCACCAGCAGGGGACCGTCGGTGTAGAACACCGCTTCCTGTTGGCGGGGGTTAAGAGACGACATCGATACTCCGGCGGGGCTGATGGACGAAGCGCGTATCATAGCAGCCGGAGCGCATCCTTTAGGAGCCGTGTTTGATGAGACTGGACCGCTTTCTGGGGCAGCGGAAAAGGCTGGGGCGGCGCGGCGTGCGGCTGTTGCTGGCCGCCGGCCGCGTCACCGTGGAGGGGCGGGTGGTCCAGGACGGCCGCCACCAAGTGGGGCCCTTCACGCCGGTGGCGCTGGACGGTGAGCCGTTCACCGTGCGCCGCGCGGCCTACTGGATGTTGCACAAGCCGGCAGGATGCGTGAGCGCCACCCGCGACCGCCACCATCGCACGGTGCTGGACTACCTGGACCCCGCCGACGCCAGCGACCTGCATCTCGCCGGGCGGCTCGATTTCAACAGCACCGGACTGATGCTGCTCACCAACGACGGGCGCTGGTCGCGGCGTCTCAGCGACCCGCGCCACAAGCTGCCGAAGGTCTACCGGGTGCGCACCGAGGACCCGATCACGCCGGATTACGCCGCCGTGTTCGAACGCGGGCTCTATTTTCCCTATGAAGACCGCACGACCCGCCCGGCCGGCCTGGAGATCCTGGCGGCGCGCGAGGCGCGGGTAACCCTGTACGAAGGCCTCTATCACCAGATCAAGCGCCTGTTCGGGCACTTCGACAACCGGGTGGTGGCCCTGCACCGGGAGCGGATCGGTCCGATACGGCTGGACCCCTCGCTCGCGCCGGGGCAGTATCGCGCCCTCGGCGCCGACGAAATTCGTCCGCCGGACCCCGCCGAGCCCGATGTTCAGGAGCCCCGCCGACCATGACTTCCACCGTGGCCGTTTTCGCCGACGTGCAGAACCTCTACTACACCGCCCGCCAGGCCCATCAGCGCAACGTCGATTACAACGCGCTTTGGGCGCGCGCCACCGGCGGCCGCCAAGTGGTTGCCGCCCACGCCTACGCGGTGGAACGCGGCGATGAGAAGCAGCGTCAGTTCCAGAACATTCTTCGCGCCATCGGCTTCAACGTGAAGCTCAAGCCGTTCCTGCAGCGCGCCGACGGCTCCGCCAAGGGCGACTGGGACGTGGGTATCACCATCGATATCATGGAGCAGGCGCCCAGCGTGGACCGGGTGGTGCTGGCGTCCGGGGACGGCGATTTCGCGATCCTGGCCGATCACATCCGTGCCCGGCACGGCTGCCAGGTGGAAGTCTACGGCGTGGCGCCGCTCACCGCGGCGGCGTTGATGCGCGCCGCCGATGATTTTATTGCCATTGAAGGAGACCTGCTGCTTGGCTGATTCGCCCAGCGGGCCGGCGCGGCTGGATTTTTTCGTCGCCCACGCCGCCGGTCTGAGCCGCAAACAGGCCAAGGCGTTGATCCGTGGTGGCGCGGTCACGGTGACCGGCGACGACGGATTGGCGCGCACCGGCCTCAAAGCCAACAGCAGCGTGGCAACCGGCGAGTGCGTGCGCCTTCACGGGGCGGTGCTGGCGCTGCCCGGCGAGCGCTATTTAATGCTGCACAAACCGGCCGGCCGGGTGTGCGCCTTGCAGGACGCCCTGCCCACGGTGATGGACCTGATTCCCGCCGATCAGCGTCGCGACCTGCGCATTGTCGGCCGCCTGGACCGGGACACCACCGGCTTGTTGCTGCTCACCACCGACGGGCAGTGGGCCCACCGCCTGATGTCGCCGCGTCACCATTGCGCCAAGCGCTACCGGGTCACCACCGCCGAACCGCTGGACGACACCCAGCTGAACCGGCTGCGCGAAGGGGTGGTGCTGCACGACGACCCCGCGCCCACCCGGCCCGCCGAAGCGCGGGCGCTGAGCGACAGGTCGCTGCTGCTGACCATCAGCGAAGGCCGCTACCATCAGGTCAAACGGATGCTGGCGGCGGTGGGCAACCGGGTGACCGCCCTGCACCGCGAAGCGGTGGGCGAGATTGAACTGGACCCGGGTCTGCCCGCCGGCGCCTGGCGCCCCCTCACCGACGCGGAAATCGGCTAGCGTAACTCGCCCTGCAATGCCATTACGTCCACGGTCCGTGACCGGTCCAGCGGATCCACCAGCGTGTGGGCGTCCTGATACACGCGCGGGGTTTGGTACAGCGCCACCAGAGCCCGGGCGTGGCTGGGGCAGACGTAGCGGTCCGGCATTTCCCGCCGCAGCCAGGCGCGCGCCTTGGGGGCCTGATCGGAGCCCATCTTTGGAAACAGGTGGTGTTCCACATGGTGGCTGAAATGGAAATGCAGCGGGTCCAGCCAGCGCAGCTGACGGACGCTCATGGAATTGTCCACCGGGTGGTTGTTGTCCATCTGCGGCCGCAGCATGTGGTTGGTCAGGATGTAGCCCTGGCCCAGGGCGTTGGCCATCATCAATGGGACCAACACGGTGAACAGCGCCAGCGGCCCGGACATTACCGCCAGAACGATCCAGGCGGCGCCGCACAGTAGCGCCTGGCGGATCGCCTTCTTGCGTTCAAAGCCTTTGAATTCCTCGCGGCGGCGGGTCTGCATCCAGAGCACCAGCTGGGCGTGGAACATGAAAGAGTAGAACAGGAAAAAGTAGCTGTACCAGGTGCCCGAACCCGGCGCCAGCTTGGTGAAATTGGCCAGCTTGGGGTGTTTGTCGTAGCGGTGGGCGGTGCCGAACGAGTCCGGGTCCCGGTCGCCCAGATTGGTGTGGGCGTGGTGGGCCACGTTGTGCCAGCGGCGCCAGAATTCCGGTGGAATCATCATCGGCCCGAAGCCGATCCAGCCGAACAGGTTCTGCAGGCGCCGGCCCATGCCCAGTGCGCCGTGCAATACTTCGTGGGCGAGCAGCGCCTGGCAGCCCAGGGTGTGGCCCACCAGCACGGCGATCAGCAGATTGCCCCACCAGGGCAGGCCCAGCGTCAGAATCGCGGCGATACCGCCGACAATCACCAGGCTCATGGGCAAGAACCAGATCGCGCGCCACGGGCGGGCTTGGAACGCCGACGGTCCCAGGTCCTGTTTCATGGCATTGCGGATCGCTCGGGCGTCGTCGGCGCCGAAGGTGCGCTGGTAGCCTCGGGGGTTGCTCATGGTGGCCTCCGAAAGGGAACGGCAATAAAGGGATTCAACAGGGGGCCATTCTCGCCGCCGCCTGGAAGACGGCGAAGAGCCGCGCCGGACAGCCGCCTGTCATTTTCGGACAAAGCCGCGAACAGGTGTATTCTCCTTGCCATGAGCGTTCAGATCCCGGAATTTCCCAGCCTTGCCGGCGACCGCACGCCGATTCCGGTCAACTATGTCCGCAATCTGGTGGAGCTGGTCCATGAATTCGGTCTCGACACGGACCGGTTGCTGGCGCACGTGGGCCTGACCCAGGCGGAGGTCTACAGCGCCGAGCCGGCACTGCGTTTCGAGCAGTTCCGGCGGGTCATGGCGGGGGCCCGCGATCTGAGCGGCGATCCGGCCATTGGTCTGGCCCTGGGCCGCCAGCTCACCGTCACCGCCCACGGGCTGCTCGGTTACGCGGCGATCAGCAGCGCCGACCTGGGCGAAGCCCTGGAGCTCCTGGAACGCTATTTCCGCACCCGTACCCGTCTGTGCCTGCCGCGCCTGAGCCTGGAAGACCGCTGGGTGCGATTTTGCCTGGCGGAACCTTACGCCCTGGGCGACATTCGCGAGCCCTACCTGGAAGTGGTCACCGCCGCGCTGGTCGGCGGGCTGCGCTATCTGCTCGACGACCGCCTTCAGGACGCCACCCTGGAGTTGCCCTATGCCGCGCCGCCCCACGCGGAGCGCTACGCCGAACTGCTTGGCATGCCCGTGGTATTCGGCCGGGAGGTGGCCGCGTTGCGGTTTCCCGCCCGGCTGATGAAGGTGGCGTTCCCGCTCTCCGACCCGGCGTCCCGGCGCATGGCCGCGCATAAGTGCGAGGAAGAGCTGCAACGCCTGGAAGCGGATCTGGACTGGGCGTCGCGGGTGCGAGCCCGCTTGATGCAGGCGGAGGGAATGCTGCCCAGCCTGGATCAACTGGCGGCCAGCTTTCATCTGACCTCCCGGACCCTGCGGCGCTATCTGGCGGCGGTGGGAGTCAGCTACCGGCACCTGCTCGAGGAGGTGCGCATGGCCCGGGCGGTGCGCTATCTGCAGGCCAATCTGCCGGTGCAGAAAGTGGCGGACCTGCTCGGCTACGCCGACCCCAGCAACTTTACCCGCGCTTTCCGGCGCTGGACCGGCCACCCGCCCAGCTTCTACCAGAACGGTTGAGCCGACACATCCTCTTACCCAACACCCGCCGACCCGGCGCCTGGACGCTTGAGCGCCGCCCGGCCCGGCGTTAGGGTTTTGCTCTTCTGTCCCATCCCTTGACCTGATAAAGAGAAACCCATGAGCGAGAACCGATTCGACGTCAGCGGTAAACGTATTCTTATCACGGGCGCGTCCAGCGGTTTCGGCGCCCATTTCGCGCGAGTGCTGGCCGAGCAGGGCGCCGACCTGGTGCTGGCGGCGCGGCGCATCGAGAAGCTGGAAGAAACTGCCGACGCGGTGCGTGCCCTGGGCCGCGACGCGGTGGTGGTGCCCATGGACGTGGCCGATCACGCCAGCGTGGCGGCCGCCTTCGAGCGCATGCCGGCCCTGGACGTGGTGGTCAACAACGCTGGCATCAGCCGCGAAGGGGCCACCGATACGATCAGTGAAGAAGACTGGAACGCGGTGGTGGACACCAACCTCAACGGCGTCTGGGCGGTGAGCAAGTTCGCCATCCAGCAATGGCGCCGCGACGGCCGCCCCGGCAACCTCATCAACATCGCCTCGATCCTTGGCCTGCGGGTGGGTGCCATGCTGGCGCCCTACACGGCGGCCAAGGCCGCCGTGGTTCAGTTGACCCAATCCATCGCCCTGGATTACGCCCGCCACAACATCCGCTGCAACGCTATCTGCCCGGGTTATGTGGAAACCGACATCAACCGGGACTTCTTCCAGGGGCCGCACGGCGAGAAGCTGATCAAGCGCATCCCCTACCGCCGTCTCGGCCAGATCGACGAACTGGTCGGCCCGCTGCTGCTGCTGGCGTCCGACGCCTCCAGCTATATGAGCGGCGCGGCGATTCCCGTGGACGGCGCTCACCTCTGTAACACTCTTTAAGGGCGGTCAGGGTTTAAGCAGGCTCTGGCGGTAGCTCAGGGCCTCGCGCAGATGCTCCCGTTTCACCGTTTCCTGGTGGGCCAGGTCGGCTATGGTGCGGGCCACGCGCAGGCTGCGGTGGAGCGCCCGGGCGGACAGTTCCAGTCGCTCCATGACTCCGCTGAGCCAGGCTTTGTGCGGGTTCAGTGACGCCATCAGCCGGTCCGCGTCCAGTTCCCGGTTCAGACAGCCCTGGCGTTGATGTTGTCGCGCCCGGGCAGCCAGTACCCGCTCTCGCACCCGCCGGCTGGGCTCTCCATCCACGTCGCCCAGCAGGGTGTCCGGGGATACCGCCGGTACCTCCAGATGCAGGTCGATGCGGTCCAGCAGCGGGCCGGACAGGCGCCGTTGATAGCGCTTCGCTTTCTCGCACTCATAGCCACAGCCCTTTTCCGGATCGCCCAGATAGCCGCAGGGGCAGGGGTTCATCGCCGCCACCAGTTGAAAGCGGGCGGGAAACGACACCTGCTGGGCCACCCGCGCGATATGCACCTCGCCGGTTTCCAGCGGCTCGCGCAGCACTTCCAGCACGCGGGGCGGGAATTCCGGCAACTCGTCCAGAAACAGCACGCCCTCGTGGGCCAGGGAAATTTCCCCCGGCCGTGGTCGCCCGCCGCCGCCCACCAGGGCGGCGGCCGAGGCGGTATGGTGCGGCGCCCGGTAGGGCGGTTGAAAAAACGCGGTGGCCGGCCGGGCGTGGCGCAGGGAGTGAATCGCCGCCACCTCCAGGGCGCGGTCCCGTTCCAGTGGCGGCAACAGGCCGGGCAGGCGCGACGCCAGCATGCTTTTGCCGGCGCCGGGCGGGCCACCCATCAGCAGGGAGTGGCCGCCGGCCGCGGCGATCTCCAGCACCCGCTTGGCCGCCGGCTGCCCGCGTATCTGCGACAGGCAGGGCGCCTGCCCGGCATCGTCGCCGGGGGGTGTCGGCGCGCTGTGGTGTGTCAGGCGGCGGTCCCCTTTCAGGTGCGCGCACAGCTCGGTGAGGCTGTTCACCGCCAGGGTGTCCGCGCCCGCCAGAGCGGCTTCGTCGCCATTGCCCGCCGGCACCACCAGGGTATGCCCGGCGCGGGCCGCCGCCAGGGCGCCGGGCAGTATCGCCGGCACCGGGCTCAGCGTGCCGGACAGGGCCAGCTCGCCGATCCACTCCATGTCCTGCAGTGCCACCCGCCCCAGCTGGCCGCTGGCGAGCAGAATGCCCACCGCGATCGGCAGATCAAAACTGCCGCCGTCCTTGGGCAGGTCGGCCGGCGCCAGATTCACGGTGATGCGCTGTTGGGGAATGCGGAAGCCGCCGTTGATCAGCGCGGAACGCACCCGGTCCTTGCTCTCGCGGACCGCGGTGTCGGGCAAGCCGACCATGGTGAAGCCGGGCAGGCCCGGGCCCAGGTGGATTTCGACGCGCACCGGTATGGCACGGATTCCCAGGGTGGCGCGGCTGTGGAGCAGGGCGATAGACATGGCCCGAGCATAAGCGGCCGGCGGTGCGGGCCCTGTACGCCGTCGCCCTCGATCCGCGTGCGCCGATGGCGCTACTTAATGTAGGAGAGTCAGGAACGCTGCTCCAGCGCGGCCACTTCCTTCTCCAGGGCTTCCAGCCGGGCGCGGGTGCGCTCCAGTACCTGTTGCTGAATCTCGAACTCCTCGCGGCTGATCAGATCCAGCCGGGTCAGGGTTTCATTGAGCACGGCACGCACGCTGTGCTCCACCTCCTGGCGTAACTGGCCCAGGTCTCCGGGCAGATGGCGGCTGATGTCGCTCATCAAACGGTCGAGAAAGGCTTGGCTTTGCATGGCCACAGGCTCCACTATTTGCAACACGGGCGGGTCAGGGTGCGATGGTACCACCGCCCTTCATGTTATGGGGCGTCTCAAGAGCACCGTAACGGCATGCACCATTTTGGGAAGTGCCCTTTAGTGGTGCACTATATTGCCGCAACCGACCCCGGGACACCCCGGGGTTGCCGTTCTAACCCTCTGAAAATGCGTGACTTTTCAAAATTGGCATGGGTCGTGCAGCTAACGGGCTAGAGCGTTCGCGCGAGTGGATGGATCGGGAACCAAAGAGGGGCCTGAAACCCAACGGACGTTAACGGACGCGTTATAAGCGTTTGAAGGAGATAGAAATGAAACTGGTTACAGCCATCATCAAGCCGTTCAAGTTGGACGACGTGCGCGAAGCACTGTCCGAGATCGGTGTTCAGGGCATCACCGTTACCGAGGTGAAAGGCTTCGGACGCCAAAAAGGTCACACCGAGCTGTATCGCGGCGCGGAGTACGTGGTCGATTTCCTGCCCAAGGTGAAAATCGAAGTGGC
>Ga0310345_10001745_pt1 | contig 23348 bp, 29 predicted proteins | sample HC15DNA20500_MG_FD_204667 | JGI IMG/M metagenome (GOLD analysis project Ga0310345, IMG submission 204667) | Marine microbial communities from station ALOHA, North Pacific Subtropical Gyre - HC15-DNA-20-500_MG | ecosystem: Environmental > Aquatic > Marine > Oceanic | place: Pacific Ocean: North... | reverse complement strand
TTGGATGAGATATTAAAACATGATCTATTGTGGGATGCAAAAACTTGTTTAGAGTATGGATTGATTGATGATATAGTTTAGAGGTTATAAAATGAATGTTTTAGTTATAGGAGATAGTTGTGAGGACGTTTTTATTTATGGGGACATAGAAAGAATAAGTCCAGAAGCACCAGTACCAGTTTTTAAACCAACACATGAAGAATCAAATGGTGGTATGGCAAAAAATGTTGCAAATAACGTTGAAGCATTAGATATGCATATTCATACGGTAACAAATAAAAATAGTATTGTAAAGAAAAGATATGTAGAAAACCGATCAGGTCAAATGGTTTTAAGGGTAGATGAACATGATAGTTGTGAGAGAATTAATAATGGTTTGTTAGAAGGTCTTGTAAAAAATAAATTTAAAAAACCACCATTTGGGTTTGATTCCCAAAGAGAAGATCATTATGATGCAATTATTGTTTCAGATTATTGTAAAGGTTTTTTAGAAGAATCTGATATTCAACATATATGTAAGTATAATAATAATGTATTCGTGGATACTAAAAAGAAACTTGGTCAATGGATTAAAGACGCAGATTTTATTAAGATAAATGAGTTAGAATATCAGAAGAACCACGAAGTGTTATCAGAAAATGGATTTGAAGAAAAACTCATTGTTACATTAGGTAGTAAAGGGTGTAGATATAATGGAAAAGATTTTTTAGTAAAAGAAGTTCCTGTAAAGGATGTGAGTGGAGCAGGAGATACATTCATTGCAGGACTAGTTAAAGGTTATTTAGATACAAATAATATATATGAATCAATTAAGTTTGCACAAGAATGTACAACAAAAGTAGTGCAGAAACATGGTGTTGCAACAGTTAATTTAGAGGAGCTAGAATGAGTTTAAAACCAAGAAAACCATTACCTAAACCACAACAAAAAGGCGTTCAAGTAGATATATCTAAAGCAGATAATGTAGTATGTGAAGAATGTGGTAATTATCTTTTTATTATGTCATATGTAATAAAAAAAGTTTCAGCAATAATGTCACCTACTGGACAGGATGTGATAGCGCCAGTTCAAGTGTATAGTTGTGGAAATTGTGGAGTGGTGCCAAAATTGTTTACAGAAGGTACTGGCTTAGAGCTTGACAATGAGTAAATTTGAGTTTATTGGTATATTTCCTACTGGAATTGCTAGTGCTGAAATTAATGATATAAAATATATAGATATTTTAAAGGATACAATTCTTAAAGATTATAACACTGATAAACGTAATGAACGATCTACACCTTTATCAAATTCTCAAAAAGATGATACAGAATGGGTAACTCGGGGATACCCGTGGCAAAGTAATGCGTTACAACATAAGAGAGAAGTTTTTGGTAAGTTAATAGATTTTACTAATGAAACTGCAGCAAGTTATATGGATTCAATTGGTTATCATTATGACGAACTTTACATGACACAATGTTGGTCTAACGTTTATGAAAAAACAAAAGCTATTCATCCACATAGACATTTTAATAGTTTTTTATCTTGGAATTTTATTATTTCTGGTCAAGATGCGCCATTTGTGCTACAACAAAATAGTTTTGGTTCAATACAACCTTCATTAAAATTTAACATTCCAGAAAATTCACAGCAGGTAGCAATATCACCTAAAAGTGGAATACTTGTAATTTGGCCATCATATTTAATGCATTATACAGCTCCTAATAGAAATGATGATTACAGAATATCTATTTCTGGAAATATTATGTTATCAGGTCAGGTTGGAAGTTACGAAGAATTAACATATTTAAATATAAATGAAAATAAGTGAACTATAAACGCGATTTATTAGAATATGTGAAAGTTAAAATTGAATCTAATATAAAAAGTATTCAATGGATTGATGAATATAAAAAAAAGATTGAAAAAGAAATAGAAAATTTTCAGGAAGAATTAAATTGGGATGGAATGTGGTCTATTGGGGAAGCTATTGGTAGACTAGAAACTGGTTGGTATTTTAACGTACTGAAGATGAATGACTATATAGCAGGATGGGTTTGGTTTAACCCTATAGAAAATATACTTTGTAATTTATATGTTAATAAAGAATTTAGAAAGAAAGGTCATGGAAAACAATTAATTTACTCAATTATGAATTTAGCAAAAGATGATAATATAGATACTATTTATGCGGAAGTTGATTGGTGGAATGATTCAGGTCGTTTAGCATTTTCTAGGACTGGGTGGAGAATGGTTGAGAAACGAGAGTGGAAGAAATATGAAAAAGATTGATATAGAAGTTGTAGATGATTTTTTAAGTCCTCGGTATTTTAATAGATTAAAAAATTTAATTTTATCTGATAATCAACACTGGCATTTTAATGGTAATATATCTACAAATAACCAAATTAAAGACAAGAGATCTTATGGATTTCATAATCATATAGTCAAAGAACGTAATATACTTCTAGAAGACTCAATTTCATATATACTTTCTGGACTTATACATCAAGCTCAAGATTATTGTGATAGAGATAATATTCTTAGATGTCGTTTAGATATGGTTACACGCACTTCTACAGAAAAATATCAGCATGAGCCTCATGTTGATTTTACACCTTATAAACCTAATTTGATTACAACTATCTTTTATATTATGGATTCTGATGCCGAAACGGTTATTTTTAATGAAAAACAAAGAGCATTAGATGGAAATAAATCTGATTGGAGTGATTTAGAACTCACTGTAAAGAAGAAAATATTACCAAAGGAAAATAGAATAGTATTTTTTAATGGTCATTATATACATACAGGTTATTCTCCAGTTAATTATGAAAGAAGAGTTGTAATTAATACCAACTACAATTAATAAATGAATTTAAGTAGTGGACCGCGTCCAATAAAAGATTGGACACCTGAATTGAAAAAAGATTTTTGGGATTTTATTAATAGTGTTATGAAAAGCAATTCATTTGTGCCTGATGAGCCAATATATGATGTGTTAATAGTTGGGTCGGTTGCTCGAGGTGACTGTAATCATAAAAGCGATATTGATGTAGTTGTATTAATGAAAAATAGTGTTATAAGTATAATAAGAAAAATGACAGATAATTTTAAAAAACCTTATAAAAATGTTACGGATTATGCTGTTTTTACTAAATATCAAAATATACCAGTTGGTGTTTATATTGCAGATAAAGATTTTGATAATCTCTATAATGGACATAATATTGTTATATTTTCGTTAAAAGAAAATAAATTTATTGATAAAGAAATAAATAAAGATGATCATCTATATTTGAAGAAATATAAACAATATAAAATATTAGTTGATCCGACAAATGCTGAAAATTTGGCAGCTAAATTAAATGCTGAAGAGAATACTCTTGAATATAAGGATGCGGTGTTAAGTAATGTAGAATATATGGAAGAAAATTATATATCACAAATAAGTAAGTTGATAAAATTATTTAGTAAATGTTTTAAAAATAAGAATTTTGAAAAACATAATGTTTTAACCTTTTGTGGTTTAGATGTAGTACCAAGTTGTGGTAATTTGAAAATAGTAAATTTTAATACAAATTGCTTAATAACGGAAGAGGTAGTTAATAATTTAGATTTTAGTGTAATTGATAATGAAAAATTATCTAAATTTAAAAAATTTAATTTTATATATAATATTACAAGTATAGATTATTCAAAATGGAAATACCAGATGAAGAATATACTTTTAAAAACACAAATTAAAGATGTAGAATATGATTTTCAAAAAGGATTTCCATCACATATAAAAGTTAAAGAATCAGATGATGTAATGAATATAAAAATGATTTATGACGTCGGTGGTTTACTTGATATGTTTGCAAAAAGTTATGGAGGATTTAGGAAATTAATGTTATCTAATGGACTTGATAAGTATTTACCTATACAAGATAAATTTATTGAAAAAGAAAAGAGTAAATTTCCACAGTTTGTTTTGAAGGGATTATATTTTCCTGGTATGAGCAATCATCATTTTTTTGATGAGTCTTCAATATTTTATAAAAAAAATAAAAAATATAATACCAGAAAGTTTTTTGAGGAATTTATAGTACCAGATGTTTATAATGATAAAAATATAATGATCAGATTACATTTTTTAATTGGATCTTTAGGTTGTTTTAATATAGGTAAAACAAATTTATATCATACTATACATCCACTTAAAAATGAAGATGGCAGCTATGTTTGGGTGACCAATTAATATGAATATTATATACGATATTCCATTTTATAAACAAAAAGAAGTCTTTGATTGTGGGATTACTTGTATAAAAATGGTATCAGAGTACTTTGATAAGGTATTATCACTTGGAGAAATTAAATCCTATTATAATACAGTATGGAATAGACCACTTTATACTACAGAGTTATCTTTTATTTTAAATGAAATAGGGTTAGATACAAAAACTTATACTTCAAGTTTAGATTATAATATTTTGTCAGAATATAAAATTAATGAAAATGAATTAAATGATATATTTATAGATGAGCGGAAACTTATTACTACAGAATTAATTGATTTTTTAGATTTAAAAACTGTAATTATAGTTTTATTGGATTATGGAGTTTTGACAGATTCAGAAGAAAAAATGACACATTTTGCACCTATAACTGGATTTGACGGGGATAATTTTTATATACATTCACATGAAGAATCATTTAAAAAAATAGATATTAATTTGTTTGCTAAAAGTAGAGAATCAGATTTAACAGATTGGGATATAATTGTTATTAAACAGAAATGATTATATTTATAGATGAGTTAAACTAGGATAAATTTATGAAAGATAGATATATTTATGATGAAAGTTTGTACAAAAAGCTTCTTGATGAGAAGATTGTAGAAATTTCACGTACATTTTTTGGTGAAGAGTATTGGGGAAATACTAATAATCATGGTGTTATTATAGCTTATGATTTTATTCCAACAAATAAAGAGCTGAAATTGTTGGAAATGAATACTAATGTTGGAATATTTAAAGAATATATTCCGTATTTTGATTTTTTAGCATTAAGTAAATTTTGTCGTACAAACGGATTTAAGAAGGTTATAGGGGTCATTAATACAGAATGGTATAATCGTGGCGGTTGGACTGGTAAAGGTAGACATTCTACTCCATCACAAGATTTTATGGGTTTATTAGAAACTATGTTATCCACTTCTGGTATTAAGTTTGAATTACTTTCTGCACCAAAATATCCAGCACCTATACCAGAAATTGATATTGATGATAATACATTTGTAGTAAGATTTGCTTTCGATCCAGAATCTAAAATAGATAAAATGGCAGCTGATAAATCTTTACTTATAGATCATATTAAAAAGATTGGATTATCTTCGTTACTACCAGTAAGTGGAGATAATTTATTAGATGAAAAATATGAGGATAGCTCATTTCCTGATATAGTGTTAAAAAATCCACAACTAGATAATAAAATGGGTGTAGAGTTTTGGAAAGTATCTGAAGATAAGACAAAGGAGTTTTTTAAAAAACGCGGTATAGTATCACTTCTTCCACAAGATTTTTTACTTGAAAAATTTATTATTTCTGATACATTGGGAAAATTAGATCAATATAATTTAGAAATTAGGGGATTAGGTCTAGTTACAAATGATGATGTAGTGTTATTAAATAGAGAACCATTTATAGATGCTAAATTATATAATTTAAGTAATGATGGTTCTTTACAACAATCACACGCACACGGTACTAGTTTTGTAGAAGATACTATGATTGAGTTGGCAGATGGTAAAGAGAAAAAAATACAGGATATAAAATCAGGAGATAAAGTAAAATCGTATGATATACCAGATATAGAAAAAAATACAGCGTGGCGAGACTGGATTAAAATAAATTGGGATGGGTTGGATTCTATAAAAACAGTTGATGCAGATGTTAGGGATACAGTTCATAAAAAAACTTTAGGTTATATAACGTTTAATGGTAAACACAAAGTAACAAAAAATGCAGCAGTATGTTATGCAGATGAAGATTGGAAATGGAAATTTAAAAATGCTACAGAAATAAAGAATGGTGATACATTATTATTATCTGGAAATGAGTTTATAGAAGTTTCTAGTATAGAAGTTTCTGATGATATAGTTAATACATATGGGATTGATATAGAAGGTTATGATAATTATTTTGGTGATAGGGTACTGACTCATAATATTGGAATGGGTGCGTGGTGTTTTGTGGCAGGAACAAAAGTTACTATGAGTGATGGTAGTGAAAAGAATATAGAAGATGTGGAACTTGGTGATGAGGTAATGTCTTATGACATGATTAAGAATGAAGTTAGACCATCAAGTGTTATTGGTACAAAACAACCAATTCATGATGATATGGTAGTTATAAGATTTAGTAATGATGCTGTTAATGAAAACACATTTGATCATCCGTATTATATAAAAGATAAAGGTTGGTGTTCTTATAGTCCTCAACTTACAAAAGAAAGATATGATATGGATGCTGGTTTACTTGAAGTTGGAGATGTCTGTTATCAGAGAAAACTTGATGGTGATATAGATGAAGTAGAAGTTTCTTTTATAAGAGAAAATAGGAAAGAAGTTCAAACTTATATTATTGAGGTGGAAAATTTTAAAACATTTTTTGCAAATGGTATCCTAACTCATAACAAAGATGCTAGTACTGAATATGGATATACTATGTGTGGGAGACAAAATTGTTTTATGCCAGAACAATTAATCAATATGGCAGATGGAACATCAAAAAAAATTGGTGATGTAGAAGTAGGTGATATGGTAAAGGGCTGGGATGAAGCAACTGATACTGTTAAAAATTCTGCAGTAAATGAAATACAAGTTAAATCTCATGATGATATATATGAATTACATCTTGAAAATGATAAAGTCTTAAAACCTACTGGCAATCACCCATTTTTAACAAAAGATAAAGGTTGGACAACAATTGATGGACATGATCCAAATCACGCAGGTGGGAGCGGTTATTTAGAAGTTGGAGATTACGTTCATGACATAAATAAGGATTGGATCAGGGTAGAAGATATTACACCAGTTGAAGGTGATCATCCAACTTATAATTTTATTGATATGGAAACAAGTACTATTATAGCAGACGATATTATTACACATAATAGTACTAGAGTAAATACAATATCTTACATGAATGTGCAAACAACAAGTGGGGGTGTAGGTGACCAGGGAAATGATATTACATCAAGACAATATCCTACTGGCGCTTCAACACCTTCTTATATATGGAACATGGGTGGATATCCATCACCTAAAAATTGGATTAGTTATTTAAATACTGAATCTACCTCTGGAGGAGCCAGTGATCGAGGAGATTTATATAGTGGTGGACAGCTCGGTATGTCACATTCTGAAATGCCAGATACTAGCGCCGCGTTTAGTGGACCACCTTACGTTTATTTTGTTGGTGGTCAAAACTCTGGATTTAGAGATAATATACAATATTTTAATGGTACAACTACAAGCGGAAATTCAGCAGATGGAGGAGATATATCGTATGGGTTGTCTCAAGGTGGTGATGTTGGTGGATCTAATTATGCTTATGTATTGGGAGGATATACGTCAAGTTCGGGTGTATCTGGAATAAACATAATAATGAGGTGTGATACTACTACAACAAATGCAGGTTTTGCTGCAACTGATTCAGGGGATATGTTGTGGCCTGGAAGGGCATGGTGTAGTATGTTGGCTGGATATAGTAGTGATGAAAAAGAAGTCGGTAATGTTGCCGGTGGATTTAATGGTTCAGTTGCTAACCATGAAATTGGATTTCTTGATGTTAATACAGCGTATTCTGATGTAATTGATAAGGGAGATTTAGCAACGGCGATGAACTGGATGGCGCAAGTATCAGGTGATACTAAGTTTTACATGATGGGTGGCCACAATGGATCTGTTTCTGTAAATCTGACCCAGTATTGGGATATAAGTACAAGTTCGGTAAATGCATCAAATCATGGTTCAGGTGCTAATCACAGTGCACATGGACCTGGTGGAGGAGCTGGTTATAGTGGTTTTGGGTAAATTAAAATTAATTAATATAAGGAAATATAGTTATGGAGTTTAGAAAAGAAGATTTTTATGTAAAAATTGATAAAGATGATAATAAAGCTTGGGATTCAGCAAATGATGAGTTGACTGATATAATTACACGTGGAGATACAAACGGTCAAACTCCTGAAGAACTTTTAGATGAATTACAAGACCAGTTTATTGAAATGGGTCAACTTAAAAGTGACTTTGATACTGAAAAATTTACAATTAAAAAAGAAGGTAATTTTTTATGTCATAATTTTCACTTTTTAATGCGACAGTATAGTTTGACTGTAACAGAAATGCGGAGAATGTTGTTGGAGAGAGAAGAAAAGCGAAGAACTGCAGTAAAATATCAAAAGATGATGGATGATGGCGAGACAATGGTTCCAGTCTTGCGGGAACATGCTAGTGGAGCGGAAGAATTTTATGGTACAGAAGATGTTTGGCTTGATCTTGAGCAAGCTCGTATATGGAATCAAATAAAAGCTCTGGAAGTAACCATGACAAATAAAATTGCAATGATTAGAAAATTTGAAGAGTGTAGGAAAGAATTAATAAGACAGAATGGTGGAAAAACATTTACTAATGCGGAGTACCAAGCAGAAACTCCAAAATATTGGAAATGGTTTTTTGAGAGATTGGTATTACGACAAATAAAGGCACACGCTACAGGAATTTCAACTGGTACATGGGAAAATATTGATATGTTAGAAAGAACTGCTCTTATAAATCCAGAATTTCAAGTAAAAATGTTGAATGATGATGGAATGTTTGATATGAAGCAATTGGAATTGGATAGTGAGTTGGAAAAACAATTAAGTGAACCAAGAATTAGAAAATTATTGGAAGCTTTGGAAAAGGATAACAAGGATCCTGGTGTTCCAGAATTGGACTCAAAATAAATTATGCCAAAATTAATTGTTGAATATTATCTAACTGGATCTAAAACACCTACTTATATTTTGCAAGGTGGGCAATTTCCGACTGCAAGTGCTGATTATGGAGAAATGTTTTGTGGTATAACAACTGGTAGCATGTCAGAATCAGAGTTACCAACTGGAGTTAATGTTTTAACAAGAGACCAATTACTATCAAGGTCTATATCACTTGATAGGTCAGAAATTTTAAATGATGCTACAACAGACTATACAGGAGCAGCTACTGATGATGAATCTGGTGGACCAACTATGATGACGGATAGTGAAAAGATTACAGAAGCTTCAGCAATTTCAGCATCTTGGGCAGAATTATAATTTGAATTTTCAAAAATAAATATACTATTTATTTTACAAAGGTTATCATGAAAAACAAAAGTCTATTTGACCACATCGGTCATATTACGCAAAAACAAACTAAAGGTTATTGGAACTCTCTAAATGAAACAGAGAAGAAGCAGTGGTCTAATTATATGATTCACCGATTTTTATCAATGAAAATGGAGTGGACAGATTTCGTAAACGAAATTCAGAAATTAAATCTTAAACCTAAACATCTCTATTCGGTGTATTCTAGTATTTTACCAAAAGGTAAACAGTATTTAAAATACATTAAGAAGAAAAAACAAACTAATTATAGTAAACAAGTTATTCAGAATATCTCTGAATATTTCGAGATTAGTCAATTAGAATCAGAAGATTATTTAAATCTATTATCAAAAAAGCAAGTTAGAGAGTTGGTTTCAAAATACGGTTATACCAGTAAAGAATTAAAACAAATAGGATTATAAAATGCGAAGAGCAATAAAAGAATCAAAAATAAAAGTAGAATATGAAACTTTAAAAGAGGATAAACCAGTTATTCAACAAATGGAAGAAGAATGGCCTCAGATGACAGCAGAGTTTCGTAGACTACAACGGGAACAATATGAATTGTTCTTACATAAGCAACACGATTACGGGCCAGGTAATATAAGTGTTGGTTCTCAATTACAAACAGAAGAAGAAGTTAAGTTATCATTAACAGGTTTATGGTTTAGAATGAACGATAAAATACAACGATTGAAAACATTATTGATGGGCGGTAGAGAAGCTGCAGTAAATGGTGAACCGATGGAAGATGCATTTCTTGATGTATCCAACTATGGTATTATGGCAACTATTGTTAAGAATGGAAAATGGGGTAAGTAGAATTTAAAGTGAATATATTGGTTGTAGGCGCTGGAATGTATGTAACAGGAAGACATACTTCAGGACCAGGCTCAGCTCTTGGTTCTATTGGAGAGTTATCTAAAACATTAGATATTAATTCTATCACAGTAGTATCAAAAAATGAATCAAGTCTTAAGGACGTTAATAGGTCAAGAGATATAATTAATAAAGAATTGAATGTTGATGTTTCAATAGAGTTTATTGCATTGGGCGAAGATTCAGTAAATAAACTACAAGATATTATTTCTTTAAAGACATATCATTGTGCTATTGTAGCGTTACCTGACCATTTACATTATTCTTTTGGAAAGTTACTTATAGAAAATAAAATTCATTGTTTTTTTGTTAAACCACTTACTCCAACATTAGAAGAATCGTTAGACCTTATTTCATTGCAGAGAAAAAATAAAGTTTTAGGAGTGGTAGATTTTCACAAGAGATATGATGAAGTAAATCTTGTTATAAAGGATATTATTAATAAAGGTGATATTGGTATACCACTTTATTTTACTGTAGAATTTAGTCAGAAAATTGAGATGCCTACCATAGTATTTACTGATTGGGTTGAAAATTCTAATATATTTCAATATTTGGGCGTACATTATGTAGATATGATTTATTTTTTGACATCATATAAACCTGAAAAAGTTATTGCTATTGGAACAGATGGTATATTGAAAGAGAAGGGTATAAATACTTATGATTCTATTCATGCAACAATAGTATGGTATAATAATGAAAATTCGGAACAAAAAATGGTAACACAATTTTCTACAAATTGGATTGATCCAAGCACTTCAAGTGCAATGTCTGACCAGAAATACACTGTAATTGGAACAAAGGGTAGGATAGAAAGTAATCAAAAACATAGAGGGGTAGAAGTAACAACTGAATCAGAAGGAATTCAATCTATTAATCCATATTTTTCAAAATATCATGGTAAAACTTATTCTGGATATGATTTTAAAAGTATTAGTCAATTTCTTATTGATGTTAATGAAATAATAGAAGGCAATATTATAGTTGATACTTTAGAAGAATTACGTCCTACATTTAAAGATACTTTACCTACCTCATCTGTTATTGATGCGGTAAATACGAGTTTAATAGATAATTCAAATTGGGCATATATTAATGATTTATCTTAACGATATAAAACTTTCAAAAATTATGAAAAAGGTTCTTACTAAACTTTCAGTAAATAAAGAATCAACTAAACACGTTGTAAATTCCTTAGTAGAAACTTCTCTACGAGGTGTTGATTCACATGGTATTAATTTATTTCCACATTATTGTCGTGCAATTAGTTCAGGAAGAATAAATAAAAATCCTGACATTAATATTTCAGATACAGGAGTATCAACATCAAGTATAGATGCAGACCATTCATTTGGACACCATGTAGGAGCTGTTGCTATAGATAAGGCTATAAAGTTATCAGAAAAAACTGGGATATCTGCAGTAAATGTTAAAAACTCAACACATTTTGGGGCGGCATCTTATTTTGGATTGAGGGCAGCAGAGAAGAATTGTTTAGGATTTGCATTTACAAATGCAGATTCTATGTTGAAAACATTTGGTAGTAAAGAAGCATTTTTTGGAACAAATCCAATTTGTTTTACTGCACCATTAAAAAATGAAGCACCACTATGTTTAGATATGGCAACATCTTTAGTTAGTTGGAATAAATTAGAGAATAAAAAACTTAAGAATTTAGATATTCCAGATACTTGGGCATCTGATGACGAAGGTAATACTGTAACTAATCCAAATGAAGCTACCAGCTTAAATCCCATAGGAGAATATAAAGGATATGGGTTGGCTATGATGGTAGATATTTTATGTGGTATACTTGCAGGAAGTTTATCAAGTAAAGACATTCTTCCAATGTATACTTCTTCTATTAAAGAAAAAAGATATATTAGTCATTTTTTTATGGCTATTAATATTAAACATTTTATTGGTGTAAATATTTTTAAGAAACAATTACAGGATATTGTTGATAGGTTAAGAGGCCTTCCCACGATAGAACAAGATACTTCTGTTATGGTGCCTGGAGATCCAGAGAAAAAATGTTATGATATAAGAATTAAAGAAGGTATCCCAATTGATGAAATTAAATATGAAGAGTTTTTAGATACCTCAAGTATGTTTAAGGAAGTTATTGAATGAAGAATTTAACTGCAGTCATACCTGTTAGACAAGGTTCTCAAAGAGTTAAAAATAAAAACTTCAGAGAATTTGCTGGTAAGTCTTTATTAGAACATAAAATAGATGTTGTAAAAAATTTACCAGTAAATGAAATAATAATAAATACAGATAGTGAATATGCAATTGAGTTAGCAAAAAAGAATGATATAAAATATCATAAAAGAGAACCATATTATGCCAGTTCAGAATGTACTAATAGTGAATATCATGAATATTTAGCTAAGGCAACAGATTCAGAAAATATAATAATAACTCAAGTTACTGCACCTTTAGTTATTTTAAGTACTTTTATAGAAGCTATTGCCATATTTAATAAAGTAGATTGTAATAGTTTAATGTCTATAAAAAAAATAAAAGAGTTTTTGTGGTATAAAAATAAACCTATAAATTATAATTTAGATTCTGCACCCAATTCACAAGATTTACCAGACTACTTTGCACCTACTTTTGGTGTAATTATAGTGAATAGAGAAGCTATGTTAGATTCTAAAAATTATATTTGTAGTAAACCATATTTCTACGAAATTTCTGAAAGAGAATCTACAGAAATAGATACAAAATTAGATTTTGAATTTTCAGAATTTTTATATAACAAGTATATAAGATAAACATATGTCAAGAATATACAATAAAGATGGTAAAATAATAGATACTGATGAATGGATTGAGGAAAATCATCCAGAGAATGGAGTATTTAAAGTTTATTGGGCAAAAGGTGGTGGTGTATCAGTAAAAGATGAAGGATTGAATCAAAGATATGAATGGATTTATAAAGATGGTAAAAGAGGAGATGGTCCATCTAAGGGTTGGTATCCAAATGGAAATATGAAACAAGTATGGAATTGGAAAAATGGGTATAAAGATGGATTACAGACTTATTGGTTTGATAATGGACAGAAAAAGATTGAAGGAAACTTCAAAGATGGAAAACAAGATGGTAAATGGACTTGGTGGTATGAAGATGGAACTAAGGAAATGGAAAAATGTCATAAGAATAGTAATCCAGACGGAGTATGGCGTTGGTGGAGTGAAAGTGGTGATTTAATGAAAAGTGGTGAGTATGTGAACGGGAAAAAACAAGGAATGTGGAAATATTACTATGATAAGGGTCAGAGATATTTTGAAGATATTGAGAGACAGGTTCGCGACGGTGATTCAGCTGGTCATTGGCAATGGGTAGATAGTACTTATGGAACTGATGAGGAGAGTGGAAAAGGTGGAGAGCGGGATCAAAATAAACCTTTTGTTACTACTGCTAAAAAATGGACACCACGCAAAATTGATATAATAGAGGATTTTTAAAGTAATGTCATTGTTAAAAGTTAGTTATTCACAATATTCTATGTGGTCGCAATGTCCACATAGATGGAAATTAAATTACATAGATAAATTATCTTCTTTTACTGATAATATTCATACTTTATTCGGTACATCGATGCATGAAGTTATACAGTTTTGGGTTAAGACTATTTATGAAGTTTCCGCTAAAGCTGCAAATGAGTTAGATTTAAATACTATGTTGTTGGCTAAAATGAAAAAATTATATTCTGACCTTATGAAGGTAGAAGGGTCAGAGCACTTTACTACACCTGATCAATTAACAGAGTTTTGGGAAGATGGTTGTGCAATTTTAGATTTTTTAAAGAAAAGGCGTGGAGATTATTTTTCTAAAAAGGGTTGGGATTTAAAAGGAATTGAAGCTGAATTGGATTATCCACTTACAGATCAAGTAGGTTTTAGAGGATTTATAGATTTGATACTTGAAAACAAAATAAATCAGAAAATTAAAATTATAGATATTAAAACTTCTACTATGGGATGGAATAAGTGGCAAAAAGCTGATAAGAATAAAACAGATCAACTGTTACTGTATAAACAATTTTATTCTAAACAGTTTGATATGCCAATGGATAAAATTGATGTAGAATATTTTATAGTTAAAAGAAAGTTATATGAAAAAGTAGAGTGGCCTCAGAAAAGGGTACAATCTTTTATACCTGCAAATGGGACTCCGTCTATTAATAAAGTTTTAAATAATTTAAGTAATTTTTTGAAAGATGGGTTTGAAGGTAGTGAGTATAAACATAAAGATTATTTAAAAAATGCAAGTAAAAAAACTTGTAGGTGGTGTGAATTTAATCAAACTGAATATTGTGATATGGGAGTTAAATAATGAGTGCTAGACTAAGAGTTACATTAAGAATGTATTTGCCAGATTTTATGAATAATTTAGATGATAATGTTGAGGAGTTAGAAAAAATATATGATAGAAATATGGCTCCTACGACGTTATATTTATGGTATGATGAAGGTGATGACGTTGATTTGAAAGTTTTAAAGAAGTTTATTAATAGTTGGGAAGCTAAGAAACATTTTAAAACTATTATTAAAACTTCTTTTACTAATAAGTTTAGTGAGTTTATATGGTTTGATATAGTTCCTTTTAAATTTTTTAAGAGAGCAACTTATAATAGATTTGCATTTTCGTATGTGCAATATCATAACATTATAAATGGTATTAAACGGTTTGGTGAGATTTTGAGTTTTACTAGTTCACCAAAACCAAATAAAGTACAGAAAAGGACAGATTATAATTACGATGAAAATAGCGATAGTAGGAAGTCGTAAGTACGATAATAAAATAAAAATAAAAGAATTTATTTTTAAATGTAAAGAGCTATTTGGAGATAACTTAGAAATAGTTAGTGGAGGATGTAAATATGGAGCAGATAAATTTGCTAAACAATCAGCGGCCGAGTTAGATTTGAAATATGTTGAATTTCCACCAGCACATTTTTCACATAATCAGTATTGTATTAGGGAAGCTTATAATTATAGTAAACCTTATGCAGTATGGCATTATTTTGAGAGGAATAAAGAGATAGCTGAATATAGTGATATGATTGTAGGTTTTATACCTGAAGGAGTAAAATCTAATGGAACTATTAATACACTTAATCATGCTGAAAAATTTAACAAAAAGGTTATAATTATTAATTAAGTATATATTTATATATATGTATATATGGAATAGGTTATGGAAGAACTAAAATTAACATCAGTAAAGATTCTCGCAAGCCTTCATAAGAGATTTAAAAGGTTTTGTCTAGAGGACGAATTTACTCTTCAAAAACTAGTTAATAGGTCATTAGATTTATACACTAAGGATGGAGAGTTTAAAAAGATAATAGATGATTATCAGGAATTGGAACATTCAGGTAGTATGATATGAAGAAAAAGAAAATTTTACTTTTATCAGATGATTTAAGAATGGCGTCTGGAGTAGGAACGGTTTCAAAAGAGTTTGTATTAGGTACAATTAATAAGTATGATTGGGTACAAATTGGTGGTGCTATTAAACACCCAGATATAGGTAAGGTGTTTGATATGAGGGATGATATCAGGAAAGAGTTTCCAGATGCTGATAATCCATATTTAATGATTTATCCAACAAGCGGATATGGAGATCCAGATTTACTTAGGGCATTACTTGATAAGGAAAAACCAGATGCGATAATGATTTATACAGACCCACGATTTTGGAATTGGTTATATCAAATGGAACATGAAATTCGGTCTAATATACCGATTTTTTATTATAATATATGGGATGATCTACCCTATCCAATGTGGAATGAACCTTTTTATGAAAGTTGTGATTTGATTATGAATATATCTAAACAAACTTATAATATTGTCAATAATGTGTGGCATCAATATCCACCAGAAGATTGGCAAGTAACATACATTCCTCATGGCATAAACAGTGAAACTTTTAAACCTCTATCTAAAGATGACAAAGGTTATCAACAATTTTTAAAAGAAAGTAAACATCCAGTAGACTATTATGAATTTGTAGTATTTTACAACGCTAGAAATATTCGTAGAAAATTACCTGGGGATGTTATACTTGCATTTAGTACTTTTGTAGATATGATACCTGAAGAAAAAAGAGATAAATGTTTATTGATAATGCATACTCAACCAGTTGATGAGAATGGAACTGATTTACTATCAGTGGCTGAAGCAGTTGCAAAAGATAAGAAGGTTCAGTTTTCATCAGGTAAACTATCACCATTACAGTTAAATTATTTATATAATATGGCAGACGTAACTATTAATTTGGCATCAAATGAGGGATTTGGATTAGGTACAGCAGAATCAGTAATGGCAGGTACTCCAATGATTGTAAATGTCACTGGTGGAATGCAAGATCAATGTGGATTTAGACTTGATGGTAAATTATTGACAGAAAAAGATTATACAGAGATACATTCTTTACATGATAGAAAAATATGGGAAAATAATCCAAAATTAACACATGGTAGTTGGGTAAAACCAGTATGGCCTTCTAATCGTTCATTGCAAGGTTCAGTACCAACACCATATATTTTTGATGATAGACCAAGTTTTGAAGATGCTGCTGAAAAGTTACATGAATGGTATCAGACACCAAAAGAAGATAGGGATAAGGCTGGGTTAGAAGGTAGAGAGTGGATGTTGAGAGAAGATACTTGCCTTTCAGCTAATAGGATGTGTGAAAGATTTATAGAAGATATGGAAACTGCTTTTGAAAAGTGGACACCTAGAAAACAGTTTAAGTTATATGAGGCGTAAATGAGTGATTATAATGGTTTTAGTTTTGATTTAGAAGGTAATGGTAAGAAAATAACTAAAGATAGAGTAAAGAAAGTTCTAGAATTCACAGATGGTTCTAATGAATGGAACATAATAGAGGAAGTATTAGAGGTTGAAGATGGTAATATTATTCTTATGGGAGATAATGATGATCCATGGAGATATAATTATGCCAATGAAGTTTTGATTCTTATGACAAAATTACAAGAAGAATTAGATTTTACTTTCGAGGGAGAGTTTGTGTGGATGTCAGACGATTATCAAAATAGTTATACAAACACATATATATTTGATGGTAGTGGAGATTATGAAGAAGAATTTGAAGAGGAAGAGCATGAGTGGTACGAAGATGAGTAAACCAGTTTGTTTAGTTACAGCACCTGTAGCTACTAGAAGTGGATATGGAGCACATTCCAGAGATATAGTACATTCCCTTATTGATTTAGATTTATATGATATAAAGATAATGCCAGTTCGTTGGGGAAATACACCACAAAATGCATTGAATGAAAATAATCTAGAGGATAAAAAAATACTTGACAGGTTTTTACCAGATCCTAGTTTAGATAAACAACCAGAACTTCATATACATATTGTAGTTCCAAATGAATTCCAAACATGGGGTAAGTATAATATTGGGATAACTGCTGGAGCTGAATTTACAGCAGTTAGACCAGAATGGTTAGAGGGATTAAATAGAATGGATTTAAATATAGTACCCTCAGAGTTTACTAAAGAATGGATTGTTAAGACAAAATTTGATAAGAGTAATGAAGAAACTAAAGAAAAAATTGGGGAGTTACTTTTAGATAAACCTATAGAAGTTTTATTTGAGGGGTATGACGAAAGTATATATGGAAACGGACATACAGATGATGATATAAATACGGAATTGAACTCTATCAAAGAAGACTTTTGTTTTTTATTTACAGGACATTGGTTACAAGGTGGACTTGGAAATGATAGAAAAGATGTTGGTGCATTGATCAAGATATTTTATGAAGCGTTTGGTAAAAAGATAATCAAACCAGCATTGATTTTAAAAACGTGTGGATCAACACCGTCAGTGATTGACAGGCATGAGGTGTTAGGAAAAATTAATCAAATTAAAGAACATTTTCCAGGACAGAAGTTACCACCAGTGTATGTATTACATGGAGATTTAACAGATAATCAAATGAATGCATTATATCATCACCCAAAAGTAAAAGCTATGGTTTCTTTTACACATGGTGAAGGATTCGGAAGACCTCTTTTAGAATTTTCTACTACTGGAAAGCCTATATTGGTTAGTAATTGGAGTGGTCATTTGGATTTTCTTAAGAAAGATGCTGTTACTTTAATTAAAGGAAGATTAACAGATGTTCCAAAAGATGCTTTTCCAGAAAATATATATCAAGAAGGAGCTCAGTGGTTTACTTGTTATTTTGATGTGGTTAAAAGAGAATTAGTTAGGTGTTTTAAGCAGTATAAAAAGTATAGTAAAAAATCTAAAAGACAGAAGGTGTATGCTAAAAATTTTACTAGACAGAAAATGACAGAAAAGTTAGGTATGATTATTGATAAATATGTCCCAGAGTTTCCTAAAGAGGTTGCTTTAAATTTACCAAAACTTAAAAAGGTAGATGGGTCACAAGATCAATCTACTAAAATAAAACTTCCAAAGTTGAAAACAATAGGGGGCGGACAGACAGGTGCTATTATACCACCTGCCAGTGATATAGATGGAAAATAAAATAACGTGTCCTATGTGTAATGCTGAGAAAATGTGTATTGAGGAATCTCAAGGAGATTTTATATCATATATGTGTTTTAGGTGTGGGTATATGTCTGATAGTAGATTCACAGAGGATTCAGAATATTTAAAAATGCATTTAAAAAATACTCCACCAGTGGTTATAGAATTAAAAAGGTATGATTTAGTAAGGTCAATATTTTGGTTTCCATCTGTAGTAAATGTACCAGAAAAAGGAGTGGTGTTTCCAAAAGAAGATGGTGATATTTATAGTTGGGTATCTGCTAAATATGTAGAATCTGAAAGAGAAGGATATGATTTTGAGTTAGATATGGAAAATTCTAAAGAAATAGAATCATCACTTTTTTATGAAGCGTTAAGATATATTGGAGTAGTAGTAGAAGGAAATATAGATGGCAAAAGTAATCACGCAATGGCCTAGGGTAAAACCTGGTGATATTGTTTCATTTAAATATAAAAGTAAGAGAAGTGGTAAAACTTTGACACATTCTATTTTAGTGCTTGCTAAAGATATATCTATGGTAACAAAATCTGGAAAAAGTAGGTTTTTGGTAGGATTAAAAATAGAACAAAGTAATAGACCTATGGTTCCTCCTTCTGTAATAGAAAAATTTTTATTTGAAATAGGAGAAGTTGAGTTAATAGATCCTAAAAATAGGATTTATGGATTAAAATTAGAAACTAAGGGGGTTGGTGTAGGTGAAGTAAAACTTAGACGTTTGTGGAGAGATATAAAACCATTTAATAAAACTAATAAACTTTATAGAACTTATGATTGGTTAGAAGCTAAAAAATCACCTGTATATAAAGAGCCTATAAAATTATCAAATACTTTAAGGGAAGCGTTAGAATCAAAGTTCGAATATGAAAATTAGTTACGCAGTAACAGTATGTAGTGAGTTAGAAGAAATACAAAGGTTACTTACATTTTTATTAAAACATAAAGAATTACAAGATGAAGTAGTGATTACTTATGACACTGAAAACGGTTCTATAGAAGTTGAGGATTTTTTATTTAATCATGATGGAAATTTTAGATTAGCACCATTTAATTTCTTAGGAAACTTTTCAAATTTAAAAAACCATACAAAGTCAATGTGTGAAGGCGATTATATTTTTCATTTAGACGCAGATGAAATTCCACATGAAATGTTGATGGAACAAATACATACTATATTGGAAATGAATGATGTAGATTTGGTTTGGATACCAAGAGTAAATACAGTAGATGGAATTACTGATGAACATATACAGAAGTGGGGATGGAGAGTAACAGAAAAAGGTTGGGTAAATTATCCAGATTATCAAGCGAGAGTGTTTAGAAATAGTGATGAAATACATTGGGTAGGTAAAGTACATGAAAGGATAACTGGTTGTAAGACTTATTCACACTTACCACCACACGAAGAATTATCTTTATATCACCCAAAGACAATTGACAAACAAGTGAAACAGAATGAGTTATATGATAAGTTATTGTGAATAAAAAACCGTATATATACCTACAACCATATGGAGGATTTGGTAATAGAATTACTATGTGGGAAGTAGCATATCAAATAAATAAGTTGAATGATTTTAGATTTGATATAGTGGTTGATATAGAAAGGTTTTCAGAGGTTGAGTATTTAGAGTACCCGCATACTATAGGAGTTATTGATAGTGAAAGATATTGGAATAATACTAAATGGATCAAATTAGATAATTATATGAATTTAGATACTTTGCATCCTTATGGAGAAATTATAAATTGGAGATTGCAGGCATCTGATAAGTGTGATTATTTTGAAAAGAAATTTTATTCAAATTCTGATAGACCGTATCAACTGATAGACATGAAAGATAAGAAATTAAAAAATAAAATAATTAGGAAGATGAAAAATTATATTGGAGTGCATATCAGAAGAGGTGATGTACCAATTGCATATTATAATAAAAAAGATCCTGATCATGGAATTCAAGAGTATTTACCAGATGAATATTTTATTAACATATGTGATAAAATTATTGAAAAAAATCCTAAACAAAAGTTTTATCTTAGTACAGATGGAACATGGGATCAAGTAAAATTTTTTTATGATAGATATGATGTTGTAGATGCATATTATATACTTAACAATAAGATAGAACCTAAGTTATTGAGAGAAGAATTTATAGGAACTGGAATATTCCCACACACGTTCAACTTGTATAGTGTTATTGATTTGTTTTCACTAATATATTCAAAAATGTTAATAACTGGTCGTTCAACATGGTCTGATTTTTGTAGGTTATATAAAAATCATAAAAATGTTATAAATCCTTTGGACATTTCAAAATTAGGAGCAATATAATGAAAACATATGTTATAGCAGAAATTGGTTTAAATCATAATGGAGATTTAAATATTGCCAAGAAGTTAATTGATATTGCATCCGCAGCTGGTTGTGACTCAGTTAAATTTCAAAAGAGAAATCCAGATGTTTGTGTTCCTGAAGATGAGAAATCTAAAATTAGGAAAACGCCGTGGGGTGAAATGACTTATTTGGAATACAAATATAAAGTAGAGTTTGGTAAAGAAGAATATGATGAGATAGATAGGTATTGTAACGAAAGAGATATTGATTGGTCTGCGTCACCCTGGGATTTAGATAGTTTAGAATTTTTATTACAGTATGATATCCCATATATTAAAATACCATCAGCAATGTTGACTAATGATGAATTATTAATTACATCAAGGGATACTGGTAAGAAAGTAATTCTTAGTACTGGAATGAGTACTATGGAAGAAATAGATCATGCGGTAGTTTTATTAAAGTCAGCAATTACTGTAGAGCCATATTATGAATTAGCGGGAAATATAGTTTTATTACATTGTAATTCTACTTATCCAGCACCAATAGAAGAATTGAATTTAAGTGCAATTAAAACACTTAAAGAAAGATATAACTGTGAAGTGGGATATAGTGGACATGAGTTTAGGTTGGGGACTTCAGTTGCGGCAGTTTATTTAGGAGCAACATATGTTGAAAGACATATAACACTTGATAGGTCAATGTGGGGGTCAGATCAGTTATCTTCTGTAGAACCTCAAGGATTATTTAAATTAATGAGTGGAATAAGAGAACTGGAACAGGCTCGTGGAAATGGAAGAATACACGTTACTGAGTCAGAGAAAAAAGTACGAAAGCATTTGAGGGGATAGATGGATCTTTTTGATCCAGCGTTTACTAGTGAAGACCAATCTGCGGAGAAATTAAAAAGTTTCTTTCCATTTACAGATAATATAAAGAAGAGTTGTGGTATAGTATATAACCATTTGGATGAATTTGATAAATTTAAAGATAGTAAAATATTAATTGTTGGAGCTGGGCCTTCTACAAATGAAGTTAAGTGGTATAATTTAGAATATGATTATATATTTTCTTTAAATCATTTTTATTTAAATTCAGATTTGAAGAACAGGAAAGTAGATATTGCAGTTGTTGGGGGAGAGGTGGATTATCAAAGTGATGATTTTTTAAATTATGTAAATGAGTTTAATCCAACATTGATGTTTGAATTACATTCTAAATGGGAGAAAGAAAAAACATATTTAAGATTACTTTACGAAAATTATCCTAAACTTAGTTGTTTTAATACTAGAGTGTATGGTAAAATAGGCGGAGCTCCTAGATTGTTAATGTTTGCTTTAGAGATGAAACCTAAAGAACTTTATTTTGTAGGTCTGGACGGAGGTCCAGGAGTTTCTGTTAAAACTAAAAGTTATAATAAAAATGATGTAAAACATTCTTTTGAAGAAGGTAAAAGTAATATGGCATATCAACTCAACGAATCTAACGCTTATTATATTTATCATAAACAATATAAAGAATTATGGAATTATGTTTTGACTAAATTAAAGTATGATACAGTACTTTACAACTTAGGAGAAAATTCAGAGTATAATTTTAGTTCTATATGGAGTAAAGAACATTTTCCATTAACCGAAGAAATACAAAGGAAGATTAGATAATGTATGATGTAGATTTTTATATGAAATCCCACCCAATTGTAAAAAGATTGGAAAGTGGTGAAAAAGTGCCTATGAAAGATCTTATGGAGACTTTTGAACGGTATAGATCAAAAGACCCTATAATATATAATATAGAAACTACTAATGCGTGTAATATGAGATGTAAGATGTGTCCTCGTACCAGTAGAATGACAAGAGATATTACATTTTTAGAAGAAGATTTTTATGAAGATATAGTAACTCAGATTAAACCACATAGTAAAGAACTTTGGTCTAAATGGGAAAAATTTGTAACTGAAACTTATGGAATAAAACCAGATGATGAAGCCAGTGAAAATCATTTTTTCCTTTATGTAATTCCTAAGGTGATTCAGTTACACGGGTATGGTGACCCTCTTTTAGATAAAAATATAGGTAAAGTAGTTAAAGTATTATCAGAATATGGTTTTGAATCTTATTTTAGTTGTACCCCAGCAAATATAAATGTGGAAAGGACAGAGGAAATGATGGGTTATGGATTAA
>Ga0310345_10001742_pt1 | contig 23357 bp, 27 predicted proteins | sample HC15DNA20500_MG_FD_204667 | JGI IMG/M metagenome (GOLD analysis project Ga0310345, IMG submission 204667) | Marine microbial communities from station ALOHA, North Pacific Subtropical Gyre - HC15-DNA-20-500_MG | ecosystem: Environmental > Aquatic > Marine > Oceanic | place: Pacific Ocean: North... | reverse complement strand
TCGGCGAAATGCGGCGCGGTCGGGTAGCTGGTGTAGCGCGGGACCTTCGCGTCAAAGAGCCCCAGGCGCGCAAGTTGCGTTTCGTTTTTCATGCGCATAGCTATGGGGAGGAAACGCCACGCCTGCCTTGACGCAGATCAACCGAACGCCGGAAGTGCCATGCTCCACGATGCGCCCCGACTGGCCCCGCAGGATTGCGGGGATTGTCCGATCCGCCACCGGGCCGTCTGCGCGCGCTGCGACGCCGACGAACTGCAGGTGCTGGAGGAGATGAAATACTATCGCTCGTTCCAGGCCGGTCAGACCGTGATCTGGGCGGGCGACCGGATGGATTTCGTGGGCTCCGTGGTGGAGGGCGTGGCGACACTGACCCAGACGATGGAGGACGGGCGCACCCAGATGGTGGGCCTGCTGCTGCCGTCCGATTTCGTTGGCCGCCCCGGGCGGCAGGGCGCGGCCTACAACGTGACGGCGACCACCGACCTGGTAATGTGCTGCTTCCGGAAGAAGCCCTTCGAACAGATGATGGAGACCACGCCCCACGTCGCGCAGCGCCTGCTGCAGATGACGCTCGATGAACTGGACGCGGCGCGGGAGTGGATGCTGGTGCTGGGCCGCAAGACGGCGCGCGAGAAGATCGCGAGCCTGCTGACGATCATCGCGCGGCGGGATGCGTCCCTGAACCTGCTGCCGGTCACCGGGCGGCTGGTCTTCGACCTGCCGCTGACACGGGAGGCGATGGCGGATTACCTCGGGCTGACGCTGGAAACGGTCAGCCGCCAGGTCTCGGCGCTCAAGCGCGACGGGGTGATCGAGCTGCAGGGCAAGCGCCACGTCATCGTGCCGGATTTCGACCGGCTGCAGGAAGAGGCGGGCGACGACAGCGACGGCGGGCTCCCGGTCTGAGCCGCCGCGCCTGCCGGTTCAGGCCTCGAAGATCGGCGTGAAGCCGCCCCAGATCATGCGCTTGCCGTCGAAAGGCATGTCCATCATCTCCGCCCAGCGCGGATCCGTCTCGGACGAGGCCATGCACCGGTCGGCCGCCTCCCTGTCCTTCCAGATGATCCAGCTGAACACCACCACCTCGCCCTCCTCCAGCTTCACCGCCATCGGGAAGGAAGTGTGTTCCCCCTCGGGCACGTTGTCGCCCCAGGCTTCCACCGTCGAAAGTGCGCCGTATTCCTGAAACAGCGGCCAGGTGCGCCGCGCGGCCGCGATATAGGCGTCCTTGTTGGCGGCTGGCACCGCCAGGACAAAGCCGTTCACGTATGACATCGTCACATCCTCCGAAGGGTCGGGCTCAGCTTCGGAGATCGCGGTGAGTCCGGCAACGGAAATTCTGAAGGGCCGTGCCCCGGCTGGCGGTTTCCGGCCAGCCGGGGCCCGGCGGATCAGTGCGCCATGAATACCGGCACGGGCGCCTCTTCCAGCATGGCCCGCGTCGCGCCGCCAAGGATCGCCTCGCGGAAGCGGGAATGGCCGTAGGCGCCCATCACCAGCATGTCCGCGCCGACCTCGGCCGCGTGCCGTTTGAGGATGTCCGACACCTTGGGCATCGACTTTGCCAGCACCTCGATTTCCGTCTTCACGCCGTGGCGCGAGAGATACTGTGCCAGCTGCCCGCCCGGGTCGGACCGGTCGCGGCCGTGCTGCGGCGGGTCCACCACCACGATCTGGCAGGTGTCCGCGCCGCGCAGCAACGGGATCGACTTGCGAATCGCGCGGAGCGATTCGGCGCTTTCGTTCCAGCCCAGCACCACCCGTTTCGGATGCGGATGCAGGTCGGCCGCGTCGGGCACCGCCAGCACCGGCGCCTGCCCCTCGAACAACGCAGCCTCCAGCACCGGCTCGAGCTCTCCGCCCTTGCCCTTGCCGTAGGGCAGAGGCAGCACGACGATGTCGGCGAAGCGGGCGCGCTGAGCCACATGACGGCCCAGATCGGCCAGCTGGGCGAACTCCGCCTCGGTGCTGTAGCGCAGCCCGGTCCGGTCCAGAGCGGCGATGGCGGCCTGTTCGATCTCTCCGGCGTCGGTCCGCGCCCGATCGATCGATTCCTGCAGCGCCACCGCGCTCGCGCCTTCGTAGAAATAGCCGAGGTTGCTGCGATCCACCCCGAGGCAGAGCACCTCGAGATGCGCGCCATGCGCCTCGGCCATGGTCGCCGCGTGGGCGATGATGGGCTCGGCGCTCTCCTTTTCCGTCACTACGGTGAACACGGTTTGGAAGGTCATCTTCAAATCCTCCTTAAGAGGTAGCTGGGACAACAGTAGGTTACGCCGGACCGGCCTCTGTCAACTTTGATGCGGGTCAAATCCGTTCCCGGGTTCGCTTGACGCAGATCAAGGCGGGGGCGCGCCGGGCGCGCGAAAAGCCAAGCCAGTCGACAACCCGGCGCGTGTTTTGCGCCGGGACCAGACAGAGGGACCAAACATGAGCAATTACATCAAGCTGGTGCTGCTTGGCGTGATCACCGTCTTCGCGGCGATCGCGGCGAACTACGCCCGCGACCTTGCCTACATGGTTAACGCGCTGACGATCATGCTGGTCGCCGGCGGTCTGTTCCTGTGGGTGCTGAGAAACACGGACGAGCCGGTGACGCATGTCGACCGCTCCGGCGAATACATGGACGGCGTGATCCGCGCGGGCGTGATCGCCACCGCCCTCTGGGGCGTCGTGGGCTTTCTCGTTGGTATCGTCATCGCCTTCCAGCTGGCCTTTCCCGTTCTCAACTTCGAATGGGCCGAAGGCTACGCGAACTTCGGGCGGCTGCGGCCGCTGCACACCTCCGCGGTGATCTTCGCCTTCGGAGGCAACGCGCTGATCTGCACCTCGTTCTACGTGGTCCAGCGGACGTCCGCGACGCGGCTCTGGGGCGGAAACCTCGGCTGGTTCGTGTTCTGGGGCTACAACCTTTTCATTGTTCTGGCCGCCACCGGCTACCTGCTGGGCGCGACCCAATCCAAGGAATACGCGGAGCCGGAATGGTATGTGGACTGGTGGCTGACCATCGTCTGGGTCGCCTACCTCGCCGTCTTCCTCGGTACGATCATCAAGCGGAAAGAGCCCCACATCTACGTGGCGAACTGGTTCTACCTCGCCTTCATCGTCACGGTGGCGATGCTGCACGTGATCAACAACATCTCGATCCCGGTCTCGATCTGGGGCTCCAAGTCGGTGCAGGTGTTCGCCGGCGTGCAGGATGCGATGGTGCAGTGGTGGTACGGCCACAACGCCGTGGGCTTCTTCCTGACCGCAGGCTTCCTGGGGATGATGTACTATTTCGTGCCCAAGCAGGCCGAGCGGCCGGTCTACAGCTACAAGCTGTCGATCATCCACTTCTGGGCGCTGATCTTCCTCTACATCTGGGCGGGTCCGCACCACCTGCACTACACCGCGCTGCCCGACTGGGCCTCGACGCTGGGCATGGTGTTCTCGGTCATCCTCTGGATGCCCAGCTGGGGCGGCATGATCAACGGCCTGATGACCCTGAGCGGGGCATGGGACAAGCTGCGCACCGACCCGGTGATCCGGATGATGGTGATCTCCATCGGCTTCTACGGCATGTCGACCTTCGAAGGCCCGATGATGTCGATCCGCGCGGTGAACTCGCTGTCGCACTACACCGACTGGACCATCGGCCACGTGCATTCCGGTGCCCTGGGCTGGAACGGGATGATCACCTTCGGCTGCCTCTACTTCCTCGTGCCGCGCCTGTGGAACCGCGAGCGGCTCTACAGCCTCTCGATGGTCTCCTGGCACTTCTGGCTCGCCACCATCGGGATCGTGCTCTACGCCGCCGCGATGTGGGTGACCGGCATCATGGAAGGCCTGATGTGGCGCGAAGTGGATGCGAACGGCTTCCTCGTGAACTCCTTCGCCGACACCGTCGCCGCCAAGTTCCCGATGTACGTGGTGCGCGGTCTGGGCGGGGTCATGTACCTCGCAGGGGCGATCATCATGTGCGTGAACCTCTACCTGACGGTGCGGCGCAGCCCGGCCGTCGCGGCCGAAAACGGCCTCGTGCCCGCCGAATAAGGAGATCGGACAATGGCTGACGAAAAACAACCGATGCCCGCCTCCGCGACCGGCGTGGGCGAGCGACCGAAGAAACGGACGATCCTCGACCGTCACGCGATCCTGGAAAAGAACGCCACGCTGCTGCTGGTCTTTTCCTTCCTCGTCGTGACCGTCGGCGGCATCGTCGAGATCGCGCCGCTGTTCTACCTGCAGAACACCATCGAGAAGGTGGAGGGGATGCGCCCCTACACCCCGCTCGAGCTGGCGGGGCGGGACGTCTACATCCGGGAAGGCTGCTATGTCTGTCACTCCCAGATGATCCGCCCGATGCGGGACGAGGTGGAGCGCTACGGCCACTACAGCCTCGCGGCGGAGTCGATGTACGACCACCCGTTCCAGTGGGGCTCCAAACGGACCGGACCGGACCTCGCCCGGGTGGGGGGGCGCTATTCCGACGAATGGCACCTCGACCACCTGCGCGATCCGCAGTCGGTGGTGCCGGAATCGGTGATGCCGAAATACGGCTTCCTCGAGAACACGCTGATCGAGGGCGAACACATCGGCGAGCTGATGGCGACTCATGCCATGGTCGGCGTGCCCTACACCGAGGAGATGATCGTGAACGCCCAGGCCGATTTCCTGGCCCAGGCCGATCCGGACCGCGATTACGACGGTCTGCTCGAACGCTACGGCGAGGACAGCGTGCAGGTGCGCAACTTCGACCGCCAGCCGGGGATCACCGAGATGGAGGCGCTGATCGCCTACCTCCAGATGCAGGGCACGCTGGTCGACTTCTCGACCTTCACGCCCGACGACAGCCGGTAAGGGGACGACCATGGAACTCTATACCCTGCTTCGGGAATTCGCGGACAGCTGGATGCTTCTGCTGCTGTTTCTGGTGTTTCTCTCGGTGATCGTCTGGGCCTTCCGCCCGGGATCACGGGCGATTCACGCCGACACCGCGGACATCCCCTTCCGCCACGAGACCGCCCCGGCCCGAGACCGGGACAACGCCAACAAGGAGGCGTGAGATGAGCGACGAACTCAAGGACAAGCACGGCACGACGGGCCATGAATGGGACGGGATCGAGGAGCTGAACACGCCCCTGCCCCGCTGGTGGCTCTGGACCTTCTATGCCACCATCGTCTGGGGGGTGATTTACACCATCGCCTACCCGGCGTGGCCGCTCATCAGTCAGGCGACGCCCGGTTTCCTCGGCTTCTCCACCCGCGCGCAGGTCGAACAGGACATCAACGCGGTGGCCGAAAGCAACGCGGCGATCAACGAACAGCTGGCGACGGCCGACCTGACCGCGATCACGAGCGATCCCCAGCTGAATCAGTATGCCGTCTCTTCGGGCGGCGCGGTGTTCCGGACATGGTGCGCCCAGTGCCACGGGTCTGGCGCGGCGGGGGCCAAGGGCTATCCCAACCTGCTGGACGACGACTGGCTCTGGGGCGGCGACATGGAGGCGATCCACTACACGATCACCCACGGCATCCGGAACGAGGAGGACCCGGAGGCGCGCTATTCCGAAATGCCCGCCTTCGGCCGCGACGAACTGCTGGACGACACCCAGATCGATCAGGTGGTGAATTACGTCATGTCGCTCTCGGGCGAGGCTCGGACGCCGTCGCGGGTCGAGGCCGGGGCACAGGTCTTTGCCGACAATTGCGCCGCCTGCCACGGCGAGAACGCCACCGGCGACCGCGACCAGGGCGCGCCCGACCTGACCGACGCGATCTGGCTCTACGGCGGCGATCACGAAAGCCTGACCGAGACCGTTGTGAACGCCCGCTTCGGTGTGATGCCGTCCTGGTCCGGGCGGCTGACGCAGGCGCAGATCCGCGCCGTGTCAGCCTATGTCCACCAGCTTGGCGGCGGCGAGTAAGCCGCCGCACCAGCCTTTCCCTGGGCCCCGGCCCAGGGAAGTGCGCCGGCCCGGTCTCCCTGTTCGCGCGTGTTCGACCGGCCGGCGCATCCTTCCCCGTCCTGCATCCGGGCCGCGCCCGGCGACGCATCCCTGTCTGGGGCGGCGGCGGGACGGGGACCCCCATGCCTGGACGCGAAGCAGGCGTCGCGGAAAATTGCTTGGCACTGCGACCTTTCCCCCGCCTTCCGCACAGGCTAGATAAACCGCATGGTCTGGACACTGCCCAACATCCTGACGTTCCTGCGCCTGCTGGCCGCACCGGCGCTGGTCTTCGTTTTCGCCCTCCTGCCCCGCCCCGCGGCGGACTGGCTGGGACTGACGATCTTCGTCGGCGCATCGCTCACCGATTACGTCGACGGCTGGATGGCGCGGGCCTGGGAACAGCAGAGCAAGCTGGGCACGATGCTGGACCCGATCGCGGACAAGGCGATGGTGGTGATCGCGCTTATGGTGCTGGCGGCCTATTCCGACCTTGCGGTCCATCTGGTCCTGCCCGCCGGGCTGATCCTCTTCCGCGAAGTCTTCGTTTCGGGCATGCGGGAATTCCTGGGCGAGGTCGCGGGCACGCTCAAGGTGACCCGGCTGGCCAAATGGAAGACGGCGACGCAGATGGTGGCCATCGCCGTGCTCTTCGGGCACGGCATCATCGAGCACAACCTGAGCGACGCGGTCTTCGGCATCGACCAGTCGGTGGTGGACGAAACCCTCTCCGGCGCGATCGAGGACGAAAGCGGCCTGACCTGGCGCCTCGCCGCGGCGGAATGGTCCTCCTGGGGCGGGATCGTCCTGCTCTGGATCGCGGCTGTGCTGACCTGCATCACCGGGGCGGATTACTTCATGAAGGCCCGCCCGCATCTGAGGGGCTGACATGGTGAACGTGCTTTACTTTGCATGGGTCCGGGAACGGATCGGCCTGCCGAAGGAACAGGTCGAGACCTCGGCCGCGACGGTGAACGAACTGGTCGAGGAGCTGAAGGCGCGGGAAGAGCGCTATGCCGCCGCCTTCGCCGACACCTCCGCCCTGCGGGTCGCGCTGGATCAGGACCTGTCGAATTTCGACGCGCCGCTGGCCGGCGTGCGGGAGGTCGCCTTCTTCCCGCCGATGACCGGGGGCTGATCCATGCGCGTCGCGGTCCAGTCCGAGTCCTTCGACATCGGCGCCGAGACCGCGCGCTTCGCCGCGGGCCGCACCGACATGGGCGCGGCGGTGACCTTCACCGGCATCGTGCGCGATCCCGACGGGCGGCTCGACCGGATGGAGATCGAGCACTACCCGGGCATGACCGAACGCGCGATCACCACGATCGCCGGGGAGGCGCAGGCGCGCTGGTCGCTGGGCGACGTGCTCGTGATCCATCGATTCGGCGAGATGCGCCCGGGCGAGGCAATCATGATGGTCGCCACCTGCGCCCCGCACCGCGGCGACGCCTTCGCGGCGGCGGAGTTCCTGATGGATTACCTGAAATCCCGCGCGCCCTTCTGGAAGAAGGAATACACCCGCGACGGTGCCGCCTGGGTCGCCGCGAAGGATGCGGACGAGGACGCGCTGTCCCGATGGGAGGGGTGAGCTGACGGCGCGCGGCCATGCCGCGCACATCATTTTATTGGCGATTTGGCTGCGCCAAATCGCGGCGCCTCCGGCGGGAGTATTTCCGACCACAGGAAGCCAGGGGCGTGGGGTCTTCGGGTGGGCAGGGAATCGGCATGGACATAGCGGTTGTGGGGCGCGGGCTGATCGGCGCGGCGGCGGGGCGGCATCTGGCGAAGGCGGGACATCGGGTCACGCTGATCGGGCCGGACGAACCTGACGACCGCAGGGCGCACCGGGGCGTCTTCGCCAGCCACTACGACGAGGGGCGGATCACCCGAGGGCTCGACCCATGGCCCTTCTGGTCGCGCGTGTCGCGCGCGGCGATCGGGCGCTACGCCGAGATCGAGGCGGAGAGCGGCATCCGGTTCTTCACCGAGGCCGGATCGCTGATGGCGGGGCCGGAGGGGTCGCGCCTGATGGACCAGCTGCAGCAGGTGCGCGACCGGGACGGCATCGCCTGCGACACCTACCGCGACGCCGGGCTGGCCGAGCGCTTCCCCTTCTTCACCTTCCCCACGGGCACCATCGCGCTGCACGAGCCGCGCGGCGCGGGGCATGTCTCGCCCCGCCGGCTCGTCGCCGCGCAGACCGCCGCCGCCGAGGCGGCCGGCGCCCGGGTGCTGCGGGTGGCGGCGACGGCGCTCGACGAGGGGCCGGAGGGCGTGCGGATCGCCACCGGGGCGGGCGAGGTCCGGGCGGAGCGGGTGCTGGTGGCGACGGGAGGGTTCACCGACCTGCTCATGGAGGGGTCGCTGGACCTGACGGTCTTGGCCCGCACCGTGGCGCTTTTCCGCGTGACCGAGGCCGAGGCACGGCGGCTGACCGCGATGCCAACGCTGATCTGGCTGGATCCGGACGGCGACGACCCCTACCTGCTGCCCCCGATCCGCTACCCGGACGGGAATTGGTATCTCAAGCTGGGCGGGGATCCGGTGGACGTGGCCCTCCGCGGGGACGAGATCGGCGACTGGTTCCGCTCCGACGGCAATCCGGAGGTCGGGGCGCATCTGGAGGCGCATATCCGCGGCCGGATGCCCGATCTGGCGATCGAGACAGTGCAGACCATGCCCTGCGTGACCACCTATTCTCCCGACAACATCGCCACGATCCGGGCGCTGTCGGACCGCGTGAGCGTGGCGGTGGCGGGCTGCGGGCGGGGCGCGAAATGCTCCGACGAACTGGGCCGGCTGGGGGCGGAGGTCGTTGCGGGTCACAGCCTGCCGGAGTGGGCGCTGGAGGCGGCGGTATGACCGCGCGGATCTGGTACCTCACCCATGCTGAGGTGCAGATCGACCCAAAGGTCCCGGTGACGGCCTGGCCGCTCACCGAGCGGGGCCGCGCCCGGCTGGAGGGATTCGCGCGGGCCTGCGACCTCTCGCCATTCGCCGCCATCTGGACCAGCGCGGAGCGAAAGGCGATCGAGACCGGAGAGGTCATCGCCGCCGCCTGCGGGCTGGTTCCGCGGATCGGCGCGGGGATGGAGGAGAACGACCGCAGCGCCACCGGCTTCCTGCCGCCCGAGGCCTTCGACCGGGCGGCGGACGCCTTCTTCGGCGCGCCGGACGACAGCTTCCGGGGGTGGGAGACCGCGGGGGCCGCGCAGCGGAGGATCGTCGGGGCGGTCGCGGCGGCGCTGGACCGGTCGCCCGCGGGGGACGTGCTGTTCTGCGGCCACGGCGGAGTCGGCACTCTGCTCTGGTGTCATCTGGCGGGAGAGCCGATCAGCCGCGGGCGCGATCAGGCGGCGGGGGGCGGCTGCCTGTGGCGGGCGCCGCGGGCGGGCGGCGCGCCGGAGACGGGCTGGCAGAGGGTCGAGGCGGTCAGATCGACTTGCGCGCCCTGAGCGCCGCGCTGATCGTCCCGTCGTCGAGGTAGTCGAGTTCCCCGCCGATCGGCACCCCCTGCGCGAGCGAGGACAGCCGGACCTGCCCGTCAAGCTGGTCGGCGATGTAATGGGCGGTGGTCTGGCCGTCCACCGTGGCGTTGAGGGCGAGGATGACCTCGGTGATTCCCTCCGCCGTCACCCGCTCCACCAGTTTGGGAATGCGCAGCTCCTCCGGGCCGACGGCGTCCAGCGCGGACAGCGTGCCCCCCAGCACGTGATAGCGGCCGCGGAACACGCCGGAGCGCTCCATCGCCCAGAGATCGGCGACATCCTCGACCACGCAAAGCTCACCGTTGGCGCGTTTCTCGGAGGCGCAGATGTCGCAGATCTCGCCCGAGCCGAGGTTGCCGCAGGTGACGCATTCGCGCACGTTCCGCGCCACCGATTGCAGCAGCTCAGTCAGCGGGTGCAGCACCAGCGTCTTCTTGCGGATCATATGCAACACCGCCCGGCGTGCCGACCGGGGGCCGAGGCCCGGCAGCCTCGCCATCATCTCGATCAGCGCGTCGATCTCGCGGGTGGAACTCAAGCGGGTGTCTCCGGCGGCCCGCGCCGGACGCGCGGGCCGGAAAGGGTCAGAACGGGAACTTGATGTCCTTCGGCAGCCCCATGCTTTCGGTGAGATTGTTCATCTCTTCCTGCTGGCGCTCCGCCGCGCGGGTCTGCGCGTCCTTGATCGCGGCAAGGATCAGGTCCTCGACCACTTCCTTTTCGTCCGGGTTGAAGATCGACGGGTCGATGTCGAGCCCCTTGAGTTCGCCCTTCGCTGTGCAGGTCGCCTTCACGAGGCCGGCCCCGGAGGAGCCCTCCACCATGATATTGTGCATCTCCTGCTGGAGATCGGTCATCTTCTGCTGAAGGTCCTGCGCGGATTTCAGCATCTTGGCCATATCGCCCATGTTGCCGAGGCCTTTGAACATCTGTCTCGCTCCTGTCTGCGGTGTGGTCTGCGGCAGGGGGCCGCCTGTGTCAGTCGGGTCTGCACATGGCCGCGAACGGCGGGCTGCGCAAGGGGCGGATCACTCCTCCTCGAAGGGGTCCCATTCGTCCTCGACCTCGGGAAGCGCCTCGGCCTCGGCTTCGGCGGCGATCTCCTCGGGAGTGCGGACAAGTTTGATCTCGGATTTCGGGAAGGCCGCGAAGACGGCCCTGACCATCGGATGTTCCGCCGCCTCGGCCTTCAGCGCGCGACTCTGGGCCTCGCGCACCTCGGCGATGGTTTCGGCCCCGCCCTCGTTCACGAGGGTGACGGCCCAGCGGTTGCCGGTCCACTGCTGAAGCCGCTGGCCGAGCCGCTGCGCGAGATCGGCGGGGGCGCGTTCGGTGGGGACGAATTCGATCCGGCCGGGCTGATAGGCGGCGAGGCGGAGCGTGGTTTCGATCTCCACCAGCAGCTTCACGTCGCGGTTGGCGCGGACCAGTTCGACCACGTGGTCGAAGGTCGGATACCGGGCCAGCGCCTGATCGGTCGCCAGCGCCTGCGCCGCGCCGGAGGGGCCGGAGACCGCGTCGCCGCCGCCCCGGTAGGAGGTCGCCACCGGCTCCGCCCGCGGGGCGCCTGGGGCATATCCGCCGCTGGCGGGGGCCGAGGCGCGCGCGCCCGGTCCCGGCGCGGGCAGCCCGCCCCCGGGGCCGTTCGGCGGGGGCGGCGGGCTGTCCTGCAGCCGGCGCAGCAGTTCCTCGGGCGACGGCAGATCGGCGACATGGGTCAGGCGGATCACTGCCATCTCGGCCGCCATCATGGCGTTCGGGGCTTGGGCCACCTCTTCCATCGCCTTCAGCAGCATCTGCCACATCCGGGTCAGCACCCGCATCGGCAGGCGGGCGGCAAGGTCCTGTCCGCGGGCGCGTTCGTCGGGGCCGATGGTCGGGTCCTCTGCCGCGTCGGGCGTGATCTGCACGACCGAGATCCAGTGCGTGATCTCGGCCAGATCCCGCAGCACCGCCATCGGGTCGGCGCCGTCGGCATATTGCGCGGACAGCTCTCCGAGGGCGGCGGCGGTGTCGCCCCGCATCACCATCTCGAAGAGGTCGAGGACGCGGCCCCGGTCGGCCAGCCCCAGCATCGCGCGGACCTGTTCGGCCCCGGTCTCGCCCGCGCCGTGGCTGATCGCCTGGTCGAGGAGCGAGGTCGCGTCGCGGGCCGAGCCTTCGGCGGCGCGGGTGATGAGGCTCAGCGCCTCGTCGGTGATCTGCGCCTCTTCGCGATCGGCGATCCGGCGCAGGAGACCCAGCATCACCTCGGGTTCGATCCGGCGCAGGTCGAACCGCTGGCAGCGCGACAGGACGGTGACGGGGACTTTGCGGATCTCGGTCGTGGCGAAGATGAACTTCACGTGGGCGGGCGGCTCCTCCAGCGTCTTGAGCAGCGCGTTGAAGGCGCTGGTCGAGAGCATGTGGACCTCGTCGATGATGTAGATCTTGTAGCGCGCGGAGGCCGCCCGGTAATGCACGCTGTCGATGATCTCGCGGATGTCGTTGACGGACGTGTTGGAGGCCGCGTCCATCTCCAGCACATCGACGTGCCGGCCCTCCATGATCGCGCGGCAGTGTTCGCAGACCCCGCAGGGGTTGGTGGTGGGGCCGCCGTTGCCGTCCGGGCCGATGCAGTTCATCCCCTTGGCGATGATCCGCGCGGTCGTCGTCTTACCTGTCCCGCGGATGCCAGTCATGATGAAGGCCTGCGCGATCCGGTCCGCCTGGAACGCGTTCTTCAGCGTGCGCACCATGGCATCCTGGCCGACGAGATCGGCGAAGGTTTCGGGCCGGTATTTCCGGGCCAGCACCTGGTAGGCGGGCTTGTCGGCTGCGGTCATGGAGTCCCCTTGTGGTCGGGGTGGAGACTAATCGCGGGGGGCGGCAAGGTCCAGCGAGGAAGGCGGGCGGAGAGGGCGATGTGAACGGGGCCAGGGACGCGAGGCCGCCGTTCCCTCGAGCAAGGCGCCCCTGCCCGGAACAAGGCCGAAGGCCGCCGGGCGAGCGCCGGCCCGTCCCCGCGGGCTGGCGCTGTGGCGAAGCCAGCGCCTCGTGTCGACATGTGCGCTGCCACGATTGCCATAAAACGAGAGGCTCGGAGGTCAGGAAGCGCCACCCCACGGACCGGCGCTCGCCCGACTTCGCGTGGGGTGGAGAGGGATCAGCCGGGCAGGTAGAAGCGCGGAGGACGGAGGCCGTCAAGCGCCGCGCCCGGCCATACCCCGCGGGCCGGGCTTCACCCCAGCTCCGTCATCAGCCCGCTCACCGCCGTTTCCACCGTCCACCCGGCGTCTTCGCGCGAAATCCCGGTGGGCGCTTGCAGACCTAGGCTCGGACCCCGCCACGACCAGCCCACCCTACCGCCGCTTCCGCCGTCCGCCCGGCGTCTTCGAATGAAACCCCGGCGGCCGCTTGCCGACCCAGGCCACGAACCGCGCGAGCCTCGGATGTGTGCGTAGCTTCTCGGGCGTGTCGTAGTCGCGCGCCAGTTCCGCCTCGGTCAGGGCCGCGTGGATCTCGTTGTGGCAGATCTGGTGCAGCAGCACGGTCGGGCCGCCCTTGCCGCCCTTCAACCGGGGCACCAGGTGATGCAGGCTCTGCCGGGCCTCCGGCGGGATCGGGCGCAGGCAGAGCGGGCAGATCGGATCGCTCACTTGTCACTCCCTCGCTCGCGGGCGTAGAAAATGCCCCAACCCTTCCGAAAGGCAAGCCCGTGCCTGAGACCGAAGACATCCGCGCCCTCGTGATCGGCGGCGGCCCCGCCGGGCTGATGGCGGCCGAAGTGCTGGCGGCGGCGGGCCACGCGCCCGTGGTGGCGGAGCGGATGCCCACGGTGGGCCGCAAGCTGCTGATGGCGGGGAAATCCGGGCTGAACCTGACCAAGGCCGAAGCCGACATCGCCTTCCGCGCCGCCTATGGGCCGGATGCCGCGCCCCTGGCTGCCGCGCTCGACGGCTTCGGACCACAGGCCGCGATGACCTGGGCCGAGGGGCTGGGCCAGCCGCTCTTCACCGGCTCCACCGGGCGGGTGTTTCCGCGGGCGATGAAGGCCTCCCCGCTGCTCCGCTCCTGGCTGGCGCGGTTGCAGGCGGACGGGGCGGAGATCCGCACCCGCTGGCGCTGGACCGGCTGGGACGCAAGCGACCACACATTCGACACGCCGGACGGCCCCCGCCGGATCCGGGCCCGAGCGACGATCCTCGCCCTCGGCGGAGCAAGCTGGACGCGGCTCGGCTCCGACGGGCTCTGGCGGGGGGCGTTTCCGGAGGCGGCGACCTCCCCCTTCGCGCCTTCGAATGCCGCGATACGGGTGGTCTGGAGCGCACACATGCGCCCGCATTTCGGCACACCGCTCAAGGGTGTCGCCTTTCAGGCGGGCGGGATCACCTCGCGTGGGGAAGCGGTGATCGCGCGCGACGGGCTGGAGGGCGGCGGCGTCTATCCGCTGACCCCTGCGCTCAGGGCGGGCGCGGCGCTGACGCTCGACCTCTTCCCCGACCTCGCGACCGACGCCCTGCGGCTGAGGCTGGCGCGGCGACGGCGGGGCGACAGCCTGGCCAACCACCTGCGCCGGGCGGTGAAATTGTCCGCCATGGCCCGTGCGCTGGTGATGGAATGGGGCCGCCCCCTGCCCGACGACCTCGCGCCGCTGCTCAAGGCGCTGCCGGTGCCGGTGGCGGGGCTGGCGCCGATGGATGGCGCGATCTCGACAGCGGGCGGCTTGCGCTTTGCCGCGCTGGACGGGGACCTGATGCTGCGCGACCGGCCCGGGGTCTTCGCCGCGGGCGAGATGCTGGACTGGGAGGCGCCGACGGGCGGCTACCTGCTGACCGCCTGCCTCGCCACAGGACGGCTCACCGGGCGCTCCGCCGCCCGTTACCTGCAGGCCGCCGGCGTCTGATGGACTTTCCCCGCCCGCACCCCGATAGTCCCCGCCGACAAGGAGGATGCGATGACCGACACGATGCGCGCGATCGAGATCTCGAAACCCGGCGGCCCCGAGGTGCTGACGGAATGCGAACGCCCCCGCCCCGAACCGGGGCCCGGAGAAGTGCTGATCCGGGTGGCCTTTGCCGGGGTGAACCGGCCGGATGCCCTGCAGCGGGCGGGGGCCTATGACCCGCCCCCGGGCGCGAGCGACCTGCCGGGGCTGGAAGCCTCCGGCGTGGTCGAGGCCGTGGGGCCCGGAGTGGACCTGAAGCCGGGCGACAAGGTCTGCGCCCTGCTGCCGGGCGGCGGCTATGCCGAATACGTCGTCACCCCCGCCGCCCATTGTCTGCCGGTGCCCGAAGGCTTCTCGATGCAGGAGGCGGCGGCGCTGCCGGAAACCTTCTTCACCGTCTGGTCCAACGTCTTCATGCGCGGCGGCCTCAAGGCCGGGGAGAAGTTCCTCGTCCACGGCGGCTCATCCGGGATCGGCACCGTCGCGATCCAGCTGGCCAAGGCCTTCGGTGCGCGGGTCTTCACCACCGCCGGGTCGGCCGAGAAGTGCGAGGCGTGCCTCAATCTCGGCGCCGAGCGGGCGATCAACTACCGCGACGAGGACTTCGTGAAGGCGCTGAAGCCCGAAGGCGGGGTGGACCTGATCCTCGACATGGTGGGCGGCGACTACATCCCGCGCAACATCAGCGCGCTGGCGATCGGCGGGCGGTTGGTCCACATCGCTTTCCTGCAGGGCCCGAAGGCCGAGGTGAACTTCGCCCAGATCATGGTGAAACGGCTGACGGTCACCGGCTCGACCCTCCGGCCCCAGAGCGAACAGGCCAAGGCCGAGATCGCCGAAGAGCTGCGCACGAAGGTCTGGCCGAAACTGGGCCACGGCCGCATCGCGCCGGTGATGGACAGCACCTATCCCTTCGCCAAGGCGGCGGAAGCCCATGCCCGGATGGAAAGCTCCGCCCATATCGGCAAGATCATGCTGGAGGTCGCCGGGGAATAGCCCCGCATCACGGGGACGGGGGCGCAGTCGCCGCCAATGTCGCCCTCTCTCCCCTCCGGGGAAGAGGGCCGGGGTGAAGGAGCCGCGGCCGCGGGGTGGGGGCCGGCGGGGTGACGGGCAAATGTCACGCTTGCGGCTCCGTCTGGGCGGCCCGCCCGCCAACCCCTTGATCCCCACCCCGGAAACGCGTCAACATCGACGAGGATTTGAGAGAATTCCCCGACCACCCGGCGCGGCGCTGCTGTCGTGCCAGCCTTGCCGCATGTCGGCCAAGAGATGACCAACAGGACGGATGCTGCCCATGATCCCTTCCCCCCTTCGCGCCCTCGCCCTCTGCTGTGCCCTGGGCGCGCTTGCCGGCTGCGCGCCCGGCCCCTACGAAACCCCCGAGGCGCTGGTGACCGACGACGGCCCCTATGCCGCGGTGACGGACGGGGACATCACCCTGCCGGCGGTCGATCCGCAGTATCTGGTGGAGCCGAACCACCGCACGCAGGTCGCCTATGCCGGCCCCGAGGCGCCGGGGACCATCGTGGTCGATCCCTACGCCAAGTTCCTCTACCTCGTGGAAGAGGCCGGGCAGGCCACCCGCTATCCGATCGCCGTGGGGCGGGAGGGCCGCGGGTTCACCGGCCGCGCGACGGTGCAGCGCAAGGTCGAATGGCCCGGTTGGACCCCGACTGCCAACATGCTCCGCACCGAGCCCGAGGTGTACGGCCCCTTCGCCCGCGGCATACCCGGCGGCGTGGCCAGCCCCCTGGGCGCACGGGCGCTCTACCTCTATCGCGGCGGGCGTGACACGCGCTACCGGATCCACGGGACCAACGACATGGCCTCGATCGGCAATTCTAGCACGGCGGGCTGTATCCGGATGTTCAACCAAGATGTCATCGACCTGTACAACCGGACGCCCATGGGCGCACAGGTCGTGGTGCGCACGCGCGAACAGTCGCTGGCCTTCGAGGATCCGCAATACGTCGACCGCGGCGTCGAACTGCCGCCGACCATCGTGGATCCGGACGTGATCTATGCGGCGGTGGAGGCGCAACGGCGCCAGAAAGCCCAGTAGGCCGCACGGTTAAAACGCGAAAGAAGCCCGGCGCTCGACGGCGCCGGGTTTTTCGTTGCAGCGGCGCAGCCCCTGCCCCGCCTGCCCCCTCCGCAGGCATCGGTGGCGCCGCAACCTGCGAAAGCGCATCCGGAAAACCTCTTTGATTGACCCGTCAATCAATAGCTTGTTATGTTCCTAGGAAATCAACGACAGGGCCCCGGCCGACCGGGGCCGGAACAGGAAGTGGAAAAGACCGGGCCATGGCCAAGCCGAATATCCTCATCCTCATGGTGGACCAGTTGAACGGCACGCTGTTCCCGGACGGTCCCGCCGACTGGCTGCACGCACCGAACCTCAAGCGGCTGGCCGCGAAATCGGTGCGGTTCGAGAATTGCTACACAGCTTCCCCCCTCTGCGCCCCCGGCCGCGCCTCCTTCATGTCGGGCCAACTTCCCTCCGTGACCGGCGTCTACGACAACGCTGCCGAGTTCCCCTCGGACCTGCCGACCTACGCCCACCACCTGCGCCGCGCGGGCTACCAGACGGCGCTTTCGGGCAAGATGCATTTCGTCGGCCCGGACCAGCTGCACGGCTTCGAAGAGCGGCTGACGACCGATATCTACCCCGCCGATTTCGGCTGGACCCCGGACTACCGCAAGCCGGGCGAGCGGATCGACTGGTGGTATCACAACATGGGGTCGGTGACCGGCGCGGGCGTGGCCGAGATCTCCAACCAGATGGAATACGACGACGAGGTCGCCTATGAGGCGACCCGCAAGCTATACGACCTCGCCCGGGGTCACGACGCGCGGCCGTGGTGCCTGACGGTCAGCTTCACGCACCCCCACGACCCCTATGTCGCGCGAAAGAAATACTGGGATCTCTACGAGGATTGCGCGCAACTGCTGCCCGAGGTGCCGGCCTTCGACTACGAAGATCAGGACCCGCATTCCAAGCGCATCTTCGACGCCAACGACTGGCGCAGCTTCGACATCACCGAAGAGGACATCCGCCGGTCCCGCCAGGCCTATTTCGCCAACATCTCCTATCTCGACGACAAGATCGGAGAGATCCTCGACGTGCTGGAACGGACCCGGCAGGAGGCGATCATCCTCTTCGTGTCCGATCACGGCGACATGCTGGGCGAGCGCGGGCTGTGGTTCAAGATGACGTTCTTCGAAGGCTCCGCCCGGGTGCCGATGATGCTTTGCGCCCCCGGGCTGGAGCCACGGCACGACCCCACGCCCGTGTCGAACATCGACGTCTGCCCGACACTCTGCGACCTTGCGGGGATCTCGATGGCGGAGGTCATGCCGTGGACCGCGGGCCAGAGCCTCGTCTCGCTGGCACGCGGCGAAGGCCGGACCGAACCGGTGGCGATGGAATATGCGGCGGAAGCCTCCTATGCCCCGCTCGTGGCGCTCCGGTCCGGCAGGTATAAATACACCCGCTGCGCGCTCGACCCCGAGCAGCTCTTCGACCTTGACGCCGACCCGCACGAATTGACCAACCTGGCCGGGGACCCGGCCCATGCCGACACGCTGTCGCGCCTCCGGTCCGAGGCCGACGCCCGCTGGGACCTCGACCGGTTCGACGCCGAGGTGCGGCAAAGCCAGGCCCGTCGCTGGGTGGTCTACGAGGCGCTGCGCAACGGCGACTACTACCCGTGGGACCACCAGCCGCTGAAGAAGGCGAGCGAGCGTTTCATGCGCAACCACATGGACTTGAACAACGTCGAGGAAGGCCAGCGCTTTCCAAGGGGCGAATGACCGGCCCCTATCGTCCCATTCCCGGCCCGACGGTGCAGCACCCCGCACGAATGCGACGCCGATTTGTCGCAAACGGGCCATTTCCGGTTTCCACCCCTCCCCCGAAGCCACTATGCTTCGGGTTCCGGACAAGGAGGAAAGCCCGGCCCTGACGGGCCGACCCCAAGGCGCGGAGACGCCGCGCCAGACTTCAGACACACCAACAGGGAAGACAACAATGCGCAAGCTAGCACTCACCGCCGCACTGGCCCTCGGGGCCTCCCCGGCCCTCGCCCAGGATTGCGGCGAGGTCTCGATCACCGAAATGAACTGGGCCTCCTCGGCCGTCGTGACCGCGGTCGCGGATTTCCTCATGACGCAAGGCTATGGCTGCGAGGTCACCAAGATCCCGTCCTCCACCAACCCGGCCATCACCTCGGTCGCCGAGACGGGCGAGCCCGACATCCTGACGGAGCTCTGGGTCAACGCCGCGCCGGTCTATGACCGCCTGGCCGCCGAGGGCAAGGTGAAGCCGCTGACCGACGTGCTGTCCGACGGCGGCGTCGAGGGCTGGTGGATTCCCAACTACCTGCTGGAAGAGCACCCCGAACTGGCCACCATCGAAGGCGTTCTGGCGAACCCGGAACTTGTCGGCGGTCGCTTCCACCAGTGCCCGGACGGCTGGGCCTGCAAAACCGTGAACGCCAACAACCTGCGCGCCGCGGGCGTCGAGGAGGCCGGGATCGAGATCTTCCAGCACGGCTCCGGCGAGACGATGGCGACCTCCATCGCGGCGGCCTACCAGGACCGGGAACCGTGGTTCGGCTATTACTGGGCCCCCACCTCGGTGCTGGGCCAGTTCCCGATGACCCGCGTGGACGTCGGTGAATTCGACGCCGAGGCACATGCTTGCAATGCGCTCGAGGAATGCCCCGATCCGAAACTGTCGCCCTTCCCGGAGGCCAAGGTGCTGACCGTGGTCACCGACAGCTTCGCCGAGGAGAACCCCGAGGTGACGGACATGCTCCGCAACATGCAGTTCACCAACGACCAGATGAACGGCGTGCTGGCATGGCAGGAAGAAAACAACGCCTCCCCCGACGAGGCGGCGGTCTACTTCCTGACCACCTACAAGGATGTCTGGGGCGACTGGCTGAACGAAGCGGCGTCCGAGAACCTCGCTTCGATCCTCCAGTAAGCGGGTTAGAGGCGGGGGTGCCGCGGCGCCTCCGCCTCACCACCTTTCCCTGCAGGGGACTTTTCCGACATGGCACATTACGATTTCGTCTTCGACGGTCTCGGCCTGCGTGACTGGTGCGATGAAGGCGCCAGCGACGGGCCGATGACGATGGAGCAGCTGATGGCGCAGGCTCGGGGCGAAGACCCGGCGGCGACCTCCGGCCCCCTCCCCTTTCCCTCGCTCGATTCCCTTCACCAGTCCTGCGGCGCCATTCCCCAGACACGCGAGATGACGGCGTGGCTGGAACGCTCCTTCCTTGACGCGAAGGACACGCTGAAGGTGGTGCTCGACCCGGCCACGCAGCCGCTGTCCTGGATGCTCGACAACGCGCTCTGGATCTTCACCGCCACGCCGTGGTGGATCCTGCTGCCGATCCTGATCGCGTTGACGTGGTTCGTGTCCCGCTCGCGGCCGGTGACGATCTTCGTCGCCCTTTCCTTCGTCTTTCTCGGTGCGATCGACCACCTCGACGTGGCGATCCAGACGCTGGCCATCATCTTCGTCTGCACCTCCCTCTGCGTGCTCTTCGGCGTGCCCATAGGCATCGCCATGTCCAAGAGCGACCGCTTGCAGCGCAGCGTGATCCCGGTGCTCGACCTGCTCCAGACGCTGCCGACCTTCGTCTACCTGATCCCGCTGATCTTCCTGTTCAGCGTCACGGAATCAAAGCTCTACGGCATCGCCATCATCCTTTATGCCATGGTGCCGGTGATCCGTCTGACCGACCTCGGCATCCGGCTGGTGGACAAGGACGTGATCGAGGCCGCCAACGCCTTCGGCATGAGCAACCGGCAGAAGCTGTTCGGGGTGGAGATCCCGCTGGCCCTGCCCAACATCATGGCCGGCGTGAACCAGACCATCATGATGAGCCTCGCCATGGTCGTCATCGCCTCGCTCGTCTCGGCCCCGGGCCTCGGCGTCCTGGTGCTGCGCGGCATCCGCAACCTCGAGATCGGCGTCGGCCTGATCGCCGGCCTTGGCATCGTGCTGCTGGCGGTGATGCTCGACCGGACCTCAAAGGCGGCGCTCGACCGCGTCGACGTATCGAGGAGCAGCCGATGAGCGACGATCCGCAAATCCGCATCCGCGGGCTGTACAAGATCTTCGGCAGCCAGCCGGGAAAGATGCTGGAGCACGTCCGCAACGGAATGACCAAGTCCGAGCTTCTGGCCGAGCACGGCCATGTGCTGGGCCTCCGCGACATCAACATCGACATGCGCGGCGGCAAGACGACCGTGGTGATGGGGCTGTCCGGATCGGGGAAATCAACCCTGATCCGGCACCTGAATCGCCTGATCGAACCAACCGCCGGCGAAATCATCGTCGACGGTGAGGACGTGATGAAGATGGGCCCGGGCGCCCTGCGCACCCTGCGCCAGACGCGGATGTCCATGGTGTTCCAGAAGTTCGCGCTCCTGCCGCACCGCACGGTCCTTGATAATGCCGCCACGGCGTTGGCGATCCGCGGCGTCTCCGAAGCCGAGCGGCACGAGGAGGCACGCAAGTGGCTCGCCCGCGTCGGCCTCGACGGGTTCGAGCAAAGCTACCCGCACCAGCTCTCGGGCGGGATGCAGCAGCGCGTCGGCATCGCGCGGGCGCTGACCTCCAACTCCGGGATCATGCTGATGGATGAGGCCTTCTCGGCCCTCGATCCGCTGATCCGGACCGACATGCAGAACCTCCTGCTCGAACTGCAGGACGAGTTGCACAAGACGATCGTCTTCATCACCCACGACCTCGACGAGGCGCTGAAGCTGGCCGATCATCTCGTCATCCTGAAGGACGGCGAGATCGTGCAGCAGGGAGAGCCGCAGCATATCCTGATGGAGCCGAACGATCCCTATATCGTCGACTTCATCAGCGACATAAACCGCGCCCGCGTGCTGCGCGCCCGGACGGTGATGACGGCCGTCCCGGACACGCCAGGCAGTTACGCCGGGGATGTGGAGGCGGAGGCGACACTGGAATCGGTGATCTCCCGCGCCGAGGGCCGGACCGACCTCTCCTTCCGGGTGGTCCGGGACGGTGCCCAAGTGGGCGTGCTGCCGATGAGCGACGTGGTCCTCGCCCTGGTGCCGACCGGAGCGTCCGAGGAAGGCGCCTTGCGGGCATCCTAGTGACATCTCCTGGCGCCGCCTGCGCGGCGCCGGGTGCTAATGACCTGCAACGGGATTTTTCCGGCCCAACTTGAGGACGGACAATGAAGCGAACGAGATTCACGGACGAGCAGATCATCGGCATCCTGGCCGAGCACGAGGCAGGCGCAAAGTGCGCGGACCTGTGCCGCAAGCACGGCATGTCGGAAGGCACCTTCTACAACTGGAAGGCCAAGTTCGGCGGCATGACGGTGTCGGAGGCGAAGCGACTGAAGGCGCGCGAGGATGAGAACGCGAAGCTGTAGGTCCAAGGGACCGTGGCCCCGGTGGGGCCGCGCAAGCCCGCAGGACGCTGGCCGAGCAGATGCTCGATCTTGCCGCTATGAAGGAACTGGTTTCAAAAAAGTGGTGACGCCTGCCGTAAAGCGCGAGGCGGTCGCGCATCTGAGGGCCCGGTTCGGGCTCTCGGAACGGCGGGCGTGCCGGGTTGCCGGAGCGGACCGCAAGATGGTCCGCTATCAGGCGCAGCGCGCGCCGGATACGGTGCTGCGCGGGCGGTTGCGGGAGCTGGCCAACGAGCGCCGGAGGTTCGGCTATCGGCGCCTCTTCGTGCTTCTGCGGCGTGAGAGAGAGCCTTCGGGGATCAACCGGAACCATTGGCTCTACCGCGAAGAGGGGCTGACGTTGCGTAAGCGGAAGGCGCGGCGTAAGGCCGTCGGGACACGGGCGCCAATCCTGGTCGAGGCGCGACCCAATGCGCGCTGGTCGCTGGATTTCGTCCATGACCAGTTCGCCAATGGCCAGCGCTTTCGGGTGCTCAACGTGGTCGACGACGTCACCCGTGAGTGCCTTGCGGCAATCCCGGACACTTCGATCTCGGGGCGCCGTGTGGCACGTGAACTGACGGCCCTGATCGAGCGCCGCGGAAAGCCGGGGATGATCGTCCCTGACAACGGCACCGAACTGACTGAACTGGCCCCTGTTTCGACCGGACACTCAGGCATAACCATGGAGGCTTAGGCATATGCCTGAGCACGTGCTTATGTCTGACTACGAGATCATCACCGATGGCGGCCGCAGGCGCCGCTGGTCTTCGGCTGAGAAGCTTCGGATCGTCGAGGAGACCCTGGAGGATGGCGCCGGCATCTCGGTAGTCGGGCGCCGCAATGGCGTGGCGGCAAACCTGTTGTATCGTTGGCGGCGCCTGATGCTGGATGGAGGAGCCGTGGCCGTGTCCGGAGACAACGACGTCACCAGCAACCGCGCCGTTCGGCAGATGGAAGAGCGCCTCCGCGAACTGGAGCGGCAGCTCGGGCGCAAGACTCTCGAGGTCGAGATCCTGAAGGAAGCCCTCGACAAGTCACGCTCAAAAAAACCGATCTGGCTCGCGCAGTCGCAGCCGAAGGGCGGTTCCCGGTGAAGGCCGTGGCCGAGACGCTGGGCGTCTCCCGCTCGAACCTGAATGCCCGGCTGGACGGGAGAGCGAAGCCGCGTCGGCGCTATCACAAAGCGCAAGACGCGGTGGTGCTTCCGCTGATCTCAGCGCTCGTGGCGGCGCGGCCGACCTACGGCTACAGGCGCATCGCGGCGGTTCTGAACCGACGGCTCAGGGCCGAAGGCGCGGCACCGGTGAACCACAAACGGGTTTACCGCATCATGCAGGCGCACGACCTTCTGCTGGCGCGCAAATACACCGAGCGGCCGGAGCAGACGCATGAGGGCAAGGTCATCACGATGCGCTCGAACCTGCGTTGGTGCTGATCTGCTCCCCTGAAATGTCCTCGATTTGAGGTTAGCCTGTTCTCCAACTGAGGAGACAGACGATGAAGAGAAGCCGGTTCAGTGAAGCACAGATCATTGGCATCCTGAAGGAACACCAGG
>Ga0310345_10001741_pt1 | contig 23371 bp, 24 predicted proteins | sample HC15DNA20500_MG_FD_204667 | JGI IMG/M metagenome (GOLD analysis project Ga0310345, IMG submission 204667) | Marine microbial communities from station ALOHA, North Pacific Subtropical Gyre - HC15-DNA-20-500_MG | ecosystem: Environmental > Aquatic > Marine > Oceanic | place: Pacific Ocean: North... | reverse complement strand
AAATTCTCTTAATGATAAACGCAAATCTCAATCAGTTCTTAATCAAGAGATAGAATCTCTGATCAAAGAACATGAAAATGATATATTGTCATATTTTGAATTGTCGAGGACCTTGTATGATTCTTGTGAATTAGTTAAAAAAACAGGAGATTTGAAACACTTTGCTATAATTAATGGTTTTATTCCTCACAATTTAAAATCTCAATTTAATAGTTCATTTAATGATTATATTATAATTTTTGATGATGTTGATCCACACGATCATCATAATGAATATCATGATAAAGCTCCTGTATTAATGAAAAATCCTAGTATTACAAATTCGTTTAAATCTGTCACATTGAATCAAGGTCCTCCTAGTTATGGAGAACTTGATCCAACTACTTTGATTACTTTTACTTTTCCAATATTTTATGGTATGATGTTTGGAGATGTTGGACATGGTTTAGTTTTATTATTATTTGGATTGTTTTTGTTATATAGAAAAGCGCCTTTCTTTAAACCATGGGGGCAAGTCTTTGCGATTTCTGGACTTGTTGCAATTTTCTTTGGTGTTCTTATAGGGGAAGCATTTGGGATTGAATTACACAAGTTTATTCCTATTGAATCAATTAGACATTTAGAATTTATTGAACATCCTATTATACATTTTATCCATCGTAGCGAAGGTCATTTGCCGTCAATTGAAATTAGTGCCTTACGTACATTTCTTAAAATTTCAGTTATTATGGGAATTATACATTTAGCTCTTGGAAATCTTATTTCTATCTATAATACTGCAAAAAATAAAGAGTATGACGAACTTTTTGCGGAAACTATACCTGTATTTTTAATGTTTGCTAGTTTTGTGTTCCTTATGTTTTCATTTGTTGGCACTGGATTTAAAATTGATCAATTATTCACTTCACAGAGGGAAGCTCCTTTATTCTTTATTACCGAAAGATTTTTGCCATCTATGACTTCTTATTTGACTGTTCCTATTTCTACTGTTTCGTTATATTCTACTGCTGCTTTGCTTTTTGGACTTTTTGTTTTAGTAATTGGCAAACCTATATTGATTGTTACTGGACGAGTGCCTAAAGAAAATATTCCTATGGCTATGTTGGTTGGTTTAATCGATGGAGGTATAGAAAAAATCGCAGGTTCACTTTCAAATATCTTGAGTTATACTCGATTGGCTATTTTATTAACAGTTCATTCTTCATTATTGATTGTTGTAAATCTTGCTTTGAACCTTCCAATGCTTGTTGCTATTCCTATGTTTATTATTTTAAATATTGTTGTTATTTTACTTGAAGGAATGATTGTATATATTCAAAATCTCAGGTTGCATCTTTATGAATGGTTCAGTAAATTCTATTCTGGTTCTGGCCAAGCATTCAAATCATTTCCTGGTTCTCCTTCATATAACATGATGCTGCGAACACGTCTAAAATGGAAATAATTTAACTCGAACTATGAAATACTTTTTTCCTATAACTTACCAGTTATGTTGTGAACCGTGATTGAAAACTCCTAAACCTTCTTTAGTTCTGGCGTTTGTACTTGTATCTGTTTTAGCATATGTGTTAATATTTGGACTTAATCCTGTTGGAGAAACTATTGAAGAAGTAGAGGTTCTTGAAGTTGAAGTAGAATCTGAGGCTATTATGAAAGATCTAGTAGATATCAAAAGTCTGATATGGGTTTTGGAAGAAGGTAATTTTAATAAGAATTCTGATGGGTATTATGTCGAATTGATAATTAGTGTAAGGAATACAAATTCTATTCCTATTGATTTCGCGAATGGAAATATTGACTTGTTTCTTGGAAATGGAGTCGAGTACAAGCATGTCGCAGAACTAGTAATAGCTGACGACTCACTTGAGGCAGATGGTTCAAAGACACTCAAATCATCTACAAATGTAGATTTGTCAGAAGGTAAGTTTCTTGAAGAAAGGAATTGGTGGATGGTGGAAGGAACTATAGATTTGAAATCTGGAGAGACTACCAAAGAACAGAACCTTCGGTTAATGTATATTCGTGAATAGTTTCTAATGATAAATGAATATTCAAAAAGTGATTGTTCAAAAATTCTCTATATCATCAATGACGCTGCTATAAAATACAAAAACGTTATACCCGCTAATTGCTGGTATGAACCCTACATGTCAGAAAGAGAACTATTAGGTGAATTTCATGATGGAGTTAGGATGTTTGGATATTTTGATAATGGTGAATTAATCGGAGTTATAGGATTTCAGGAAATAAAGGATGTTGTTCTAATAAGACACGCTTACACTTTAACGGCCTATCAGGGCAAAGGAACTGGAAGTAAATTGCTTGAATATCTGTTAAATAAAAATCAGAATTCTCGTTTATTGGTGGGCACTTGGCGAGCTGCTAAATGGGCAATTCGATTCTACGAGAAATTCGGTTTCATTCTTCACGACAAAAAAGCAACTACTTTGTTACTTGAAAAATATTGGAACATACCATCAAAACAAATTGAAAATTCAGTAGTATTGGAAAAGTATTAGTCAAAAACTGCAAATATCTTTAACTTACTAAACTTTCTTGAATTGTTTTTATTTCTATCTTATTTTCTATTCCGAACGCAATTGCCCCAATGTTTGAGGCTTCGATTTCCTTTATCCTGATTATCGCAAGAGAAACTGATTCTGCGAACGCATCCCAGACAAACGCTCTGTTGAATTTCTTGTATTCATGCTTTTTTATGTTGCTTTCTAGTACTGATATGTTGTCGGCATCATTTGTAAAAGACGTTGGTATGAGTTTATTGTATGATGTTGTTTCAAGTACTCTTATTGCGGCTTCAACGTTTTCTGCCATTATCATTTTCTTTAATTTTATTATGGATATGTCGAATGTAGGTTCAATTATTAGAGCTTTTATTTGATCATTTTCAAATTTCCATAATTTTGATCTTAACACTGCGAGTATATTGTATGCATCAATGTAGTGAGAAATTACTGGTCGTAACTTTGAACCAACTGATTCGGTAAATGGAAGACTTGTTTTATCTAATTCTTGGAATATTTCTGACAGTTGAGTGAAATATGCTTTATCTATGTGGGCATCAAATATGTCGATTGTGGGATTTTCTTTGTAAATTCTTACTGCATCGTTTATGTCTTTGCTGAATTCACTTCCTGATAGAGAATTTACTGCTTCCTGAAGATCGCCTGCAGTCAAAGCCTTTATGACAATGTCTCTTCTTCCTATCAGTTCTTCGGAGTATAGATCTACATACTCTCTTAATTCTTCATCAGATTTTCCCAATGCTTTTCCCTTAAGAATTATTTTTAAATTTCTTGCAATGTATTTTAGATAGTAAATTGACAGCAATTCACTTCCTGGTGAGATTTTCATCAATTTATAGTGAACATCTGATACATGCTCATTGCACGAATGTTCAATTTTCTTTGCGGTATATGGTTCTTTGATTTTTGATACAGAATTATTATACGCTGTCGCTTTTAATCTAGTTATTAGTTCATCTATATCTAGTGATTCAGTTAACGCAGTTATTGTTGACTGATCTAATATAGTTCCTCTTAATGCATAAGATTTTGCAGCAGAATATGCATTATCTTCTAAAATTGTATTCATAATTTATCTTATACACCTATAATTTTCTTTTTTACATCTTTTACTGCAGAATTAAATTTTGTATCGATCTTTTTTTGTAATTTTTCTCTATCTTGTTCGCCTTTCTTGATAATTTCTTTTGCCTTACTTTCATCGTTTTTAATATTTTGAGAGACATTCTTTTCTTTGTCTTTGTTAGCATTTTGTAATATTTCATTTTTGATTTTTTCTACTTCAGTTTCTGTTATTTTAATTAAATTTTCTTTTCTTTCAATTGATATTTCTTTAATTTCATCTAGATGCTTTTCAAAATCTATTAATGATTTTATAACATTTTCGACTTCAGATTTTTGATCTTTCATTATAAAAAACTCCTTAATTCATACTATTTAATCTTATTTTAATTTTAATATTGCTTGAGCTAAATCGCCATTACTTTCTTCAAGTGCATTTTTTGCTATTTCTATGTTGACATTCGCTTGTTGTGAAACTAATAATACGTCTTCCTCACTAATTTTACTATCTTCTTTAATTACTTCTTCTATATCATTTCCCATAATTTGGTACATATCTATTCCTTTACTCTTTAATTTTGATACTTGAGGAGATTTTATAATAATATCTTTTTCTTTTGTTTTAATTACTACTTCGCTAACTTCCGGCATTTCCTCTAAATTCAAACCCATTTTTTCAAGCATTCTTCTGCTTTGTCTGTTGTCTAGTTTAAATCCCATATTCTAATTCACATTTTCAATCTCATAAGTTTTTTCATTATTATACATGTCTGACTTTTATTGCAGCTCCTTTATTAGATGATTTCATTATTAATGCTGTTGTTAATGCCTTTCCAACTCCAATTAATTCTTTTTTTGAATTGATTATTATTGCTTCAGATCTTGGAAAGATGTTATTTCCTGCATCAATAACATGTTTGCTAAATACTGATCCATTTTCTTTGATAAATTCTCCAACATCATCCATTATTACTACTGAATTTATCATATAATTTGGATGTTCGAGTAATATTTTTGCTGCATTTATTGTTAATGCATACGTGCCATTTGCTCTTACTGATGCAAATAATTCATCATCTACAAAAATGAATCTTAATCTATTTGTATTATGAGATAATTTGTATTTGATTTCTTTATTATTGAATAGTTGATTTGTATTATTTCCAAACAAATAATCCAACGTCATATGTATCTTATTTATAAAATAATCATTCTTCACATTATAATGATTTATAACGAATAATTATAAATAATTTACTCATTGAAAATAACAATTTTAAGGCTAGGACACAGAATTCATAGAGATTATCGTATGACCACACATTGTGCATTAATTGCTAGAGCTTTTGGCGCCTCAGAGATGTATTATTGTGGAAATGAGGACGATAAATTAATATCAACAATAAATAAAATTAATAATTCTTGGGGTGGTGAATTTACTCTTCGTTATGTTAGTAAATGGCGTCCATTGTTAAAAAAATATAAAAAAGAAAATTATTTTGTGATACTTTGTACAATGTATGGAGAAAATATTCCAAATTTGGAAAGTCAACTCCGTAAAAAATTTAAGACTAGTAATATTTTAATTGTAATTGGATCAGAAAAAATCCCATCTGAATTATTTGATTTTACAGATATTAATATAGCAATTTCAAATCAACCTCATTCTGAAGTTGCAGCATTGGCAATTATTTTAGATCGTATTTATGGTGGTAAACAATTAAAATTTAATTTTAAAAATTCTAAAATTGATATTATTCCTAAAAAAAAGGGTAAAAAAGCAGTTTATAGTTTATAATTTCTTATAAAATTTTCAATATATTTTCCAATTTTTTCTGTACTGGAATTTCCACCTAATTCTATTGTTTTTACATTGTTCTCTAAGCTTGATACTACTGCTTTATGTATAATTTCCGATGCAATTTTACATTCATTGTCATTTTTATAATCATAGAACCAATCCATCATCATTTTTATTGATAGTATCATTGCTATTGGATTAGCTATATTTTTTCCTGCTATATCTGGCGCTGCACCATGAACAGGTTCAAATAATGCAAATTTTTCTCCGATATTTGCTGATGGGGCTAATCCTAATCCTCCAACAACTTGTGCAGCTTCGTCCGATAATATATCACCAAACATATTTGTTGTAACTATTACATCGAATTCTTTTGGATTTCTAATTAAATTCATTGCACATGCATCTACATATAATTCTGAATAATCAATATTTTTGTAATGTTTTGAAACATTTTTTACGCAATTGGCAAATAATCCATCAGTTATTTTTAATACATTTGCTTTATGCACTGATGTAACTTTCTTTCTTCGATTTTTTGCACAATTAAATGCATATTCTGCAATTCTTGTTGATGCTTTTTCACTTATAGTTCTTAAAGCAATTGCTTTATCATCTATTTTAAATTCTTGTCCTTTGTAAAGATCTTCTGTGTTCTCTCTTACAATTAAAATATCTATATCATCTTGCAAGCTTTTTACTGTAGGAAATGATTTTGCTGGTCTTAGATTTGCATAAAGATCAAATAATTGTCTTATTTTTACTATAACGTCCATTGCGGTTTCGCCTACTGGAGCTTTTATACATGCGTCGGTATTTTTTATATCTCTAATTGTTTGTTCTGATAGTGCTATTCCTTCTTCTTTTAATGCCTTGTCTCCTGCTTTTATTTTATTTATTTCAAATTCAATATTGAGTTTATTATTTATACATTCTATAATTTGAATACCGCATTTGGTAATTTCTGGACCAATCCCATCTCCGGGTATTACTGATAATTTATATTTCATATATTTCGCCTTTTGATTAAATTACTAGTCTTTTTCTTTTTTAATAATATTATCCACTAATCCTATAATTCTGCTTATATCTTGTGGCTCTATTATTACATTGTTCTTTTTATTGTATTCTTGTTCTAAGTTTCTTCCTATTACATGTGCATTATTTGTAGTAAATTCTGAATTATTGATTTTCTTTACAACCTCCTTGTTATTATTATCGTATAAAGTTAATATTACTTCTTTTGAATCAATGTTTGCTATTATTTTCCATTTTTTATCTTTAATTTCTATTTCATTATTATTTTTCATAAACTTGATAATATTTTCCAGATGAATAAACTTAACTACTTTAATTTATTGTCAATAATCGTTTGGATAAACTTGTAGACGTATTGATTATTGGTTCTGGTATTGCTGGTCAACGTGCAGCATTGGAAGCTATATTACATTCTGACAAGGTAACAATATTATCTAAATTACCTGTTATGGATTCTCATTCAATTGCTGCTACTGGTGGTATAAATTCTGCTTTTAGTACTACCGACTCAAATTTTGATCATTTTGCCGATACAATAAAAGGTTCTGATTATCTTGCAGATCAGGATGCAGTGCATAAATTAGTAGATGGTTCTGATGATGAAATATTTTTTCTTGAACAAATTGGCGTAAATTTTGATAAAAATGATGATTTATTTGTATCTACCAAACTTGGCGGTGCTAAATTTGCTAGATCATTAAACTCTTCTAATGAAATTGGTTTAGTTATAATGAATAAACTATCGAAAGCCATTGATAATAGCAATGTTTCAGTATTAGAAAATTGGCAAGTTCTTGATTTAATTGTTAATGATAATAGATGTTTTGGCGTAATTGCTTTGAATACTAATACTTTTGAGTTATGTGAATTTCGTTCTCATGCTACGATATTAGCTACTGGTCCTGCTGGTTTTCTATACCGAAATACTACTAATTCAAATGTATGCACTGGAGACGGTTTTGCATTTGCATATAGGGCCGGTGCATTATTAAAAGATATGGAATTCATACAATTCCATCCCACGTCTATTCTTGGTTCAAATGTTCTTGTTACTGAACGATCTCGTTCTGTTGGCGCTAAATTATTTAATAATAGAGGAGAAAGATTCATGAAAAAATACGCACCAGATAATTTTGAATTAGCACCGAGAGATATTGTAACTAGATCGATTATTAATGAAATAAATAATGGATTTGGTTTTTACGACAATCAATATGGAAATTATGTTGAATTATCTTTTCTTGATATCGATACCGATGTTATTGATGAAAAATTATCTGACGTAAAAAAGTTAGCTCTATCTTCATCTAATATTGATATTTGTAATTCACCTTTGAAGGTTATTCCTGCACAGCATTATGTGATGGGTGGGATTATGATTAATATTGATTGTCAAACTTCTATTGATGGACTTTATGCTGCTGGTGAATGTTCTTGTTCAAGTGTACACGGTGCTAATCGATTAGGAGGAAATTCTTTAATTGAATGTTTAGTTTTTGGAAAAATTGCAGGTAATCGTGCTAGTAACTATAACGCTACAAATAATTCATTTATTTCTGATATGTTTTCCTCTTATTCTTTACTTGTGAAAAATTTACTCGAGAATGATAAATCGCCAAATATAGATTCTATTTCTAATAAACTTCGGACATTAATGACATCTAATGTTGGTATTTGTAGGGATAAACAATCTTTGAATGAAGCTATAAATACTATTCAATCTTTAAAACACAAATTTGACGACTCGTCTATTTATAAAATTTCAAATATTGATATTTGTAATTATTTTGAATTACTTAATATGCTTGATATTTCTGAAATTATTGCCGTTTCTTCTTTAACACGAGAAGAGAGCCGTGGTTCTCATTATCGACTTGATTTTCCTTTACGTGATGATGATAGGTGGCTCAAACATATATTGATTAATAAATCTATTAATGGACCTAATATTTCAATAGAAAAAGTTGTAATAAATGACTTAGAGCCTGCTTCTAGAAAATATTAATGTGGCTAACACTTTTATTTTATCTATATTAGCTATTTAATGTTTGACAAAGAAAGCTATAATAATTAATGGAGATGGTACTGGCCCCGAATTAATTTCTTGCACAATGAAAATTCTTGAAGCAGTTAATCCGACTGGAATAGAATTTATTCAATGTGAAGCTGGATTTGAATCTTGGGAAAAAAACAAAGGACCTAGTTTGATTCCTCAACATACATTTGAATTATTGGAAAATAGTGATGCATGTCTTAAAGGACCCACTATTACTCCTACTGTTCCAGGCGCTCCTCGTAGTGTTGCTGTTACACTTAGACAAAAATTTGATCTTTATGCAAATGTTAGACCAATAAAAAGCCTTTCTGTTGATGAATCCAAATCTATCGAGATGCTTTGTATACGTGAAGGAACTGAAGGTATGTATAGTGGACTTGGATTTCAAATTGATAAAGATACTGCTATAACTATTAGAAAAATAACTAGATCTTCATGCACTAGGATAGCAAAATTTGCTTTTGAATCTGCAAAAAATAGAAATTGGAAAACAGTTGTTCCGATTCATAAAGCAAATATTCTTCGCGAAACTGACGCTATTTTTCTTGATGAGGTAAATAAAATTTCTAAAATGTATCCTGGTATTGAAATAGAAGATTATTTTATTGATAATATGGCTCAGCAACTCTATAAAAATCCTGAAAGATTTCATAATAAAGTCTTATTGAGTACAAATTTATTTATGGATATTATTTCTGAAGAAGCATCTGCTTTAATTGGTAGTATTGGAAATGTTTATTCTGCAAATATTGGAGATAATTATGCAATGTTTGAACCTGCTCATGGAAGTTCTCCTAAATATAAAGGCAAAAATAAAATAAATCCTACTGCAACGATACTATCTGCTGCGTGGATGCTTCAATATTTAGGAGATATTAAATCTCGTAATGAGATCTTTGAAGCAACTGAACGTGTAATTTCCGAAGGCAAATCAGTTACATATGATCTTGGTGGTAATTCTAAAACTTCTGAAATGACATCCGAAATTATTAACTATTTATAATCATTATTTGAGTCTCTTGTAATTATAAGTAAATGAAATATTTGACAATTATAATGCTTATACGTTTCTTTTTAGCATATTATGTTGTATGAGTTATTCTGAAGATAATTTAAAGAAAGCTGCAGACAAGAAAGAATGGCTGGAGAAAAAAATTAACGATTTAGAAACTGAATTAACAAATTTACAAGAGACATTATCGGTAATTGATAATATTCTTAAATTATCTAGTTTTCAACCTGCACAATCTATTAAATCATTAAATCTTGACGGTAAATCTCAAAATACATCAATTCCTCAAACATCGAATAATTCGTATAAAAAATCTTGTAATGTCTGTCAAGTAGAAATAGAAATGCGTAAAATTGACGATCGATGGGGTGCTTACATTCTTAATAGTGAAAACCGTCATCAATGTGATAATAATGAATAGAGAAAATATCGTAGTTTTAGATTTTGGAGGTCAATATTCTCATTTAATAACTCGGCGTATTAGAGATTTATCAGTTTATGCTGAATTATTACCATATGATACTCCATCACACGAAATTGAATTATTAAATCCATCTGGTATAATTCTTACAGGAGGTCCAAGTAGTGTTTATGACGATAATTCTCCTAAACCTGATTCTAAAATATTTGATTTAAATATACCAATTCTTGGGATTTGTTACGGATTACAAATAATTGTTGATGCCATGGGAGGATCAATTAATAGAACTAATAAAAGAGAATATGGTAAAGCGACTTTATCCATATTATCTGACCAAAAATTATTTCATGGAATTGATTCAACTACTGATGTTTGGATGAGTCATGGAGATGCTACTAAAATACTTCCTGATAGCTTCAAATCAATTGCTTCTACTGATAACTCTCCTTATGCTGCCATTTGTTCAAATAATTTATATGGCGTACAATTCCATCCTGAAGTAACTCATACTTTAGACGGAACAAAAATTTTAAAGAATTTTATTTATGAAATATGTGGTTGTAAAGGTTTATGGACTATGGATTCATTTGTTGAATCGTCTATAAATAAAATAAAATCTAAAGTTGGAAATGATTCTGTTCTTTGTGCATTGAGTGGCGGTGTAGATTCTTCAACTGTTGCCTTATTACTTCATAAAGCTCTTGGAGATAGATTGACTTGTGTATTTGTTGATCATGGTTTATTACGTAAGAATGAAGCTAATCATGTACTAAAAATATTTGATAAATTGAAAATTAAAATTATTTTTTATAATGAATCTGATAGATTTCTTAATTTGCTTTCAGATGTTACAGATCCTGAAATACGTAGAAAACTTATCGGTCGAGAATTTATTAAAGTATTTGAAGAAATCAGTAATCAAAATGGTTCTTTTAAGTGGTTAGCTCAAGGAACTTTATATCCTGATGTTATTGAAAGTGCATCTACTAGTGGACCTGCTGCTACTATTAAGACTCATCATAATGTTGGCGGTTTGCCAGAAAATCTTGCTTTTCAGTTAATTGAACCGCTTCGAGAATTATATAAAGATGAAGTACGTCATGTTGCTAAATTAATTGATTTGCCTGATGATATTCTTAAACGTCATCCATTTCCTGGTCCAGGACTTGCTGTTCGTATTATTGGGAAATTTAATAAAGAAAAACTCTCTATTTGTAGACATTCTAGCTCTATAGTTGAAGAAGAATTACAAAAATCAGGTTATTATGATAAAGTTTGGCAGGCTTTTGCTATTGTAGGAGACGATAAAGCTGTTGGTGTTTTAGGTGACAATCGTAAGATTGGCTATATTGTTACTGTAAGAATTGTTGAGTCCGATGACGCTATGACTGCTGATTGGGTTAGATTGCCTTATGATATATTGGATAATATTAGTAGGCGAATTACAAATGAAGTTGATAATGTGAGTTGGGTTACTTATACTATATCTAGTAAACCTCCTTCAACTATAGAACCTCAGTAATTAGTTTTTATTGATTTCTTTTTCTAATAATTCTTTAATTTTATTACTTATTATTTTTCCATCTATCTTTCCACGTAGTTGTTTCATAGTTTCACCCATAAGCATACTGAAAGAATCAATTCCTTTTTGTTTGATAATTTGTTTTTTCATGTCTATTATTTCTAGTATTATATTCTCGACATCTTCTTCACTTAATTTATTCGTTTTCATTTCATTAATTATGTTATCGATGTTATTTTCATTTTTACAAATGTCTTCAATTATTTTCTCAAATGATTCTTTAGCAATTTCTCCTTTTTCTATTTCTTTAAATATTTTTTCTAATTCTTCATCTGTAATTTTACTTACATCTATGTTATTCCTACTTAAATTGATTAATGTTTCTGTCAATTGCGCAGCAATAAAATTTGCAGGTAGATGTATTTGCTGTATTAGGTTTTCAAATAATATTTTATATTTTGAATCAAATATTTGCACTGATAATTTATCATTTAATCCAATATTATTTTTATAATTGCTAATTTGTTCTTCATAAGTTTTAGGTAATGATTTTTTAATTATTTTTCGTTTGCCATCTGTTATTTTCACTGGAATTATATCAGTTTCTGGATACATTCTTGCAGATCCTGGTCTTGGTCTCATAAAATCAGTTTTTCCATCTTCTGTTGGAGTTCTTGTTTCTGCAGGTATTCCTATAATGCATTGAAATAGCCTATTTTGAATGCTCTTTATTGCATTATCGATATTTTCATTATCGCCTGCGAGTATTATGAACGCATCATCATGATCATTTTTTAATTTATTTTTAATTTTATTTATTTCATCTATTGTTATTCCGTAATTGGGTAATTCATCTGAATGAAATATTCCACCATATCCGAAAAATTTTACTAAAGATGAAATATCTCTACCTAATCTTGTTCCTTCATATTCTTCTTGTCCGATTAATTTTTTAAATTTTGGTGCTATTATTGCCACGATTCTACCTTTGTTTATTAGTGTTTGTTTTAATAATTTAGAATCAGTATTTGTAAAAATATTTGATATGTCTATTGAATTTGCACTAAAATTATTTTTTTCTAGACCTCTTTCTATTAGTGTTTTTTTTATTTTTAGTAAGTTTATTTGTCTATGATTTTCAAATTCAATTATATTTGTCAACATATCTAGTTGCTGAACTCCTTTTACTTCAATAATATTTTCTCCATCTATTGAGATATTTACATCTTGTCTGATTGTTCCAATACCTCTTGCTACTTTACCCGTTGTTCTCATTAATCTTCCTAATGTTAAAGCAATTTTTTCTGTTTCTTCTTTTTTAAATTTCACAGGCGCAAGTGTGATTTCTATTAGTGGTATTGATAATCTGTCGAGTGAATATGTTGATTGTTCTTTATTTTTATTAATAATTCTAGAAGCATCTTCTTCGAGGCTTATTGAAAGTACAGGTATTTTTAGATTATCAACTTGTAGCTCTCCTCCTGTTGATATAATTACTGTTCTTTGAAATCCTGTGGTATTTGATCCATCTATGACTAATTTTCTCATTACGTGTATTTCATCTACTGGTTCTGCATTTAACAAATAGGATATTGTTAGAGCTATATCTAATGCTTCTTCGCTTATTTCATGAGGTGGTTCTTCATCAGCCTCAACAAGACAACTTGTATTTGTGTTTGCAATATAATTCATTTGTTTTGATTTTTTTGATTCAAATAGTGCGGCAGGATCTGTTTTACCTAATTCACTCTGCGTTGGTCGTAGAACTCTCTTAAAATATATTTCGTCTTCTAATTTATCGAATCCGTTACATTTACAAAATAATTTCGTCGAACTTGCAAGTTGTTGATGTATTTCCAATCCTACTTTTAGTTCATATTCATTTTTATTCATATAGACTATCTGCCTAATTTTGATCTTTCTGTATATTCTCCTGTTATGTTTTTTAACATTATTTCTTTAATCTCATCATCTTGGTAATTTCCATATGCCCACATTAATTTTACTAATGCTGTTTCTGGAATCATATCTTCTAGTGGAGTGACTCCAATCTCTAACAAATCTCTTCCTGCTGAATAAACTGTCATTTTTATTCTTCCCTGCAAACATTGAGAAGTCATTCCGACAAACATTCCTTTATCTATAGCATTTTTAATCGATTTATTACATTGTGAATTCACATGCCCTAATCCTGTTCCTTCTAATATTATGCCTTTTGCTCCTGAATTTACGATCATGTCTATAATTTCTGAATTGAAGCCTGGATGGAATTTAAGTAGTGAAACATTCTCATTAAAATTAATTTTTGGTTCAAATTTTTCATTATTTTTTGGTAATTCTAAACTAATTGTTACTTTATCTTGATTTACAGTTGCTATTGGCTCAATTCCTATTGATTGAAATGCATTTCGTTTTGAAGTATGGTTTTTTCTTACTCTTACACCTGAATGAATAGAAACTACGTTATCTTCAATACTTGAATGCATTGCTAAATATACACCATTCAGCATTTTTTGAGAAGCAAAAATTACAGATGAAATCATATTTAATGAGGCGTCAGATGAAGGCCTATCTGTTGATCTTTGTGCCCCTGTTAGTACTATTGGTATTGGGCAATTATTTAATGCAAAACTTAATGCTGCTGAACTATATGCCATTGTATCTGTTCCGTGGCCAATAATAATTCCTTTATTTCCTTCTTCGATCTTTTCTATTACTTTTTCTGCAATATTTTTCCAATCTTCTGGATTCATTTGTTCACTTGCAATATTGGAAATTAATTGCGTGTTAATATTTGCATAAGCTGATAATTCAGGTATTATTGAATATAGTTCTTCAGCTGAAAATGCAGGATTGACTGCACCTGTTTTATAATCAATTCTTGACGCAATTGTTCCTCCTGTTCCTAATATGGCTATCTTAGGCAGTGATTCTTTTACATTTGGCTTTGGCGGAGATATGAATTTTGGCTCTTCGCCGCTTTTTACTTTTATTATATTGGTTATTTTCTTAGAATCTATTCCTATATTGTATCCGTTAGTTAATTTAATCACGATATAATTTACATTTGAATATTCATATCTTGGAAGAAGATTCCCAGAATATTTTGTTGTTTCTGTATAGATTTTAATAAAATCTCCAATCTGTATTCCGGCATCCTTGAGTAGTTTTAATGAATTATCTTTATATCCACTTAATTCGGACAATATTGCTCATTAAAACTATTACATGCTATGAAATAACTTTTGTATATAATTATGATATTGTTTCTTAGTTTATCGGTCTTGTTCCTAGAACTAATTCGATATTCATTATTTCTCCATTTCTTACCAGTTCTATTGATATATTTTCATCCGGTGTAAAGAAATGATGTAAAACATATGATATATCGTGTTGCGCTCTTAGTGAATATCCTCCCATTGATATTATTATATCGTCCTTTTCTAATCCATATCTCTCTGCTGCAGAATTTGGATAAATATTTTGTATTACAAGGCCTGAAGTTATTTCTTCAGGTACTGATTTATCTCTGATTTGTATTGGATCTAAAAATGAAGCTGAAATCCCAATAAATGGATGTTTATGTTCTCCTTTTTCTATCAAATTTAGAATTATTATTTTTGCTATACTTGATGGTATGGCAAATCCTAATGCTTCAAATTCTCCTCCTCTATATCCCATTGAATTAATTCCTACAACTTTACCTTCTGAATTTATTAATGGACCTCCTGAATTTCCTGGATTTATTGGCGCATCTGTTTGTATCATTGGTAATATTGATAAGCCTGTTCGATTTGTTTGACTAATTACCCCTGCTGTTATTGATCCTGCAAATCCTGCAGGACTACCTATTGCAAATACTTGTTCACCTATTGTTATTTTACTTTTTAATTCTAATTTTTTGACAGAATCTGGCAATTCTGTTTTTAATACAGCTAAATCTCCTAAACTATCCTGACCTACTACTTTTGCTTCACTCATTGATCCATCAAAGTATACCACAACAAAACCAAATCCATCTTGTATTACATGGTCATTTGTTATTATATGCCCTAATTCATCATAAATGAATCCAGAACCTATTCCTGTTTGTTGTTCTAAGTCATTTGAACCATATACCTTGATTGATACTACTCCTGCTTTACTTTCTTCATAAACTTTTTGTGCATAATAACTTGAGGAAAATCCTTTTTGTCCTTCTGGTCCTGGCATTCCAGGTTGTCCATCTGGTCCTGGCATTCCCGGTTGCCCTTCAGGTCCTGGCATTCCCTGTTGTCCATCTGGTCCTTGAAAAATTGCAGGGTTGATGATAACTGTATATAATAATAATATTAACGTAATACTGCTAATAATTAAAGAAGAATAAGAAATTATTTTTGTATTATCTTTCACAATATTTATTAAAATCAATTATTTCTATTTAAATTGATATAAATAATTATTTTTGTTATCCTTATGGAAATAATTATCTATAAGTTGATTGATTTATTATTATGGAAATTTCAATTGAAAACTCTCCCGAAGAATCTGAATTAAAATTAATGGGAGTCTATAATTGGCCAATCTGGACAAAAGAAATTTCTGAATTCCCTTGGGAATACGACGTTGAAGAAATATGTTATTTCATTGAAGGCAAAGTTATTGTTACTCCGGAAAATCAGTCTCCTGTGGAACTATCTCAATATGATCTTGTTACATTTCCAAAAGGTATGAAATGCACTTGGAAGATTCTTAAAAATGTAAAAAAGCATTATAAATTTAGATGATGGTTTGTTTTGAAATCTCGAAAAAATATATTGATATTAATAATTGTATTTTCTCTTCTTTTATACTCTTTTCGTGATTCCTCTATTTTTTATTTTGGTCCTTCATACGATAATGGATCTCTAGGACCTGGAAGAAATCAGATAATTATTGAACATGATGGTCTTAATCGTACTTTTTGGGTGGAAACTCCTTCTTCCTATTCTCCTAATCACAATTATCCTGTTTTGTTTTATTTCCATCTTCTTGGAAGTACTGGAGGAACAACTACTATGGAAGATCTTGTAAATGAAGAAAATATTATTGGAGTTTATCCTGATGGAGTAAATAATACTTGGAATGCTGGATTGATTAATTCTGATCAAGCTGGTAGTGTGGCTGATGATTATGGATTTACTTTGAAAATTCTTGATTGGATGAAAGATAATACAAGAATTAATGAAAACAAACTTTATGCATTTGGAGTGTCTGCCGGTGCGATTTTTCTTTACGAACAAATTGCATCAAGACCGAATGACTTTGCCGCATTTGCATTAGTTATGGGAAATTATTTCGATTGTGAATCTTCATCATATGATTTTCAACGATGTGTGGAAGGGAGACCAATGATTGATTATGATAGAGGTGTATCGATTTTACATATACATGGTTTCATGGATCGAACAGTTCCTTATTATGGAGGACCGGTCGGTGGTTATGCTGATGAAAAACTTCATTTTCATTCTGTTGATTTTGCTGTAGATCTATGGATTGATCATAATCAGTGTACTGCTAAACCACATATTGACGAGTTTCTTATTCCCGGTGTTGTAATTTCTACATATGGTGATTGTAATGACTCTAGTGAAGTGAAATTGTATGTGCTATTAAATGCAGGACATGGACAACTTGAAGATCATCTTCCTGAATCACTTGATTATGGACCTGTAATTTCTATTGTTTGGGATTTCTTCGAAAAACATCCAAAAAATAAATTATTATAATATTATTATTAATTAATTGTTAGATAATTCTTAAAGTTGAAATAAGTATTGCTAATGTTGTGAATATTATTCCAATTAATAGAAATGCCATTTCTGGTCTTTGATATTGTTCTTTTATTTCTGCATAATCACTCCGATATTTTTTCATACCCCTGATATTTATTATCGTTCCACCAGTAATTACTACATAAGCTAAAACTGGACTTGTGTTTGTTCTTATTCTTTCAGGAGGTTCTACATTCCCTCCCGGGCCTAGAGGTTGTTCAATTTCTGTTTCTGCCATGGTATTTCTTATTCTTTCTAAAGGCATTGCTGATAAAATTAAGAATAATCCAAGAAATAATTGAATAAAATACCTTCTTTCCATTCTTACATGCTGTTCTTTTGGACCTCGATATTTTTCCATTAATTCGTAATAAATTGTTGTCTCTAATAATGTTTTTCTGTGTTATGATGTAATACAGTTAATATATAAAATGAAAACTGACGTAAGTGAAGAAATAATTATTGATTTATTTAATAGACTAATTCCTGCTAATAAATCAGTGTTACTTGACGATGATGTTTCTCAAATTTCTTTGAGTAATCCTAATTTAGTTATTAGTTCTGATATGTTGGTGGAATCTACTGATGTTCCTGCAGGTATGAGTTTGAAACAAGCATCGCGAAAATCTATTATTATGACTGTTAGTGATTTTGCATCTAAAGGAATTAATCCAAAGTATTGTATTATTTCAATTGGCATACCTAAAGAATATTCTATTGAAAAAATAAAAAATATTGTTGCAGGTATTGAAGCAGGTTTGAAAGAATTTGACATTATTCTAATTGGCGGAGATACTAATTCAAGTATGGAGTTAATTATTGATTGTACTATGATTGGTTCTTTAGATTATGATATTCCTAGTCGTAAAAATGCAGAAATTGGAGATATTGTGTATGCATTGGGTGAATTTGGTTTTACTGGCGCTGGTTTGTTTTTATTATTAAATGAAAAAAAACCAAGTAATGAATTTGAAAAGCATGCAATTAAATCAATTCAAAATCCTGATGTCAATTTAAATATTTTTGTTAAATTAGTGAAAAAAAAATTAATTAATTCAAGTATTGATTCAAGTGATGGTTTATGTTTTTCTCTATATAAAATTGCTGAGTTATCAAATGTCTCAATTCATGTTGATCGTTTTACATTTTCTAATAAGTTGAAAGATTTTTCGTCAAAATATAATTTTTGTATTAACGATTTAATTTTATATTCTGGTGAGGAATATAATATTATTTTTACTGTTAGTCCCGATAAATCGAAAAAACTTGAAACTATTTTAAACAAAGATAATATTATTTATACAAAACTTGGTAAAGTTAAATCAGGTTCGCCTGTTGTTTATTATAATGATAAAATTTTAAAACGAAAAGGTTGGGATGGGTTTAATTTATGATTAAGAAATCTAATAATTTTAAACCAACTTATGATTGGTCTAATCAAGAAGCATTAGATATGTTTAATAATTCTTCTTTTTCTTTTCAAATTGATAAAATTTATTATAATGATTTTCTTAATTCTGTAAATATTATTCCTGATAATTCTGTTAATTGCATTATTGCAGATCCGCCGTTTGGTATCTCTTTTTCAGGTAAAGAATCACTTTATAATAGAAAATCTACAAATGTTCAAGAAGGTTATGTTGATATAGATGGGGATTATGGCGTTTTTTCTCAGTCGTGGATTAGTAATCTTTCTCGAATTCTTAAAGATGATGGATCTGTTTGGATATTTAGTGGCTGGAGTAATTTAAATTCTGTTTTAAATGCCATTTCAAACACAAATCTTAATTTAATTAATCATATTATTTGGAAATATCAATTTGGTGTTTATACTAGAAGAAAATTTGTTAGTAGTCATTATCATTTGTTATTTTTGACTAAATCTAAAAATTATTTTTTTAATAAAATTACAAATTATCCTCTTGATGTTTGGGAAATTAATCGTAAATACTCTCCGAATGAATTAAAAAACGGTACTAAACTTCCAAATGAATTAGTAATGAAATGTATTGATTTTACAACAAAACCAGGTGATTTAGTTTTTGATCCATTTGTTGGTAATGGAACTACCGCTGTTGTTTCTAAATCTTCATATCGTCATTATCTGGGATTTGAAATTAACAATAAAATGAAACAAATAATTAATACTAATATAAAAAAAACTGTTCTTGGTAGTTCTTATGTTCCATATAACTCCCGTTTAATTGAATAAATTATTTTAAGACTTTATCAACATTCGTGTTAAATGCTTCAGATTGAGTTATTTGATTTTTAAACAACTTTTGGAATAATTTTCTATCTTTGTTAGTATTTAATATTACATCTGACGACGGAAAAATTGAATATTTTTCATTAGGTAATAATTTCGAAAGTGAATATTGAGAATTGGAATCTATATATGCTGGAACTCTTATGTAGTTATTCCCAATCATATTCTGTCCATCTTTAGAAAGAATATAGTCAATGAATAGTTTAGCAGATTCTAAATTATTGGAAGTTTTTAGTATAGAAGCTGCAGTGGCTGAAACAGATACAGGAATATCGGAAAGTACAAGTCGATTAATAGGTAAATTTTTGTCTTTTGCACGGAGATATTCATAAAGCATTACAGTTAAACCAATGTCACTTTTTCCCAGACTAACACTTCCCAGAACGTGTCTGAATAAAGGCCAGAGTTGAAGGTTTTGTTTAGAAAGTAGATTTACAAACGTATCCCAGTTTCTATCAATTATACTAGGTCGAAGAGATGATAACCAATTACTTCCAAATGTGCCGAGAGAAACATCATGTATAGAAATACGGTTTTTCCATCTATTTTCAAGTAGATTTTCAGAACTAGTAGGAATGTCATGCTTATCAATAAAATCGCTGTTATAGATTTGTATAGTAGGCAAAAGGACAACAGAAGTCCACAGTCCTTCAGAATCTTTAAAAGATTTAGAAATATTACGTCTTTCTTTAGAATTATATACTTGAAATAGATCTTGATTTAACATTTGTAGATGAGGCGATATTGCACTAAGAATTATATCTGCCGAGGAACCAGTTTCAGACAAATCCTGTTTGATTTGATTAGACATTGGTGGAGGAGTTCCATACACGTATTTACGTGAATATTCAATTTTTATGTCGGGATAGATTTTATTGAAACCATTTATCCAAGAGTTGAATTCCCAAGTTTCAATGGTCCCGTATATAATTATTTTTTGAGTCAATTTCTAAGCCTTCTTCTAGTAATTATTATAGCATAAACCAATGACAGCAATGTAATTGCAAACAACAAATAATCATATGATGAATCCGATGATTCGGAAACAGACATAGAAACAAGAATTCCAGGATTATTACCTGTAAGTGTTCCACCTCCAATTGGAAATACAATCATCATTGAACCATTTGCATCTGCACCAATAGAAGGACCTGCAGAACCAATTGAATTAAATGGTATTGAAGTAAGAATACTTCCATCTTCAATGTCAATTGCGTAAAATACGCCACTACGATCTATAGAATATAACACACCTCCACTAACAATAAGAGAAGCGCTCTGAATTCTATCAGTTAGATTTGTTTGCCATTTCAATTCAGTAGTAGATAAATCAATAGCATAAATTGATCCATTAGTGGTTCTATTAAGATCAAGTCGATAAACATATCCGTCAATAACTTCGCCTTTGTATTCAAGCTGTCGAGTAATAACAGTACCACAAACATTTTGAGATGGGATATACGCCACGTTATTAGCAACTGACATTCCAGCAAATACACCTCCTAATTGACTTGGGCAAAAGATTTCACCAATGTACTTGGTTTGAGATGCAAACATGTCTGATTTATTTTCTGTATTTACATTTGTGAGATTATAACTATCAGGTCCAAAGTGTATTGGTTCATGGATGAGATTACCAGTTTGAGCATCTACAACATATAGATAATTACTTTTTGACGCAGCAATGATTGCTTTACGTTCAACATTATCGACCAAGATAGTTGTATAAACAACTTTCCAACCAGGATCATTATTATTAATATCATGAGTACTCATTTGATAATACCATTTTAGAGTTCCAGTATTAATATCAAGCGCAACAATTGAACTGGAAAAGAGATTTGGACCAGGTCTCAATGCTGCATCAAATTGGTTAGCAGGTTCACCAGTCAACAGAAACAATGTTTCAGATTCTTCATCAATGGCAAGTAATCCCCACGAAGTACCGCCTGCGATATAATTAGTATAACCCCAATCATCTTCAAACGGTAAAATATTACCTAACTTTGCTTGATCGTAACCCCAGTTTAATTCACCGCCAGCAGGAGGAGAAGAAAACCATTGCCAAACTAAATCTTTAGTATCCAAATTATAAGCTGATACAAATCCACGTCCACCAAACGCATTTCCTTGTGCCCTGGTAATTAGAAGATTTTTATAAAAGGCAGGTGCAAAAGGGGAAAAATATTCTCCATTGTTTCCTGGAATTTTAGAACAAGTTTCAGGTAATTCAAAAACTACATCGCCAGTCATTAGATCTAATCCATAGATAGAACATTCACTAGTTTGAACATATATTGCGTCTTCATGAATTGTAAGAGATCTCATAGCTAATCTTTTTGCCCAGACTTCAGTATTCTTGAAATTATTAATATCAGGTTTAAAAGACCATAATGGACTTCCATCTTTAGCATTAATTGCATAAACCTCATTATAACCAGTTGCTACATATACAATTCCTTGATAAATCAAAGGAGTTGTTTGAATTCCTTCAGGAGGAACTATGTCATCATCTAGTGGGCCAACGCCGTCAAAATGATAAACCCAATTAAGTTGTAGATCCATAACATTATCCTTAGAAATTACTGTTTGTGGACTAAAACCGGTATTATCTTTATCAAATGCAGAATATTTCCAGTCAAAGGCATCTTCCAGGGAAATTATTGCAGGGATATTACTGATAATAAATAATAAAATAACGCCAAATGATATTATCTTATTCAATGCACTTTTAAGCATAAGATTGAGCAATAAAGTTTCACATTAATGAGAAAAAAAGTTCATTTTTGGTTAACTAAATCAATATTTACAAGAGAATTACGTATTGGAAGTAAAACTAGATCTAATGAATAAAATAAATTGTGGCGATACACTAGATTTAATGAAAAATATAGAATCTAAATCAGTACATTTGGCAATAACGTCACCGCCATACAATGTAGGAAAAGATTATGACAATCATAATGACTTGATGAAATATGATGAATATTTAGACTGGTTATCAAAAGTCTGGATTGAAACAAAAAGAGTATTAAAAGACGGAGGAAGATTTGCATTAAATATCGGTCCTACAGGTATAAGAGATTTTAAACCTCTACATCATGATTCAGCAAATATATTAAGAGACATTGGAATGATATTCAGAACAGAAATAATATGGTATAAACAAACAATGTTAAAGAGAACTGCATGGGGAAGTTGGAAAAGTCCAAGCAATCCTCACATAATACCATCTTGGGAATATGTATTAATTTTCAGTAAAAACTCATTAAAGCTTGAAGGAGAAAAAACAAAATCAGATATTACAAGAGAAGAATTTCTTGATTTTTCAGATGGACATTGGAATATATCCCCAACGACAAAAAATAGAAAAGGACATCCTGCACCATTTCCAGAAGAATTAATTTATAGACTGATTAAATATTATTCATATACTGAAAATGTTGTTTTAGATATGTTTGGTGGAACTGGAACAGTAGCATATGTCGCTGCAAAAAATAATAGAAATTTCATTCACATAGACATATCCGAAGAATATTGTAAAATTGCAAAAGAACGACTAATGACAATATAAAAAAAAATAAGAGAATAATATATTGAACATATGATCCAGCAGTAAGTTATCCGGAGAATTATGAATTGAACAAATATCCAATTATTTTAAAAAAAAACAATATATGTTTATTATTATATAAACAACATAACAAGAGTTATATTTCTTAGACAGACATATCTATTGTGAATCATAAGCAATCGCTCATAATACTAGCATTTGCCATGGCGGCTCTGATTTTTTTCTCGCCAATAATAGGTACTGCTAAAATAGGAGTAGACAATGCAGAAGCGCAAAGCCTT
>Ga0310345_10001739_pt1 | contig 23383 bp, 20 predicted proteins | sample HC15DNA20500_MG_FD_204667 | JGI IMG/M metagenome (GOLD analysis project Ga0310345, IMG submission 204667) | Marine microbial communities from station ALOHA, North Pacific Subtropical Gyre - HC15-DNA-20-500_MG | ecosystem: Environmental > Aquatic > Marine > Oceanic | place: Pacific Ocean: North... | reverse complement strand
CTCATTTCAGCCCCTTTTCGGTCACTTCATCCCTTTTCCTAGGACTCCATCTAAAAGGAAACTCCTATTCACATTCACGTCCTTGAACTCCCGGACCACGCCTTTGCAGTGTCCGGCTTCTGCATCGGCTATCCCGATCCGGAGCATCCTACAGGGATCAAACCCAGACTTCCAATCGAGGCCGTCCTCCATCGAGACTGCTATCTCGATGACGAGACGATGAAGCAATACATGGTCGATTGCGACCAGTCGCTCGGCGTCTTCTACGAGAGCCAGGGCATGCACGATCGCGACCCGAGATGGACGCACGTCATGTCGGGCCGGGTCGGACGCTTTCACCAGCGCGCAGATCTCGACGTCTTCCTCAAACGGCAGGGCTACGACTGGCAATCCTGACCGCCCTTAACGGTAAGGGGCCCAACGCCCGTCAGTCCTTGCCACCGCCAGATACCCCAATCACTTCAACAGATCGACGATCTTCGTGTTCCCGTCGTAGCCTGCCCACGTAACCGCCGTCCCCCCGGCGTTGTCTCTGGCCGATTTATCGGCTCCCGCCTTCACCAGGGCCTGAATGATAGCTCGCTGACTATTGTCCGTAGGTGCTGACCGCCCGTGAGCCGCCCACATCAGGGCCGTTCGACCCCTGTGGTCACGCGCATTCACCTTCGCGCCAGCCTTCAGCACCTGGCCCACCACCTCGGGCGATCCACCATCAGCCGCACACATCAGTACCGTCCGCCCCTCGTGGTTCGCTGCGTTGACGTCGGCACCTGCCGCGATCAAAACCTTTACCGCCTCCTCTACCTCAGCCTTGTAGGCGGCCAGCATCAGCGCTGAATTACCTTCCAGGTCAGCTGCGTTGACGTTTGACTTGCCTGCCAGGGCGATTAGATCCGGTCGGTTCCCTTCGGCAGCCGCAGCCAGCAGGGGCGTTCGACCTGTTGCATCACGCAGGCTCGTGTCGGCACCCAAGCCCAGCAGGATCTTGATCGTCTCAGACGGATGTTCCTCAGTGGCGGCGATCATCAACGCCGACCGACCATCATTCCGGCGGGCGTTCACATCCACACCTCCTCGGACTAGTTCTCGAATCAGATCGGGCCAGCGGTTCACCCACATCGAGTCGACACCATCCCCGCCGGCGGCCGCGTGTGTCAGGACCGTTCCGCCGCTGTTGTCGACGGCAGTGACCGACGCCCCTGCATCCAGCAACAATCGCGCGGTCTCGACTTTGCCGCCTCCCAGGGCCTCCATCAGACCCGTGCGGCCGGATTCGTTCCTGCTGTCGACGGACACGCCACTGGCCAGCAATCTCTTCAACTCGTCGTCCTCCCCTGCGTCGGCCGCCGCAACGAAGGCCTCACGCTCGTTACGCACGTGACTGACCACTGTGAACCGGTCGACCACTCTACCATCGATGTCCTTAAAGTAGAATTCCGCAACATTCGGCTTGCCACCAGCTCCGAATGTCCCGAATAGAGCGCCGAAGTTCGCCCCGTTGTCCGTCGTGTAGTACTTCGCCCACCAGTCACCGATCGGCAGACGGCGAGCCCGTCGCATGCTCTTCCCCGCCATCCCGTTCACGAACGCGAACGTCTTGCCTCGTGCGATGTGCAGCGTGTCGGATCGGCTGGCGACGGTGTGTCGGGCCATATCGCTCAGCAGATGTGTTCGGCTGTAGGAATGCTCGTGGCCTGTTGCCACGATCGCCCCACCCAACCGGCACTCTTCGTAGAGGTCCCATCCCGTCTCGCTTGATTTCCCGCCCACCTGCATGGGTCGCTGATTCTTGTGCCAGCTCGCAATCCGCCAGATCGAGTTGTCATCCGCCAGCTGTTCGCGAACGTAGTCCGCGTGTCCCGTATCGAATACATCAGGCGCCACCAGAAGGATGAATACACCCCTGTATCTCAACGACGACTTCACCCCCATCTGTCCATCCCAGGGCAGGGCGATCCGATGCGCCCGATCTTCGAGCACTTTCTGGTACCCCTCCCAGATATGCTCGTCGTGGTTACCGGCCGATCCGAAGTAGGGGAAGTCCTTCCCAAGTACCTTGCTGATCAGACCATCCCACTCTTCAGGGTCATGATCGTAGTCGAAGTCTCCCTGATGCACGACCATATCGGCGCCCTCGTCCTTGATCAACTGAAGCACTTCGGGTGCTTTATCCCCGCCCTCTTCCTCACTCGAGGTTCCCTGGTCGCCGATAAAGGCGATCTTCAGTCCGTTGGGCAGGTCCTGCCGCCAGAGTATTTTCTCCTCTTCTGCCCGTGATCCTCCGCAGGCCAGGACTCCAACAATCATCGCGAGCGTCACGCGTCTGAGAAATCGTGAACCTCGTTCTGTTTTCATCTTTCCCCTTTCATCGATTGGATCATGTCTTCAACATAAAGTCGCCGGTTTGCATCAAGCATAGGCACCGCCCGTTCCAGCTGGGCGATCGCCTCGTTTATCTTACCTAAAGCGGACAGCGACCTGGCAAGCAACATCACCGGCTCCGGCCGATCCCATCTTTCGTTCGACAACAGGTCAACCACATCGACGTAACGCTTCTGCCGTTCGGCAACCACCGCCCTGTTGTAAATGATCCTTCTCGCCTTCGTCCCGGTCACGCCCTCCTGAATCTTGACGAGCAGGCGATCCGCTTCATCGTACCGTTCCTGTTGGAGTCGTATCCCGGCCAGACTCGTAGCCGCCGAGGCCCAGTCGACGTAGGCGATAGTGTCATCTCGAAACTTCAGAGCCGCCTCAAAGTGCTCGCTCGCACGGGCCAGATCACCTCGACGGGCCGCTGCCTCACCCAGATAGTGGTGCCCCTCAAGAAACCGTGGATCCGCCTCGACGGCCACCCCGAAAAGGGCCGCATCGTCTTTGAAACGGAACCCGCCACGGCAGGTCGACACGCTCGCCAATAGCGTCCAGAGCGCCAAGCCGCCGAATCCCAATCGACGCGCGAAAACGGAGCGGCCCCGCATCCATCCGACCGCCAGGGCGATGGACATTCCCATCCCGAAACTCAACAGATAACCATAGTGGGGCGACGTGAACCGGGGCAAGGGCACCAGGTTGAGGCTCGGGGCCAGAGCGACAAGACAGAATCCCAACACCCATCCGACCTGGGTTCCACGCCATCGCAGAGAAGCTGCGACCATGGATGCCAGAGCGACAGCACCTATCCCTGCCTCCCACCCGAGGCCCACAATCGGCAAGGCGTCGCTCAACTCGGGCAAACGAGGATCAAAAACGTACTGAAGCTGACGCGCCACCGCCGCAAGCCGCGTCCCGACCTCCTCGGCAGAATGAAGAGGCACCGAGGTTCGAGACCACCCTTCAGGCACCGCCACCAACCGAAGAGCCACGTAAGCGGCAGCGACGACCAGGACTGCACCCCAGACCAGCGCTACATCACGCGAAGACCTCGTTCCCTTTCGGGTCGAGTATTCCCAAACCAGAAAAAGCGCGGGCACCCAGAATAGCGCAGTCTCTTTCGATAGAAGCGACAGCGCAGCAAACGCCGCAACTCCGAAGAGCTTCGCCGAGGCCCCGCTGGACAGGCGATATTCCGCGTAGCAACCGAGTGCCAGGAGGGAACAGAGAACCGCCAGCAGATCCGGCCGATAAGAAATGGCGCCCACAGACAGCCATGAAAGCGGATGGACCCCTGCTACAACCATACCACACAGAATCGCCCAGGTTGGCAGAACGACCACCCTCTGCATCGCCCATATGAATGACGCACAGACCCCAACATGCAACAGGACGTTCGTGAGGTGGAACCCCCACGAACGCTCGCCGTAGACCACTGAATCCAGCCAAAGGGTCAGCGTCACAACGGGCCGATAGAAAGAGGTCTCGCCATATCGAGCGACCATCGCTTCCAACAGATGCCCCGGCATGGGCAGCGCTCTACCTGTCAGGATATCACCGTGGTCCAACCAGGTGAAGCCGTTGAAGATATAGGTCGCGTGAGTCAGGAAAACGATCAGAAGGGCAACCCCCTTCGCCCCGCGCGACTGACCGATGCGATCGAGCCGCATCATTTTGCCAACCGCCTTGCCTCGGCTATATTGACCCCGTTGCCAAGGGCGCGTGGACTGCGCTCTACGGCTTTTATGACCCTTTCGCTCGACAAGAACTCTCCTTAGGTTGGGCCGCAGGAGGAAGACCATGCCAATCACACTCGAACAACTGCTGTCCGATTACCGCGACCAGAACGGGGTTCTTACCAGCTCTGGCGGCGCGCCCACGAATCCCTCCCCGGCGGCAACAGGCGCACGGGCGTTCACGTCGATCCATTCCCCATTTACACCGAGCAGGGAGCTGGCGTTCACGTCACCGATGTGGACGGCAACAAACGACTCGACTTGGTCTGCAACGCCACCGCTCTCATCCTCGGCCACGCCCACCCCGACATCGTCAGCGCACTCCAGAGCAGGGCGGCTGTGGGCACCGCATTCTTCGGCCCGACTCCCATCGAAATCGAGCTTGCCGAACTGGTGCGAGAGCGGCTCCCTTCGCTCGAGAAGGTACGGTATTGCAGCTCCGGCACGGAGGCCGTACTCAACGCACTTCGCGTTGCCCGGGCCTACACAGGAAGACCCCTGATTGCAAAGTTCGAGGGCGCTTACCACGGCATTGACGATCCGGTGCTCGTAAGCTATATGCCACCCGTCACCGACGAGCTGGGGCCTGCCGACCAGCCCAACCCCGTACTTTCGTCCAGGGGACTCGCACCCGGAACGGCGGAGAGTGTTTTCGTTCTCCCGTTCAAAGATGCGGAGGCGGCAGAGGCGCTGATCCGGGCCAATGGCGATCAGATTGCGGCCATCATCGTCGACCCGCTCTCCACTGCGGCTGGCCTGGCCCTGCCCGACCAGACCTTCCTCGACGCGCTGCGCCGCATCGCACCTGACCTGACCTGTCTCGCCAAAGTGGTGCGGGGGGCACTCCGGGCGGTCTGTTCGGCGGCAGGTCCGACATCATGTCTCTCGACGACAACGACCGCAACCCCTGCTGCGGCCAGGGTGATGGCTCTGTCTCAACTCACCTTTCTTCCCGTTTCTTGACACCCGGCGTGCCCGCTCCTACGCCGAGTGCAGATGGGAGCTCTCCCCGCTGCCACAGGTTACGGGCTTCGGAGCGACGGATTTTCCCGGATGAAGTGAGTGGCAGCGTATTGGGTGGAAGTAGCATGAGGTCGGCAACGTTCAGATTGTGGTTCTGTTGAACTATCGTGAGTACCTGGGCCGCGATGTTCGACCGTTCTGTAGGCGACAATCTGAGGCTGCATTCGGCCAGGACGACCAGGTTCTCGGTGCCAGTCTCGCTATCTGGGCAGCCCAGAGCAACGACGCGGCCGGGCCGAAGTCCCTTGATGTCTGTGATGCTCTGCTCGATTTGTGCGGGGTCGTAGTTCCGGCCTCGGATGATGATGATGTCTTTGTCCCGGCCACAAAGGTATAGATCGTCGTGATACAGAAAGCCGCGATCCCCGGTATCGAGCCAGCCGCCGGGTATCGTCTCTTCGGTTTCTTCCGGCCGATCGAGGTACCCCTTCATGACGCCTGGACTGCGGACGCATACCCTTCCTACCCGCGCGGACGGAAGCCTGCGACCTTGGGTATCCCGAATCTCGATCTCAACATCCGCGACTGGTTTCCCCAGGGAGACCAACCGGACTCCACTGCTCGTTTCGACCGCGAGACCTCTGCTTTCGAGCTCCTGGCGACTGAAATCGGTCGCTCGCGGTGGTTGACCGATCTCCGACATGGTCACAGCCAGGGTTGCTTCTGCCAAGCCGTAGACGGGTGTCAGGGCGTCTTGTCTGAAGCCGACTGGAGCAAAGTGATCTGCAAAGGCGGACAGAGTCTGGGGATGCACGGTTTCGGCTCCACAAAATGCGATACGCCAGTTTGAGAGATCCAGGTCCCCCAGGTCCTCGGCCGATATCCGGTCCACGCACAAACCGAAAGCGAAGTTAGGCGCGGCCGAAATCGTTGCTTCCGTCTCCGTCAGAGCTTCCAGCCAGATCCGGGGGCGGGCCACGAACCGTTCTGGAGGGATGAGTGTGATCGGGCCGGGAGCCAGCATTGCGCTCACCAGGCAGCCGATCAGTCCCATATCGTGGTAGAGCGGCAGCCAGCTCAGACCACTGTGGTTTGAGAGATCTCCCGGAAAAGACCTCAGAATAGCCTCGGCATTACTCAAGACGTTGGAATGGGTCAGCGCTATCGGTTTGGGACTTCCAGTAGCGCCTGAGCTGAACTGCACGATGGCAAGATCGTCGCTCCGGCCCTCGACATAGGTGCCAGTTTTGGCTTCATCGATCAGGTCTTCGACCTTGAGGCAACCCAGATGGGAAGATTCTTGGACAAGGGGGTCACCCAGCAGTCGAAAAAGACGAGGGTCGGTCAGTACCGCTTTGCAGGACAAGGACTGGAGCATGGTCTTGGTCCGCTCTTTCCAGGCCTCGATTTTTCCCAGGCGCACTGGAGGGTAGAGAGCCGACGGGATGGCACCAGCCAATATGACGCCGAAAAAGGCCCGGTAGAAGTCGGGATGGGTAGGTAGAACGATAGCGACTCGATCGCCCTTGCGAAGGCCGCGCCCTTGGAGAGCTCCGGAAACCAGCAGGGCATCACTCACGAGTCGGTCATAGTTCCAACGCTCAACCTGGCCTCGAGAGCGCCAGAAATCAACCCCTCCCGCATCGAGTTCAGCCGCACGAAACAACTTTGCACCGAGCGTAGAATCCATCAGCAACTCACTCGCTGCAGTCGCTTTGCTCTCGCAGGCGTTCTTGGACCAGTGTCACCAAGTCACCGATGGTCTGGGGAGGATTGTCCGGTGCCTCGCCCAGATAGATTCGCCAATGGTTCTCGACTTCCAGTGCGAGGGTCAACAAGCCAACGCTGTCGAGGTCCAGATCCTGCTGCAGCCTGGTATTCGAATCGATGTGTTTTTCGCCCACAGGGCAGTGCTCGACTAGAATCCGGAGCAATTGTTCTTGGATGTAAGCCTTGTCGTTTCGTTCCATGTTTCTAGGAATGGGATGAAGGGAAGAAACGCCGCGTGGAGCCGAAAGACTCTTCGTAGTCGCTGACTGCCTCTAAAGCAGCCTCCTCCGTCCGGACGCGTATCCACAAGATGAGTGCGTTGGCTGCGCTGCCTATCAGGAAGGTGATCCAGCATCCGAAGATCATCGGTAGGGCCGCAATTTCCAGGATCACCCCAAGATAGTTCGGATGTCGCATATAGCGGTAGATTCCGCGCCTGACCGGAGGCACTCCAGGCAGGGCGATGATACGGACCGTCCAGCGCTCACCCAAAGCCGACATGGCAGCGTATCGAAGGATCTGCCCAGCCATGAGTAAGGCTGCGGCGGGAAGAACGATGGTAGGTGGAGGCGGCTCCCGGATCCAATAGGCTTCTGCGACGCAGCCTCCGAGCCAAAACAGGTGAAGGAGGCGCATGGATGCAAACTGGTTGGGTGCCATTTCCAGACCGCCTCGAGCCTTGAGGGCGGCTTCGTGATTGCGGGAGTGCTTGAGCTCCAGAAGGCGCTGAAAGGCGATGATCCCTACCAGGGTAAGATAGGGAGCGAGTGAGGGTAGATCAGTGCTCAGGAGACTTGAGGTCGGTGACATCGTAGCACACCCAATTCTGCACAGAAGGCAGGCCCCATCGAGATCATCAGGCCCAACTCGCCGTCCTGGGGCGGCTGCTCCAGGGTTTGGGCCAGGACAAACAATACAGACACCGAGCTCATGTTGCCATGGGTTGCCAGACTATCCCAGGTTTTCTGAAAGGCTCCCGCAGGGAAGGGAAGGGCCTCCTCCATGGCTTCCAACACCTTGGGCCCTCCTGGGTGGGCGACAGCAAACGCCAGGTTCTCCGAGTTGACGCCCGCTGCCTGGCAGACCGCTTCGGTAGCTCTAGGCATTTCGCTGGCCGCAATCTTGGGAACGTCCGGACTCAGAACGACCTTGAATCCGGTGTCGACGATATCCCATCCCATCACGCGCTCAGTCTGGGGAAAAAAGGCCGACTGCCAGGCAAGTATCTCCATCGGCGCCTCGGAAGCCAGCGGATGATCATCCCCAAGCAGAAGGACCGCGGCTCCTCCGTCTCCGAAGAGACCCGAAGAAATGATGTTGGCGACGCTGAGATCCTCCCGCTGCAGCGTCAGCGAGCAGAGTTCAACGGTGAGGAATATGGCTGCTTCCTGGGGATGCCCGAGGAGGTAGTCCGCTGCCCTGTTGATTCCTGCGACCCCTGCCAGACACCCCAGCCCAAAGATCGGCAGGCGTTTGGTACTGCTGGCAAACGGCAGCCGGTTCATCAGCCGCGCTTCCAGACTGGGAACGGCGAGGCCGGTCACGGTGGAGCTGGCGAGTAATCCGATGTCTTGGGCCTGGATACCGCTGCGTTCCAGCAAGTCCGATACCGCCCTCTCGACAAGATCGAGCGAAACCCGAAGCCATGCGTCGTTGCGCGCTTGCAGCCCGGTAAGGTTTTCGTAGTCCTCTATGGGTAAAGCCAGGTGGCGTCCGCCGACCAGGACGTGGCGGTGGAAGGCGGCGATACGGTCCGGATTGAAATAGCGCTGCGACCACTGCTTGAGTAGCCCTTCAATCAAGGCCTCCTGATCGTAGTAGTGGTCAGGCAAGGCGCAGCTGACACTGTGGATATAGGGCATCGTCTATCCCTTTCCCATACTACTTTTCTGGGTTCAATCGCTATAGTCCATTCTTCCGATTTAGGGTAAGAAGAGGCAACCTCCTCGATCCGCAAGGCGATCGGGGAGGCGTCAGGTGCCGGAGCAAGTCACAAGTTCTTGAGCACCTGGGCAACCTTCTTGGCCGCGGCATCGTTCCCCGCCGGGTTCCAGTGGGGATCCAGCCGGTAGTACAGCACCTCTGTCTGAAGGAATCAACGGAATGCGCGACTCGGCGTTCTCCTCGAGTGCGCCCTGTCACGGCGTCGGGTCGAGGGGCGCTGCCTGGAATGTGTAGAGATCCGCCTTGGTAAGGAAGAACTCCAGACGCACCACCCGGCCCCTCAGCTCATCGATTAGTTTCTCCCTCCAGCGCATCTCGTGAGCGGTGCTGTCGCCGCTGAAGGCGACGCTGTCTTCATAGCCGAAGCCAGGCAGCGGTCCACGGGCAGCATCGACGACACGCACCTTGAGCTCGCCCCGCTTTCCACCGAGCTCGGCATCGCAGTTCACCAGGAGCCGACCTCCGGGCCACCGTATGCGGCGCGTAGAGACGACGCCCCCGTGCGCGGGACCGCGCAGGGAAACGAAACCCTCCCTGCGGATCGTCGCGAGGCCGATGCCGGACTTGCGCGTCATCGAGTCGTGGGGCCCATCACTGCCGCCATAGTAGATCCACCACTCGTCGCCGACCTCTAGCCAGTGCGAGGCGAAGACCATGCCGTCGTCCCAGGCCCCTCCGGGCCCCAGAGCGACGAGTCGCGGGCGCCCTGGCAAGCGCTCGAAGACGCGTCCATTGCGGCTGATGGCCAGCTGGGTGTCGATCGTCTCTGCTTTCCTCTTGTACGGCCACGCGAAGCCCCAGTAGATCCCCGCGTGGTAGCTCGTTGGCATGCCGTAGAAGAAATTGGATCCCTCGGAAACAAGGTCGGAGCTCTCCGTCGCGTCATCCGCATCGGGGATGAGAATGGTCTGCGTGTGCAGTGGCCACTGCACCCACAGTCGCCGGTTCGAGATGCGGGCGACCCGCCGCGTGGCTCCGCGAATCAGGTTCTCGCCATCGCCGTAGCGGTCGGTCGGTCGGGTGAACCACACGTAGAGCTGCTGACGGGGATCCCACACGATCGAGCTGTGCGTGTCCGGATGAAAGTCATCGCCTATGCTTGTGACGCTGGATTCGTCCCAGTGAATGCAGTCGTCGGAACCCACCAGGTAAACGCCATCAGCGCCGACATAGTACATGACGTACTTGTGACCGCGGCGATGCTCCTCGGGCAGGTCGAGCAGGTACTGCGAATACGCGCCGACGCTCTTTGGGCCCTCTCTGTCCGAGGGGACTTGCCAGCAGATGTTGTTATCCTTCGAACCCTTCCACTTGTAGAAGCCCAGTCGCGGCTTCTTCCATTCGATGCCATCTTTCGACTTGGCGTAGGCCACCGAGTAAGTGTACTTGACCGGTTTGAGGCTGTAGTACCAGAAGTCCTGGTAGAGCATCCGGAAGAGCTGTGCGTCCTCGTCCCACACGACGTTCAAGTAGGTGCCTTCGCCCCGGATGAGCGGATTGGCAGAGTGCTTGACCGGCTGGTGGGCCATCCGCACTAGGGCCTCGTCCTTCTTGAGCAAGGACCAGCGGTTGTCCACTATGTAATCGTCAACGAAGAACTGCGACTCATGTCCGATCTCGACCGGCTCGTCGGGCAAAACTGTCTCCCCGAATACCGGGCGGAAGAACAGTGCTCCGAAGAGCGCCACGGAAAAGATGGAAGTGTTCAGTTTCATGGTCATGACCTCGGTCGAGCACGCCTGGTGCAACGCTCCAACCCACTTCGTGCGCCGCGCTCAGTCGACTCTCCAGAATGTGCCACCTGATGCGTCCCGGTGGCAAAGTCGTCATCCCGGTGGCAAAGTCGTCATCAAGGAAACCTTTGTGTCCATAAACAGTGTCTATAGCATACTAGAGGCATGAAAACGATCGTCGCAGGTGTGTTCAAGCAAACCTGTCTGCGAGTCTTGGACGTCGTGCGCGAGACAGGGGAGACGATTGTCATTACCAAACGAGGCGATCCAGTGGCACAACTTGCTCCCGTCCCGCGGACCAGGGAGGCTGATTGGGCTGGCGCCATGCGTGGCACAGGGTCAACCCTCGGAGACTTGGTGGAACCGGCCCTCGAAAAGGAAGAGTGGGAAGCTCTTCGGTGATGCGACTGCTACTGGACATCCACGTCTGGATCTGGAGGCTGCTGGAGCCGGAGCGATTGAGCGACAACGTCTCGGAACAGCTTACCGACCCTCGCAATCAGCTCTGTCTCTCGCCCATCTCAGTTTGGGAGACCCTGGTCCTGGCTTGCAAGGGAAGTCATGCCTGATCCGGGGACCTGGGTGGCGAAGGCGTTGAGGCTGTCGAACGCTGTAATGGTGCCGCTCAGCCATGAAATCGCCGTCAAGAGTGAGGATCTGCCTGGCTTTGACTCGGCTGATCCCGCTGATCGATTCCTGGTAGCCACCGCCCTGGTTCAGGACATGGTCCTGGCCACTGCCGACCGAGCCATGCGCGGGCTTGGACAGGTCAGATCAGTCTGGTGATCCGCTCCCTTTGGAACCAGGTGTTTTGCGCTAAGCTGAAACTTCAAGAATACGTCGCACGTCTCCTGTCCTCCGAAGGTGCCGCCAACGGGTGAACTACCAGCGTTACGAAGCCGAGTCCGACAGAGCCGCGAACGACTTGAGCCGTTAGCAACATGAGGCCAAGTTCCGAGGAGAGAGGCGGACAACTCTTCCCCACGCAGTGACGCACAAATCCCCAGTAGCCGGAAGTTTCTTTCCCGAATGGGGCCAGGGCTTCCTGGGGGTGGGACTAAGCTGAAACTTCAAGCACGAGGAAACGAAGCAATCTTCGCCAGATGACAGAGCCGTAACCGTCAGGGAGCGGGGCCCGAAAAGGACCATATTCCTCCGGCGCTTCCTCGCTTTATAGTCCCGGTTATGCTGGCTTCAGCGAGCCTTGACCTCGGGTCCGAATGGATCGCTTATCCACTACCGCTTCAAGTATTAACAGTCCACTAGCGATTCCACTTCCAATCCGTCACACCCTTCAAGTTTTGGATACACTCGGTCGGCCAGCCACCGTTGTGGAGATCGACGATCGTCTCGGCGACCATTTTGAAACCGTCTTCGTAGGATTGCGTGTCAAGTCCGGCTACATGGCCACTAGTCAAAACATTGTCGAGTTTCAGCAACGGACTAGTCAAGGACAGCGGTTCGACCTCAAAGACATCGAGAGCTGCGGCCCGCAAAGCACCCGTCTTCAAGGCCTCACAGAGAGCGGCTTCATCTACGAGTGGTCCACGAGCCGTGTTGATCAGTACCGATCCCTCCTTCATCTTCGCCAGAGAATCCGCGTTGACGATATGTCGGCTCTCAGCCGACATCGGCAAATGCAGCGAGACGTAATCTGCCCGAGCCAACAGCTCGTCGAATTGGAGCAACTCAACCTTCCATTGGTCGACGAATTCGAGATCAGGGTAGGGCTCAAACGCAATCACATTCATGCCCAAACCAACGGCTCGAGTCGCGACCGCTCGGCCGATGCGGCCCAAACCCACAATTCCTAAAGTCGCTCCCATGACACGGGGACGAAGCTGTCGCTGCCACCAACCTTGACGTACTTTGCGATCGAGTTCGGGAAACCCAAGGGCGACACCCATCAACAATCCGATCGTGTGCTCGGCGACCGTATGATGGTTCACACCTGGAGTGGTTGTGACGACGACTTCGGCATCATCGCACGCCGCCACGTCCACCGCGTCAAAGCCAACGCCACTGCGAGCGATTACACGCAAATCGGGCAGCGACTCAATGACGCGCCGCGAATAGGGTTCGGACCCGGCGACGGATGCCTGGCAGCCCCGCAGCGCGGAAATGACCTTGTCTTCTTGAGACAGATCAACATCAGGTAGAGCCATCTCGACCTCGAAACCGTTCGCTCGCAGGATCTTGAAATGTGGCCCCCCTTGGGAATTCGACGAGAGACTCTTGACTCTGGGCATACTGCTAAGATCTCCTCTTTACGGAACTCGGCTGGTGCCACGCAAGGGAGGCCAAGCGTATCGGACTTCCTTCTTTGGCGATAGCTTGTTCTGACCGAAGACCGTCGCTACACCACCTCCTCTGGGGGGTGGATGGGGAAGGGCCTCTTTTCTACCGCAAGAAGATGGATATATTTTCGATGGAGCAGGGGGCAACTCGCTCTCTTGACCCCTACCCAAGGGACCGATACACTCCATCCACGAAGGCAAATTCCAATCAGGTCATTCGTTCGATACTCTGCTAGGTGGGGCCAATGCCCAAGGCGATCAGTCACACAATCAAACGACGGGGGAAGAACCCGGGCGACGGAGACGTGGAGATTCCTGTTGCCGAGGACCTTGTCACGGTCCCAGGGATTCCCGTGCGCGAGAAAGACGTTTCGTATTACAGCAGAATGTATCCTTTGGAGGCCCAGTTCCTCGAAAAATCCGCGGATCGGGAATGGGAATGGAGTGTCTGGAGTGATGAGCTGACCGAGTTCCACCAGGCTCACCACGAAAGAAACCGTTCTTTCGTGGATGCGGCGGAATCATCGGGCGACCTGGAGCCAACAGTTGAGGCTGAGCCAGGAAGGGACCTGACCGAGGAGATACGGACGAAGGCCTTGGAACTGGGTGCCGGGGAAGTCGGCTTTACCAAGTTGGACCGAAGGTATGTCTACGCCAGCAAGAAGCACTGGGTGAAATACCAACACGCTGTTTGCCTGGCGGTGGAGCAGGACTACGAACAGACTCAGACAATCGCCAGTATAGAGGCCGAACACACCCACTTCGGCACCTACGAGAAGATCGGAGCCCTCGGTTTGGAGCTGGTCGACTACATCCGGGCCTTGGGCTACCGCGCTCAGATTCACAGTCCCAGCGACGAGTCCGTGCTCTACGTCCCGCTGTTTGTGAAAGCCGGCCTTGGCCAGTTGGGAGCTAACGGGCAGCTGCTAACGCCGCTCTTCGGGTCCAGATGTCGGCTGGGGATCATCACTACGGATGCAGCCGTGACCTATGACAAGCCCGTCGATTACGGAATTCACAAGTTCTGTCAGAAATGCCAGGTATGCGTCAGGCGGTGTCCCGCGCGGGCGTTGGTCAAGGAGCAGGTTTGGTGGAGGGGCGTGCACAAGAACAAGGTTACCTACGACCGGTGTCGTCCCGTGATGGCAAGATACGAGGGTTGTGGTGTGTGCATGAAGGTGTGCCCCATTCAGCGTTATGGGATGAAGGCAGTAATGGAGCATTATGTGGCCACCGGAGAGGTACTTGGAAAAGGAACGGATGACTTGGAAGGCTTCAATCTGAGGGGCCAATACTTTGGAGTGAGCGAGCTTCCCCAACTTGACAGCGAGACCTTTCACTTTCCCCACGGACCGAAAGATGAATGGCTCTTTCAGGAGTTCAAAGAGCGGCTAGCGAAGGACGGCATACCACCTGCCCACGAGTTGCAGCGGTTTGCCGCTGCCGTGAAGCGGATTCTGGATAAGGGCCCATCAACCCGATACGACCAGGTTGAGCCAAACCGCGACATCGACTAGTCTCCATTTCTCTACTGCCCGGTTGCCAGCTTTCGAGCCCTCACTTCCATCACTGGGACGGGCGTTCGCGTGCGCTAGCAGGTATACGATCAGGCCACAGAAATCGCTCACAGATCCCAGCTCAGACGCCGTATTCAAAGAGATGCCGCTGGTCCGTGTTCTGGCACTGACAAGGGACGGGCTTTTCAGCGGAGATCTGGTGGTACTGAGAACTTGAAAGAGCTGACGATTCAGCGCATGATAATCTTCATAATGCCACTGAACCAGATTAGAATCCGCCAGATTCTGGTGCTCGCGAGCCTGTGGATTTCGCCCTCCTGCATGGACGATTATGCCGACGAAGCAAAGGACCAATACCGGGAGATTGTCGATATCTCGAGGGATCCAGACGCCCTTCGGGAGTACCTGAAGCCGATTCCGCCGACCGAGCCTGCCGAGGCCTTGAAGACTTTTGAGACAGCCGAAGGCTTTCGGATGGAGCTGGTGGCCCACGAGCCCCAGGTGGTCGAGCCTCTGGCAGCAACCTTCGACGAGAATGGGCGCATGTATGTGGCAGAGTTCTATGGTTACCCCCGCCAACCTCCGCCGGGCGAAGAGGGTACAGGAAGGATTCGGCTGTTGGAGGACCGTGACGGCGACGGCCGTTACGAGACCGCACAAGTCTTTGCCGACAAACTGGTCTGGCCTACCGGTGTGGCAGTCTGGAAGCAGGGAGTGTTTGTCTCGGCGCCGCCGGACCTCCTTTACTTCAAGGACACGGACGGCGACGGTCGAGCCGATATTCGAGAGAAGGTTTATACCGGATTTGGGGTCACCAACGAGCAGCAGATGCTCAACAATATCATCTGGGGGGTCGACCACAAGATCTACGCTTCCACGGGTGGCAACGGCGGCTACATCCGTCCTGGGGACCAGCTCGATGCCGAGCCCATTTCGGTCTACAATCGGGACTTCCGCCTCGATCCAGTGAGCAAGAAGCTGGAGCTCACAACCCAGACCTTCCAGTTTGGGCACAGCTTCGGCGCGTGGTACAACCGATTCGTCTGCCGGGCCGGCTCCTTCGGCCGGCATGTCGTCATGCCTCCGGGATACTTGGAGCGGAATCCCTACCTCTTTTTCGACCTACACGGGTACCTGACGACCGGTTCCATGGAGGTCAACGCGCTAACCGAAGGGCGGATCCCCATCTACCGGACCAGTCCCATAGAACGATGGCGCAAGCTGCGGGAGGCCCGAAGGATCTTCGCGGGAAGAATCGCCCGGGTCGAGGAGGGCGGCCGGGAGGACTACCAGGCCTTCGCTGCCGCCTGGGCGGGAGTGAAAGTCTACACCGGACACGCCTACCCCGAGGAGTACCGTGGAAACATCTTCACCGGTGCTGCCACCGCCAATCTGCTTCACCGACGCGTGCTCGAACCCGATGGCGCATCCTTTAGAGCCGTGCGTGCCGGTACCGAGAACACCGAATTTGTCCGTTCCAGCGATAACTGGTTCCGTCCCGTGAACTCGGTCAACGCACCCGATGGCACACTCTACATCCTCGACATGTACCGGGAATTGATCGAGCACGGCCATGTGCCGGAGCGGGTCCTCAAGCACCTGGACTTCTCCCGAGGCTCGGAACATGGGCGGATCTACCGGGTGGCACCACTCGGGTTCAAGGTGCCACCTGCCCCCCGTTTGGGTGAGGCCAGCATCCAGGAACTGGTGGGGCATCTGGAGCACCCCGGCGGCTGGTGGCGGGAGACGGCACAGCGGCTCATCTACGAGCGTCAGGATCCCGTGGCGATTCCCGGGCTGCGGCGGCTGCTGAAGGAGAGCAAGCATCCCCTGGCACGGATGCACGCTCTCTGGTCTCTGAAGGGGCTGAAAGCCCTGAGAGACGAGGATGTTGCAAGGGCACTGTCTGACTCCTCGCCAGGGGTACGGATGCATGCCCTCGAGCACGCCGAGAGCAGGATGAATCGTTCCAGAGGTCTGTTTTACAGGATCTTGGAGATGGCCGGGGACGAGAACCCTCGAGTGCGTCTGCGAGTCGCCCTGGCCCTGGGCGCGGTACGGGACAGACGAATCCTGCCGGCCCTGGTGAAGATTGCCCGAAGCGACTCTCAGGACCGCTGGATCCGTAACTCGGTTCTGAGCTCCAGCGCGCATCTGGCAGATCGTCTCTTTACCGAGCTGTTGGACCTGGAAGGATTTGACCATGCGCCATTGGCCCAACAGTGGCTGGCTCCGCTGGCCCGGGTTGTGGGGGGAAGAGGGATGCCCTCGGAGCTCAGTCGGCTGACCCGAGTCACCTCTACCCACCCGTCTCTGGAGTCTCAGCCCGACCTGCAGCTGGCCATCGTGACCAGTTTGGCTGAGGGGCTGGCCATCAACGGCAGGACCTTCAGTGGTCTCGAGAACCTCCCTGCCTCGGCGAACACGATGATAGCCAGTCTTCTGGATAATTCTCGTTCGGCAGTCACCGATGCCGATCTCTCGGAGGAGGAACGCCTGGCGGCACTCCGCCTCCTCCGCCATGCCGCTTTCGAGCAGGTCAAACAACCCCTGATGGCGCTCGTCGATCCCAGGCAGCCCCAAGCCCTACAGCTAGCGGCTATCGAGGCCCTTGCCGGCTACGACGAACCGGAGATCGCCTCACGACTGTTGGAGTCCTGGGCCACTCACACGCCCAAGGTCCGGAACGGGGTGCTCTCAGGAATTTTGTCGCGTCTGGACTGGACCCGTGCCCTGCTGAAGGCCATTGAATCCGCGGAAGTCCCCGCACACCAGATCGACGCCAAGCGCCGCGAGCTGCTGATGAACCAGGACGACGAGGGGATCCGAGAGCGGGCCCTGAGCCTTTTCAAGTCGACGACTCCCGGTGACAGAGAAAAGGTTCTGGCCGAGTACCAACCTGCCTTGACGCTGGCAGGAGACCGGGGACGAGGCGAGAGAGTCTTCCGGCGCGAATGCATCAAGTGCCACCGGCTGGGAACCATCGAGCATCCGGTCGGCCCGAATCTCATCGTGGCAGGCTACCAGGACCGGGAGCCCCTGCTGACCAGCATCCTCGATCCGAACCGGCTGGTGGAGTCCCAATATACGCAGTACGTGGTGACCGACCAGAAGGGCCGCCTCTACACCGGCCTCCTGGCCCAGGAGACGGCGGCCAGCATCACCTTGGTGGAGAGTGAAGACCTGCAGAACACCCTTTTGAGGAAAGACATCCGGGAGATTCGAGCCACCGGTCAATCCCTGATGCCGGAGGGGTTGGAAGAGACCGTCTCCCCCCAGGAGATGGCCGACCTGATGACCTTCATCCTCGACTACCAGTACGATATCGGAGCCGAGGGTGGGGGGTACGGTCCGGGACAGGAGGTCTTCGACGAACCGTTAGAGACGCGTCGCTATGGCGATGGTCCCTGACCCCCGGGCGCGCAGCGCTCAAGGAGTCGATCAGCAATGGAGGATTTCAGAGAGATGAAGAAAGAGTTTGATCGCGATGGCTACGTCGTCATGCGCGATTTCATGGGTGGTGAGGAAGCCGCGGCGATCTCAAATCAGATCGATGGCTTCATCGCCGCAGTACTGCCAACCCGCAGCGAGCCCCTTGCGTTCTACGAGGTAAATGATCGACCCGAAACCATCATGCGTCTCCAGAACATGCAGGACTACGACGAGTTTTTCGGGCAGCTGCTTCACGAGGATCGCTTTGTCAGCATGGCCTCGCAGCTGCTTGGCGACGACGTGGTGGCCAGGAACCTCCAGTGGTTCAACAAACCTGCGCGAGTCGGCAGCGTTACGCCGCCCCACCAGGACGGATTCTATTTCATGCTCGAGCCCAACGAAGCGGTTACCCTATGGCTCGCCCTGGACCTGGTCGACGAAGAGAATGGCTGCGTGCGCTACGTGAGTGGATCGAATCGCGAAGGAATGCGCCCCCACCAGCGGAGCAACGTGATCGGCTTCTCGCAGGGCATCACCGATTACGGCGATTCCGACCGGGAAAGAGAGACCCCGATTCTGGCCGCTCCCGGAGATCTTTTCGCCCACCACTGCATGACTATTCACCGGGCCGATGCCAACACCAGCGAGCGGCCCCGTGCGGCGCTGGGCTTCGTCTACGACGCTGCCCGCGCTGTGTACGACTCACAGGCAGCCGCGGCTTATCAGAAACAGCTGTACCAACAGTGGGAGAACGAGGGCAGGTTGTGAACGGTGGACGAGCCCGTCAGCCGTCGATGAGCCCGGTTCCAGGATAGACCCATTGTGTCCGCGCTCGTCGTGTACTTCGGACGCTTCGATAGAACGCCCAAAATGCCAAGTTATTTTTGCGCAGACCCTATAGCTGACAACGTGACTCGATACTGATCGGAACGATGTCGCTTCCTCAGATGATCTTGAAGCGCTTCTCATCGCTAGCCGATGGATCCAGGAAGACGCTGCCGACGTTTTCGAGGACGATGTTGTTTTCCTTGCTTCCCTCATATTCCACCAGCCCCAGGTCAGGTCGGGTCCAGTGGATCCCGTCGCTCGAGGTGGCATAGCAGAGCCTGCCGACCTTGTCCTCTCCCCGAGCGCCGTACCAGAGCTTGTAGAGACCGTTGTGGTCTACCACACTGACGCTGTGTAGCCCATACCTCTCCCAGGGCTTTTCGGGTGAGAGCACCGGTCCCTCGGTTCGTTGAGCAGGGTCCGGAGTGATCTGGAATCCCCCCTTGGGATCGGATACCAGCGAATCGTTGAAGAGAAGTTTGCGACGTGTCCCCAGGTCCAGATTCCGTTGGGCAGGAGGTGGCGTCGATTGGCAAGCGGCTGCCAGTCCTGACAGTAGCAGCGTCAAGAGCAGGCCACGGCGGAGACCTCTCGATCTGTGTAGGCCAGAGGGTGTTACTTCAACGGGTTTTGGTACCATACGACGTTCTTGCTCCCCCTGCCTGCAATCAACAGGTCCAGGTCTGTGTCTGCATCTAGATCCACCGCACGGATATCGTAGGCTTCCTGGTTTTCGTCCAGAATATGAGTCTCGAACTGACCGGAGCCATCATTCTCGAACCAGACGGCCTGCTTGGATCCGAAGGCACAAGTAGCGGCATCGAGATCTCCATCCGCGTCTAGATCTGCGACCGTGAGGGAGTGGGCTTCCTGAATGGTGGGATTGATGTCGTGCATCTTCCACTCGGGAGCCTCGAACCAGAGAACCCCTTTGGCGTGTCCACGAGAAGCGATGAAGTCTGTTTTTCCGTCGCCATTGACATCGGCTGGATGGATGTTGGTTGCACCCGGCTCGTCGCCGCCCAGACGGTGCTTCGTCCAGGGCTGGGTTGGATCTTCGGGGGCCTCCCACCAGGCAAACCAGTTCCCTAGTCCAGTGGAGTCACTGGGCCCTCCCTTCGCTGCGCTTGCAGCGTCCGGACGTCCGTCGCCATTGACGTCACCGAATCCCAGGTAGTGACTCAGACCGGGGGCATCTCCTGCGGCGAAGACGTGGCGGTCCCAGTGGGGAGCGGACCGGGGATCCTCGGGAACACGCAGCCAGACCAGGGAGTCAGCAACAGGTCCCTTGGGTTGGGCACTGGTGGCGAGCAGATCCAGTTTCCCGTCGAGGTCGACATCGCCTGTCAGGAGTCCATGGATTCCGTCGACCTGATCGTCGACCAGGTGATAGGTCCAGGGCTCTGAGAGTGGGTTCGTAGGCTGCTCTAGCCAGAAGATGAGGCCCGGTTGGTAGCGGGCGCCGATCCAGTCCAGGTCGCCGTCGTCGTCCACGTCCATGACTTCGCTGTGGATGCAGTCCCTCTCCGCGTTGTCATCCAGGATGATCTCTTTCCAATCGGGAGCCACAAACAGGCGAGTCTTGCCATCGCTGTTGCTGATCACGTCGGGCAAGCTGTCCCCGCTGAACTCTCCAGCGATTGCGGTGAGGGTCGGAAACCCGGAATGGATCTGATGCTTCTGCCACTGTGGCTTCTCAGCAGGAGCGACGGGATCCGGTTCCGAGGAACAGGACAGACACAAGGTGGTGCTGATCAGCAGGATTGAAGCTGACCAGGGAAAACAGGATCGCCCCTGCGATCGAGACGGTTGATGGATTGTTTTCAATGTTTACGTCCCCCTTTTTCAACGTTTTTCCGAACTATAAGCCTGAGTCAGGAGGAAAGCCAGTCGAGATCACGGAGTTTTCTTCCGGAGACAGGACTCTCGGGCTTCGGATGACTGTCACTGTTTACTGCTCACTGAGAACCGTCCAGACAGCAAGGCTGGTCTGTTATAATTCTCCGTGTAATCACTAAAACGCGAGCCGACAAAGGAGAGAACGCCCCATGAAAGGTACTTTGACCGCTTGCTTGGCTATCGTGCTCATTCTGAGTCCTCTATTGGGCGGAGTCGTATACGAGATTGACGTGACAGATCACGAGCAGTCGCCTCCGAAGGTCGAGTCCATGGAGTCAGCGGTCGAAGGTCGTAATCTCAAGATGGGGATCAGAGTCGGAGAAAAAGGTCCTGAGAGAACGATGATCTATCGTGGAGATCGCCGTGAGATGGTCGTGGTTGATCACACCAACAAGAGCTACTTCGTGATGGACCAGGAGCAGAGGAAAACGATCGCCGGCCAGCTGAAGCAGGCAATGAGTCAAATACAGGAAGCGCTCAAGAACGTGCCGGAAGATAAACGGGCGATGGTTGAGCAGATGATGAAGCAGCGGATGCCTCAACAGACTCCTGAGGGCCCCAAGAGCGAGCTGAAAAAGACTGGCGAGTGGTCCCAGAAAAACGGGTACCCGTGCGTGAAGTATGAAGTGCGGGAAGATAGCCGTAAGGTTCGCGAATTCTGGGTGACGGACTGGGGCAATGTGGAAGGCGGTGGCGAAGTTGCCGATGTCTACAAGGACATGGGCGAATTCTTCAAGGAAATGATGGAGTCCTTCTCGGGTGTAGGTGGAGGCTTTTCGGGCGGCACTGGGGAAGGTTTTCTCGAGTACATGACAGAAATGGACGGCTTCCCAGCGGTGACCAGGAATTTTGGCGAGGATGGTTTGCTGGAAGGGGAATCAGTTCTCCGCTCGGCCAGGCGACAGACCATCGACCCGGACTCCTTCGAGCGTCCTTCAGGCTACAAGCGTCAGGGGATGTTCAGAGGGCCGTAGAGTAGACCTCTTCGGAGTGACGTCCCGAATCGATGTCACGGTTCTGCGAAACGGTTGCTCCTGCATGACTTCCTATCCAATGAAGTTTCAGCTTAGTTCCGTTCCAGGAAGCCCTGGCCCCATTCAAGAAGGAAACATGGAGACCGAACCCACGTCGACCCGCCGGAGCCAATTGAAGTCTCAGCTTAGTGAGGCATGGCCTCAGACCAACAAACAGTGTGTCCATCCTACAGGGCACTGTTCTGTCAGATCTTATTTCTCAACGCCCAAGACTTGACTCAAGTTTAACGAAGAGCTTTAGACAAACTTTCTTAGTGCGGCATCCGGCTGCGTTGGATCATTCAGGAGGAAACTTTAGGTTGAGGATGGGGGAGATTGTGCATCACTGCGTGGGGAAGAGTTGTCCAGTTCTCTCCTCGGAACCTGGCCTCATGTTGCTAACGGGTCGAGTCGTTCGCGGCTCCGTCGGACTTGGCTTCAGATTGTTGCCACCCGGTTCAGGTCCCTCTGCGACGTTCAGACGTTCAGACGTTCAGACGTTCCCACGAATCGTTCAAGTATCAGGTCTGAGATGACGACGAAGCCCAGAACAGTCATCGTTGTGGGAGCCGGTCTTGCCGGTTTGAGTACATCCTTTCACCTGGCTGAGAAGGGAGTAAGCCGTATTTTTCTCTTGGACAAGGGGCGGGTAGGCGGGGGCTCCAGCAGCCGCTCTGCTGCGGTCAACGACATGTTCATGTCGACCGAGGCCGCGACCCGAGCCAGAGCGATTAGTTTCGATATCTTCGAGCGTTTCAACGAGCTGTTGGACGACTATACTTTTCACCAGGGCTGTCTCTGCCTCTACACACCCACGCAGTTCAATGCTGCCCGACAGCTTCACCAGATGCAGCGGGACGCCGGAGCTCAGTTCGAGGTGCTGCGCCGCCCGGACATCGAGGCACGCTTCCCGGACTTGATGATCGCCGAAGAAGAGTATGGAGTCCTGGATCTACGGGGCGGCTACAGCGAGCCGGACCGTTACCTACCCGCTCTCACCGCCAAAGTCAGGGATCTAGGTGTGCAGATCCAGGAGGGCCAGGTGGTTGAAGAGTTCCTCATCGAGGGAGGAAGCGTCACGGGGGTTCGCACAAGTGAATCCGGAGAATTGAGGGCCGACGCCGTCGTGTGCACGGTCAACGCCTGGGCTAACTCGTTGCTCTCCGGAGTGGGCCAACCTTTGCCAGTGCGCAACTTTGTTCACGAGCGCTATGTGACCAAACCTCTTCAGCGACCGCCTCGCCTCCCGGCCACCAACGACGACGCTAAAAAGGTTTACTATCGTCCGACCGAGGACGATCGTCTGCTCCTGGGAACCGGTTCCCATGAGCCCCAACAAGTTCCGATGCCGGGGAGCGGTTTCAGCCTTGATTCACTCCAGCCATCGACCGAATCGCTGCCGTTTATCCAACAGGCGGTGAGAGACCGCTTGCCCCTGCTCCAGACGGTCGACTTCGACTATCACCGAGTGGGTCTGGTGAGCTACTCGGTCGATTTTCAGCCCAATATTGGTCCTGTGGAAGCCCTGCCCGGACTTTACCTGGCCTCTAATTTCAACTCGGGTGGCTTCGGCTACCATCCCGTGGCCGGTCTCCTGTTGGCGGAGTTCATCGTCGATGGGAAAACTCGAGTAGATGCTTCTGAATTCTCACCCGATCGCTTCAAGGATTTCGATACCCGAGCCTACCTGGAACGAGAAATCACATACGGCGAGATGAAAGTGGATACTAGCCAAGTGTCTAGAACTCGCCAGTCGTCACGCGAACGTCACTAAGCCCCAAATAAGCACAATTTCAAAAACAGGACCGTTTCCCGGCTCCTAGGAGTCATTTTGGAGGCCCAAATTCTAAGTTTTTGCACCAAGCCACTCAGAACTCGGCT
>Ga0310345_10001738_pt1 | contig 23386 bp, 24 predicted proteins | sample HC15DNA20500_MG_FD_204667 | JGI IMG/M metagenome (GOLD analysis project Ga0310345, IMG submission 204667) | Marine microbial communities from station ALOHA, North Pacific Subtropical Gyre - HC15-DNA-20-500_MG | ecosystem: Environmental > Aquatic > Marine > Oceanic | place: Pacific Ocean: North... | reverse complement strand
ACCATCGCCGCATGGACGGCGCTGTTCGAAGGTCCACTCAAGGGCTTCAAGATCACCAAGCTGATCGTCACCCACGCGCATCCCGATCACGTCGGTCTCGCGGGATGGATCGTCGAGCGTTTCAATTGTCCGCTCCACATGTCGCAGGTCGAATACCTGCAAGCCGCGTATCATCAGCATCGCGGTTCGCCGGAGCGCAAATTGGCGCAGCGGCTGTTCTTCCGGCGCCACGGCATGAACGAAGAGATCACCGAAGCGCTGCTGGGGCGCGGCATGGACTACCTCGCGCGGGTGTCGATACTTCCGGCCTCCTACAGCCGCCTGTCGAAGAACGACGAGATCACGATCGGGGCGCGAAAGTTCAGGGTCATCACCGGCGGCGGTCATGCGCTCGATCAGGTGATGCTGTATTGCGCGGCCGACAACATCTTCCTGTCGGCGGATCAGGTGCTGAGCAAGATTTCGCCGAATGTCAGCGTGTGGGCGGTTGAGCCCGATGCGAATTCGCTCGGCGAATATCTCACATCGCTTGCAGAACTCAGCGGCCTGCTGCCGGACGATGTGCTGGTGCTGCCGGGACATGGGGTGCCGTTTTACGGCGTGAAGACCCGCATCAAGCAGCTGGCCGATCATCACGAAGAGCGCTGCCAGTTGATCGCTGACGCATGCCGCACATCGCCGAAGACCTCGGCTGAACTCGTGCCGGTGGTGTTTCACAAGCATGTGCTCGACGCCCATCAGACCGGCTTTGCCGCCGGCGAACTGATCGCGCATGTCAATCACATGCTCGCCCACGGCCGGCTGAAATCCAGTGTCGGCGCGGACGGCGTGCTGCGCTTCACCGCGGCCTGATCTCGGTCCCGCACGCTGACTGGCGGGATTGATCTCGATCAACTCCGCGCCAGCCGCATGGAAGAACCGCAAAAACAGCCTCGACACTAAACCTGGAAAAGATCTAAAAAGACCCTGCGCGCGACAGAAGACCCCTCGGTAAATCCTTGGGCCGGCTGCCGTAATCCGGGTCCCCATCCAGGGTTTTTGTGATGGATTACAACAAGTTCTTCGACGATGCCCTCGGCCGCCTCCATAACGAGCGGCGTTACCGCGTTTTCGCGGATCTGGAACGCATCGCCGGCCGTTACCCGCACGCGGTGTGGCACTCGCCCAAGGGCCAGCGCAACGTCGTGATGTGGTGCTCGAATGACTATCTCGGCATGGGTCAGCATCCCAAGGTGGTGGGCGCGATGGTCGAGACCGCCACCCGCACCGGGACTGGCGCAGGCGGCACACGCAACATCGCCGGCAACAACCATTCGCTGATCCAGCTTGAGCAGGAGCTCGCCGATCTGCATGGCAAGGAAGCGGCGCTGGTCTTCACCTCGGGCTACGTCTCCAACCAGACCGGCATCGCAACGCTCGCGAAGCTGATTCCGAATTGCCTGATCCTCTCGGACGCGCTGAACCATAATTCGATGATCGAGGGCATTCGCCAATCGGGCACCGAATACCTCGTGTTCCGCCATAACGATGTTGCGCATCTCGAAGAGTTGCTGCGCGCCCATCCAGGCCGGCCGACGCTGATCGTGTGCGAAAGCCTTTACTCGATGGACGGCGACGTCGCGCCGCTGGCGAAGATCTGCGATCTCGCCGAGCGCTATGGCGCGATGACCTATGTCGACGAGGTTCATGCGGTCGGCATGTATGGTCCGCGCGGCGGCGGTATCGCCGAGCGCGATGGCGTGATGCACCGGATCGATATTCTCGAAGGCACGCTGGCCAAGGCGTTCGGCTGCCTCGGCGGTTACATCGCCGGCAGCGCCAAGGTGGTCGATGCGGTCCGCTCCTATGCGCCGGGCTTCATTTTCACCACCGCGCTTCCACCCGCGATCTGCGCGGCCGCGACCGCTGCGATCAGGCACCTGAAATCATCGAGCTGGGAGCGTGAGCGCCATCAGGACCGCGCTGCGCGGGTCAAAGCCATTCTCACCGCGGCCGGTCTGCCGGTGATGTCGAGCGACACCCACATCGTGCCGCTGTTCGTGGGCGATCCGGAACGCTGCAAGAAGGCCTGCGATCTCTTGCTCGAAGAGCACGGCATCTACATTCAGCCGATCAACTATCCCACAGTGCCCAAGGGCACGGAGCGTCTTCGCATCACGCCGTCGCCGTATCACGAGGATGCCCTGATCGATGGCCTCGCGGAAGCGCTGGTTCAGGTCTGGGAGCAGCTCGAACTGCCGCTGTACGCCAAGCCCATGGCAGCGGAATAACTCAGCTGCTGAATCAAACGGCTTTGACGAATTGCCGTGCCATTGCCGGTGCCGGTGCATTCGATAATACGATCCGCATCAGGTCGGCGGCATTGCGTGCACCCAGCTTGTCCATGATGCGCGCGCGGTGAACCTCGATGGTGCGCGGGCTGATGCCGAGCCGCCGTCCCGCCTCCTTGTTCGATGCGCCGTGGGCGACCTGCCCCAGCACATCCCGCTCGCGCCGGGTGAGAAGCTCGATCCCCGGAAAATCGGCGAGACCGTCGATGTGCCCGGCGGCCGACCGGCGATAAAACAGAGCGGCCTCGCGCACGCGCTCGATCATGGCGCCGGCGGAAAACGGTTTCTCAAGAAAATCCAGCGCACCGAGCTTCATGGCTTCCACCGCCATCGCGACATCGGATTGGCCGGAGATCACAAAGACCGGCGGCGCAAAATGGATGTCGGAAAGCTGCCTCAGCACCGCGAGACCGGAGCGGCCGGGAAGCTGAAGATCGAGGATGACGCAACACGGCGTGGACGATTGGAGCCATCCAAGAAACGACTCCCCGTCTGCAGCCTCCGGGGCGAAGCCCTCGATTTTCAGCAACAGCGATAGCGCGTCGCGGACTGAAGCGTCGTCGTCAACGACGGCGATTGGAGCATCCCAAATAGGTAGCATCTGGCCCATGATCCGCCCCTGAGTGCGTTACATTGGTAATACAATCATTACGTGTAGTACCTGATTCGACCACCCGCGCCAATATTTTTGTTCGTTCAGCGGACATCATCTCACTCCGGATGCGTGCGACAGCGGACCGGGTTAAGGTCGCACCGGGCGTTGGCCAAGGCGCGGTCCCGAAAAGCGGGAACCGGTTTTCGGAGAGGATCGTGCCCTGACGACAGGGATCAACTCGATGCTGCATGACTGGGGCGTGATCGCAGCCGCTTTCGGCTACATCGGCCTGCTGTTCGTCGTCGCGAGCTACGGCGAGCGGCTGACGCAGGTTCAGCGCGGCCGCCTCGGCACGATCATCTATCCGCTGTCGCTGGCGATCTACTGCACGTCCTGGACATTCTTCGGCTCGGTTGGACTCGCGACCCGCACCAGCGTCGAATTTCTCGCGATCTATGTCGGCCCGATCCTGATGATCGCGTTCTGCACGCCGCTCCTGATGCGCGTCATCCAGCTCGCGAAGTCGCAGAACATCACCTCGATCGCGGACTTCATCGCCGCGCGCTACGGCAAGAGCCAGGCTGTGGCCGCCACCGCCGCCGGCATCGCCATCATCGGCTCGGTTCCCTACATCGCGCTGCAATTGAAGGCTGTCGCGTCGTCACTGGAAACGATCCTCAATCAGGATCAGGACGTTTCCAGCATTCCCTATATCGGCGACATCGCCTTCATCGTCACGGTTACGCTCGCCGCCTTCGCCGTGCTGTTCGGCACGCGTCAGACCGACGCCACCGAACACCAGCACGGCCTGATGCTGGCGGTTGCGACAGAATCGCTGGTCAAGCTGGTGGCCTTCATCGCAGCAGGCGTGTTCGTGACCTTCGTCATGTTCGGGCCGGCCGATCTGTGGGAGCGCGCCATGAAGACGCCGGAGGCGGTGCGTGCCATCGAGACCGCGCCGTCGATCGGCAACTTCGCCGCCATGACGCTGCTGTCGTTTCTGGCGATCATGCTGCTGCCGCGGCAATTTCACGTCAGCGTCGTCGAGAACTCCACCGAGGCCGAGGTTCGCCGCGCACGCTGGCTGTTTCCGCTCTATCTGATCGCCATCAACCTGTTCGTGATCCCGATCGCCATTGCCGGCCTTGTCACCTTCCCGTTCGGCGCATCGGACAGCGACATGTACGTGCTGGCGCTGCCGATTCAGGCAGGCGTCACATGGCTCAGCGTGATCGTGTTTATCGGCGGCCTGTCCGCGGCTACCGCGATGGTGATCGTGGAATGCGTGGCGCTCGCGATCATGGTGTCGAACGACATCGTGGTGCCGCTGGTGTTGAAACGGCGGCCTGCCGCGCAGGCGGGGAAGGCGAACTTCGGCGGTTTTCTGCTCAAGGTGCGCCGCGTCGCGATCTTCGCCATCATGGCGATGGCGTATCTCTACTACCACGCGCTCGGCAACGCGCAGCTCGCCGCCATCGGCCTGCTCTCGTTCGCAGCCGTCGCCCAGCTGGCGCCGGCGTTTTTCGGCGGACTGTTCTGGCGCCGCGCCACAGCGCGCGGCGCGATGGGCGGCATGATGATCGGCTTTGCGGTGTGGGCCTATACGCTGTTCCTGCCAAGCTTCGCCGACGTCGATCCGCGCGGCGTGATCTGGCTGAATGAAGGCCTGTTCGGCATCGCGGCGCTGCGTCCCCGCGCGTTGCTCGGCACCGAGATGGCCCCGCTGATCCATGGCGTGTTCTGGAGCCTGTCGCTCAACCTTCTGACCTATATCGTGCTGTCGCTGCTACGCCAGCCGACATCGATCGAACGGGTGCAGGCCGATCTGTTCGTGCCGAACGAACTGGCGCCGATCGCGCCGAATTTCAGGCGCTGGCGCACGACGGTGACGGTGCAGGATCTGCTCACCACGGTCGCCCAGTATCTCGGCCCGGAACGCGCGCAGCAGTCGTTCGAAACCTTCGCCGTCAGCCACCACGTCAATATCGATCGTGCGGCGCCTGCGGATTTCCGCCTGCTGCGCCATGCCGAACATCTGATCGCGTCATCGATCGGCGCGGCGTCGTCGCGGCTTGTGCTGTCACTCCTGCTGCGCAAGCGCGCAGTGTCCGCCAAGGCCGCGCTGAAACTGCTCGACGACGCACACACCGCCCTGCATTTCAATCGCGAGATGTTGCAGACCGCGCTCAACCACGTCCGCCAGGGCATCGCGGTGTTCAATCCGGAATTGCAGCTCATCACGTCGAACCAGCAGTTCGGCGAGATTCTCGACCTGCCTGCGCAGTATTCTCAAATCGGCATTCCGCTGGCCGAGATTCTGGAATTCATCGGCAGCAACGGACAGGACGCAAATGCCGATCCCGCCATGCTGCAACGACGGCTCGCCGCCTACACCACCGAGGGCGAGCCCTATCTGGAGCGGCTGACCGATCGCAACATGGTTGTGGAGGTTCGCGCCAACCGGATGCCGGGCGGCGCGCTGGTGATCACCTTCTCCGACATCACGCCGAGCTTTGAAGCAGCGGAAGCGCTGGAGCGCGCCAACGCGACGCTGGAAAAACGCGTCCGCGAACGCACCGAGGAACTGACACGGCTCAACAGCGAACTGGCGCGGGCCAAGAGCACCGCCGAGGAAGCCAATATTTCCAAGACGCGCTTCCTTGCCGCGGCCAGCCACGACATTCTCCAGCCGCTCAATGCGGCGCGACTGTATGTCACCAGCCTTGTCGAACGGCAGGACGGCGGCGAGGACGCCCGCCTTGTCGGCAACATCGACGACTCGCTGGAAGCTATCGAGGAAATTTTGGGTGCGCTGCTCGACATCTCGCGGCTCGACTCCGGCGCCATGACGCCGTCGATCTCCAGCTTCCGCATGAGCGATCTGATGCGATCGCTGGAAGTGGAGTTCACACCGATCGCGAAGGCACGAAAGCTGAAGCTTACTTTCATGCCCTGCTCGCTGGCGGTTTCCTCCGACCGCGTGCTGCTGCGGCGGCTGCTGCAAAACCTGATCTCGAACGCCATCAAGTACACGCCCAAGGGCCGGGTTCTGGTCGGATGCCGCCGGCGGGGCAAATCGCTCGAGATCGGAATCTACGATACCGGCCTCGGGATTCCGGTTCAGAAGCGCGCCGAGATCTTCAAGGAGTTTCACCGCCTCGATCAGGGCGCCCGGATCGCGCGCGGATTGGGGCTCGGCCTGTCGATTGTCGAGCGGCTGGCGCGGGTTCTGAATCACCGGATCGTGGTGGACTCGAACCGCAGTGGCGGGTCGCGGTTCTCCGTCACGATGCCGATTGCGAAGACCGCCACCCATACGGCGACCATGTCCGGCACCAGTATCTCGTCCAAGGCGCCGATGAGCGGCACCCTCATCGTTTGTATCGAGAACGACCGCGCCATCCTCGACGGCATGAAAACGCTGCTGACCGGCTGGGACGCCAAGGTAATCGCTGCTGTCGATCCGGTGACCGCAGCGGAGGCCATTGCCGCGACCAATGAGCGCGTGACCGGATTGCTGGTCGATTATCATCTCGACCGCGGCAACGGCATCGCGGCGATCCGCGACATCCGCCAGCGATTCGGCGATGGAATTCCAGCCATTCTGATTACCGCGGACCGCAGCCCGCATGTGCGCGACGCCGCGCGCGAGGATGGAATCGTCGTGCTCAACAAGCCGGTCAAGCCGGCGGCGCTTCGCGCGCTGCTCGCGCAATGGCGCGCACAGCAGATGGTCGCTGCCGAATAAACCGGCTCACGCCCGCACGAGATCGCCGAGCGCGAGGCCGGTTGCGGCTTCAAGGTCCCGGATCGCCTGCGGAGCGTCGATCACCTTGATGGTGGTCATGCCCATTTCCCGCGCCGGCTTCAGGTTGACGCCGAGATCGTCGAGATAGACGCACTTCTTCGGATCGACGTCCAGCGCCGCGACCATCATTTGATAGATACGCGGATCGGGTTTGCGCAGGCCGATCTTCGCCGACTCGATGACATGATCGAACAGCGCCATGGTTTCCGCGACATAGAGCGCACGGCCGCCCGAGCTGCCCATGGCGTTCGCGGGAAGATTGTTGGTGATGCAGCCGGTCTTGAAATGCTGCTTCACCCGGCGGAGCGCCTCGACCATTTCCGGACGCGGATCGCCCGACAGCAGCGGCACGACATCGCGTCCCCGCACCTCGGCGCCGAGCGCGAGCGATTCGGCGGCAAACAGTTCATCGAAGGTTGCAAGATCCACCTCGGCGCGCTCGAACTTCGCCCACGCATTCTCGAAGTGGTTCGCGGCGTTTGTCCGCCGGATAATATCGACGGGAAGCCCGCGCTCCTTTTCATACCGCGCAAAAGCCTCGAACGGCGACGTGGTCAGCACCCCGCCAAAATCCCAAATCACTGCTTCAATCATGATCCACCGCTTTTGCCGGAGTCGTTTCGCGCGCGGGCACCTGCGGCACTATTTCGCCGGGTCGGCCTGTTTCCACTCTCCGCCCGCGATTTTGGCGGCGGCGATCACGGCCTGGGTCCGGCTTTCGACGCCGAGCTTTTGCAGAATGGCGGACACATGCGCCTTGATGGTGGCTTCCGACACCCCAAGCTCGTAGGCGATCTGCTTGTTGAGCAGGCCTTCCGACAGCATCATCAGCACCCGCACCTGCTGCGGCGTCAGCGTCACCAGCCGGTCGCGCAATTTGGTCATGTCAGGATCAGCCGCGGCGGAGAGATCGACATCAGCCGGAATCCAGACGTCGCCGTTCATCACCTTGCCGATCGCCTCGCGCAAGGTCTCAACGCCAAAGCGCTTGGGTATGAAGCCGGACGCGCCGAATTCCATCGACCGGCGGATGGTACTGGCGTCGTCGCTGGCCGACACAATGACGACCGGGATCGCCGGGAATTGCGCGCGCAGATAAATCAGCCCGGAGAAACCGCTGATTCCCGGCATCGACAGATCGAGCAGGATCAGATCGACGTCGGATTCGCGATCCAGCAGCGCCGTTAACTCCTCAAACGACCCCGCCTCATCGACCCGCGCCGACGCGACGACGGTCGCGACGGCTTGTCGCAGGGCGTCGCGAAAGAGCGGATGATCGTCGGCGACAACGAGATGTGTGCTGGTAACGATGGTCATTTATCCCGCATGCAATAGCTGATTAAGCCCGACAACGATATTGGATTCCGAGTGTTTACCGTGCCGTTCAGTCATGCAACCCGGGAACAAAAACAACAAGCTCACGGTCTCCGATCGCAACGATTGTGCACTGCACGGTGTCCCCTCCCGCCAATTTGGCTGGCCGAAAGTCTTATAGGGCTGAGTTTCACGCCGATGTTACCTTGATTGCGAACTTCTCGCACTTTTTCAGCCGGCGAAAGAGCGGCGCGCAGAAGCGAATTTTTCAGCAACACGTTTGGGGAGCTTTGAAATGGCCACAATGACTACGACCTCGCCACGAGCGGGCGGCATGACGAAGGACGAACGTTTCGTCATCTTCGCATCGTCGCTCGGCACCGTCTTCGAGTGGTACGACTTCTATCTTTACGGATCGCTCGCCGCGATCATCGGTGCGCAGTTCTTCAGCGCCTATCCGCCGGCGACCCGTGACATCTTCGCACTGCTGGCTTTCGCCGCCGGCTTCCTGGTGCGCCCGTTTGGCGCCATTGTGTTCGGCCGGATCGGCGATCTCGTCGGCCGCAAGTACACCTTCCTCGTCACGATCCTCATCATGGGTCTGTCGACCTTCATCGTCGGCCTGCTCCCGAACGCTGCCACCATCGGCATCGCGGCTCCGATCATCCTGATCATTCTGCGCCTGCTGCAGGGCCTCGCGCTCGGCGGCGAGTACGGCGGTGCTGCGACTTACGTCGCGGAACATTCGCCTCCCGGCAAGCGCGGCTACTACACCTCGTTCATTCAGACGACCGCGACACTCGGCCTGTTCCTGTCGCTGCTGGTCATTCTCTTCACCCGCACCATTCTCGGTGAAGCCGAATTCGCGGCATGGGGCTGGCGCATTCCGTTCCTGCTCTCGGTCGTTCTGCTCGGCGTCTCCGTCATCATCCGGCTCAAGCTGAATGAATCGCCGGTGTTCCAGAAGATGAAGGATGAAGGCAAGGGCTCGAAAGCACCTTTGACCGAAGCCTTCGGCAACTGGAGCAACGCCAAGCTCGTGCTGATCGCGCTGCTCGGCGGCGTGATGGGCCAGGGCGTGGTCTGGTACACGGGCCAGTTCTACGCACTGTTCTTCCTGCAATCGATCCTGAAGGTCGACGGCTACACCGCGAACCTTCTGATCGCGTGGTCGCTGCTGCTGGGTACCGGCTTCTTCATCGTGTTCGGCGCACTGTCGGACAAGATCGGCCGCAAGCCCATCATCCTCGCAGGCTGCCTGATCGCGGCGCTGACCTTCTTCCCGATCTTCCGCATGATCTCCAGCAACGCCAACCCGGCGCTGGAAAAGGCCATCGAGACGGTGAAGGTCTCGGTCGTTGCCGATCCGAAGGCCTGCGGCGACTTGTTCAACCCGGTCGGCACCCGCGTGTTCACAGCGCCTTGCGACCTTGCCCGTGACTTCCTGGCGAAGTCCTCGGTCAAGTATGACACCGTCGCCGGCGCACCTGGCTCGCCTGTGCTGATCAAGATCAACGGAACCGACGTGCCTTACACCACGCCGGCAGCATCGAACGCTGGCGCGACCGCTGCCCTCCAGGCAGCCGGTTATCCGAAGCCCGGCGCTGCCAATACGACGATCGTGAAGATGTCGAACCCGTTCGATATCTTCAAACCGCAGGTGGCCGCGATCATCGGACTGCTGTTCGTCCTCGTGATCTACGTTACCATGGTGTACGGCCCGATCGCCGCGATGCTGGTCGAACTGTTCCCGACCAAGATCCGCTACACCTCGATGTCGCTGCCCTACCATATCGGCAACGGCTGGTTCGGCGGTCTGTTGCCCGCGACGTCTTTCGCGATCGTGGCATCGACCGGCGATATCTACGCAGGTCTCTGGTATCCGGTGATCTTCGCCTTGATCACCGTGGTGATCGGCTTCTTCTTCCTGCCGGAAACCAAGGACGTCGATATCAGCAAGTAACGATTGAAGGTCAGGCGGCTCGCTCCGCCTGACCTTTCAAACACAACGGCCGCGGAGCAATCCGCGGCCTTTTTTTTGCGACATTGGATTTCAGGATTCTGGAATTTCAGATTTTCTCTGACAGTTTCTTCTGCATGCGGTTCGCCATATCGATCAACCGCTCCCAGACCCGCTCGATCAGCGCCATCAGCTTTTCGTGCTCGGGCGGCAATTGCAGTTCGATCTTTCCGTCGGGCGATGCCTTGCCGTCGGGCGCAGCCTGTGCGCTCTTCTTCGAATCTTCCTTGGCCAGCGGCGCGTCGGTCTTCCCGGTGACCGTGTCGCGCTGGGCCAGTTGGTCGCGCAGCTTCTTGTTGTCGGCCTGAAGCCGGCCGATCTCGGTATCGAGTGCGGCACGCTCGTCCGGCACCAGCCGGCAGGTCCAGCCGCTCTTGTTGGTGCAAATCGACACCACACCGTTGCGGGTATCGAGCCGCAGGAATCCGTCTGTCACGGGCGACAGCGTGAACCGTCCGTTCTCGGTCTCGGGCGCGGCTTGGGCGCGCGCCTCGGGAGCAAGCATCACCGTCACCGCCAATGCCATTACGGCAAACCTGACATCTGGACGCATGGGCTCCCTCATCGCGACACACCCGCCGTCTGTCGTTTCGTCTCAGACGTCTGAAGTGTAGGCCTTGCGGCCGGATTTCAACGCATCGGCCAGCAATTCGATCCGGTCCTGGCCCCAGAAAACCTCGCCATCGAGCACCCAGCAGGGCGATCCAAACACGCCCGCCGCAATCGCATCCTGACGGTTCTGCTCATAGGCCGCACTGATCTCGTCGGAGGCCGCCTGCGCGACAAGCTTCTCGCCCGGCAACCCCGATTCATCGGCCAGCTTCGTCACGGTCGCGGGGTCCGCAAGATTGAGTTCCTGCTCCCAGAGGCCCGCGAAGGCGCGGCGCATAAACGGCTCGGGGTTTAGTCCGGCAACCGTTGCAGCCACAGCGACACCATCGGCCAGCCGCGGATCGCCCGGAAAAAACTGCGGCTTGAGGTTGAACTTGAGGCCGCGCTTGTCGCGCCAGCGCTGCAATTCCATCATGCGATAGCGCTGCCGCGCCGGATGACGCTTCGCCAGCGGCAAGCCTCCCGTTTCGGAGAACACGTTGATCAGCAGAACCGGCTTGTAGTCGACCTTCAACTGGTGCGCGGCCGCGAGGTCCTGAAATAGCGCATGCCCGATGTAAGCCCATGGCGACTGGATGGAAAAATAGTAGTCAATCTGGCGCGCCATCGGCCCTCCCGGCTGCATGATTTCGGCAAGCTCCGGTCATATCACAACAAGTAAAACCATGCCGGCAAACACACGATTGCGCATTTCATTTATCGCAGTGCGGCGAGTGCGCGCAGCGATCTGATTTTTTCTTCGATTTCATAAGTTATTTCAAAGCGATACATGTCAATCAGGCAATCTTGACTTGACCGTATGCCGTCAGTATGGTCCGCGCGGTTTCCGTGGGTGGCGGGGCGTTTTTCTCTGAAATCGCGCGACGGGGCATGGGGTGTCGACAGCAATGGCGAACGGCACGCACAGCAACGGTCGCGGCGAAGGGGAACGAAACAAACCGCCTGCCGACGAAGCTGCGCTCTCCGCAAGGCTCGACCGTCTGAAACATCGGCTTTCCGAAGTCCGGAATAACCGCAAAAACCAGACAGATCAGTCAGGAAGTGGGGCAGCCTCCGCCAACGCGTCCGCGATGGCACGGGGTTTTCGCCTCTCCTCCGAATTGATTGCAGGCGTCCTTGTCGGAGCGGTCATCGGCTGGGGCATCGATCGTCTTTTTTCGACGTCCCCTTGGGGTCTGATCGTGTTTTTTCTGCTTGGCTTCACCGCCGGCGTGATCAACGTGATGCGGGCAGCCGGCGTCGCAAACAGCGATGCGTCGGATCGCTCCTGACAGGATCCACCGGGATCGCTCTTGGAATTTCAAGCCAGCTTGCTGGCGGGTATGACTGTCCGGCACGCCGGCAAAGATGAAAGACGAACGTGGATGGCCGATCCAATCCATCAATTTGAGATCCACAAGATCTTCACCCTGGGCCACATCGGTGGTCAGGAGATCGCTTTCACCAATTCGTCCGCCTACATGTTCGGCGCGGTCGCAGTCGTTTCGCTGCTGATGATCGGCGGCAGCGCCGCGCGCGCCCTCGTTCCGGGCCGCTTCCAGTCCGTTGCCGAACTATCCTACGAATTCGTCGGCAACACTCTGAGAGAGAGCGTCGGCGACGAAGGCATGAAGTTCTTCCCGTTCGTGTTCTCGCTGTTCATGTTCATCCTGACTGCGAACATGATCGGCATCATTCCCTACACCTTCACCGTCACCAGCCATCTCATCGTGACCGTGGCGCTGGCGCTGATGGTGTTCCTGACCGTGCTGCTCTACGGGCTGTACAAGAACGGCTTGAAGTTCTTCAAGCTGTTCGTCCCGTCAGGCATTCCGCTTTATATCCTGCCGCTCATTATGGTGATCGAGGTGATCTCGTTCCTGTCGCGGCCGGTGTCCCACTCCGTGCGTCTGTTCGCGAACATGCTGGCAGGTCACATCACCCTCAAGGTGTTTGCGGGATTCGTAACGTCGCTGAGCGCGCTCGGCGCTGTGGGCATCTTCGGTTCGATATTGCCGCTGGCGATGACGACCGCGCTCACCGGCCTCGAAATTCTCGTGGCTTTCCTGCAGGCCTACGTCTTCACCATCCTGACCTGCATCTACCTCAACGACGCACTTCATCCCGGACACTGAATTCAGACACTGGCCGGATTTCACTTATCCACTGACACCAACATCCCAAGAAGGAGTTTCACTATGGATCCAGTTGCAGCAAAGTACATCGGCGCCGGCATCGCTTGTCTCGGCATGGGCGGCGCAGGCATCGGCGTCGGCATGATCTTCAGCCAGTTCCTCAACGGCGCGCTCCGCAACCCGTCGGCTTCGCAGGGCCAGTTCGCTAACCTGATCTTCGGCTTCGCCGTGACGGAAGCGCTCGGCATCTTCTCGCTGCTGATCGCGCTGCTGCTGCTGTTCGCCGTCTAAGTCAGACCGGATGATGCGTTTGCCGCGGACTCGCTCGAGCCGCGGCTGACGCCAACAGGAGACGCTCATGGCGACGGGTCAGGGCACTGCAAAGGGCACGACCGCCCACACCGAAGCAGACGGTCATGGCAAGGCGGGCTTTCCGCCTTTCCAGAAGGAGACGTTTGCCTCGCAGCTGGTGTCGTTCGCGATCGCCTTTGCGCTGCTTTACTTCATCGTGTCGAAGTTCGCGCTTCCGCGCGTCGGCGGCATCATCGCGAACCGCGAAGGCGTGATCGAAAACGATCTCGCCGAGGCGCAGAAGCTGAAGGACGAGTCCGATCAGGCTCTGAAGGCTTATGAAACCGAACTCGCCGATGCGCGGGCGCGGGCTCAGGCCATCGGATCCGAGACTCGCGACAAGCTGAACGCGCAAGCCGAAAGCGACCGCAAGGCGCTTGAAGCAGCCCTCGCGGCTAAGCTGGCCGATGCCGAAAAGACCATTGCCTCAACGCGCGCAACCGCGATGGGCAACGTCCGCTCGATCGCATCGGATGCGGCGACAGCCATTGTTCAGCGTCTCACCGGCGTTGCGCCCGACAGCAAGACTGTCGACAGCGCCGTCGATGCGTCCTTGAAGGGATAACGACGATGTTCCAAGCAGAATTCTGGGTCGCCGTCGCCTTCGTCATCCTGATGGGTGTGTTCGGCTATTTCGGCGTTCACCGCACCATCCTGCAGGCGCTCGATCGTCGCCGCGACCGTATCCAGAAAGAACTCGACGACGCCCGCCGCCTCAAGGAAGAGGCCGTGAAGCTGGTCGCCGAGTATCGCGCCCGCCGCGCCAGCGCCGAGCGTGAAGCGCAGGACATCGTCGCCAGCGCCAAGGCCGATGCCGAGCGCATCGCGGCCGAAGCCAAGGCGAAGATGGAAGATTTCGTCGCCCGCCGCACCAAGACTGCGGAAAACAAGATCGCCCAGGCCGAAAGCCAGGCCATCGCGGATGTCCGCGCAGCCGCTGCCGAAGCCGCCGTGTCCGCCGCATCCTCGATCATGACGCAGTCGGTCAAGGGTCAGGTCGCCAGCGACCTGATTGCCAAGGGCATCCAGGACGTTCGCAGCAAGCTGAACTGACGCTTCACATTCTCTGACAAAAAAAGCCGGCCTCGTTGATGCGAGGCCGGTTTTTTTTGATGGAAACCCGCGCGCGCTATTTCTTGCGTTTGCGCGCCGCAGGCTCTGGCTTCAGCGCCGCCGGATCGAAGCCGACATAGAAAATATACTTGTCGTTCGCAGCTTCCGTCGGCGCAGGATAGGTGACGTCCTCGGCGACGATGCTGAACTCGGTGTTGTCGCCCTCGAGCGCAACCGCGGTGCGGAACGCCTTGGTGACGATCACCTTCTCCGGTGCGCCCTCCTGCACGACGGCGACGCGCATCGGCACATCGACGGTCGGCGGCGCGCCCGCAGGACCGGTGATAATCCGGCCGATCACGCCGATCCGCGCGGTGACCTGCCCGCCCTGCAAATTACAGTCGCGCGCGGTGCGTGTGATCGTGCCCTGGTAGCGCAGATCGCTGCCCGAGGCCGGCTTGCCGGGCAGCCCGACCGAGAGCGTCGACGCTCCGAAGCGGATCGCGACGCTTGGACAGGTCAGTTCGCTGTTCTGGGTCGACTGCGTGGATGGGGTGGATGACGTGCTGGCTTCCTGCGTGTTGGACCCGAACAACTGGTTGAACCTGCTGCCGATCGACGAGCCGGTGGACGAACTGCCGGACGAGCCGCCGAACATGCTGCCGCCGCCGCAACCCGACAGCGCGGCCCCTGCCGCCACAGCCAGCGCAGCCACTGCCGCGCGCTTCAAACGCCTGCCATCAGCCATCATTGCTTCCAGTCAGCCCCAAGGATTGTAGGAAAAAGGAAAGGATCAGGCGGACTTATAGCAGGCCAAAGACGGCGAACCAAAGGCGCAACACCACGCTCAGGCAGGGCTGGTTAACCGCGGAAGTCCTCATCCAGCAGGCCATACAGGTAATGGTCCTGCCAGACGCCGTTGATGCACAGATAGCGCCGCGCCAGGCCCTCGCGGGCGAAGCCGCACTTCTCCAGCACCCGGATCGAGGACTGGTTGGTGGGGATGCAGGCGGCCTCGATGCGGTGCAGATTAAGCTCGCCGAACAGGGTCGGCAGCAACACCCGCAAAGCCGCGGTCATGTAACCCTTGCCGGCATACGGCTGGCCCACCCAGTAGCCAAGCGTGCCCGCCTGCACGATCCCGCGCCGCACATTGGCGAGGGTCACGCCGCCCACCAGCACGCCGTCGTGCTCGCGAAACACCAGGAACGGATAGGCCCTGTCCTCGGCAATATCTTCGGTATAGCGGCGCAGGCGGCGGCGGAATCCCGAACGCGTCAGGTCGTCGGACGGCCAGATCGGTTCCCACGGTGTCAGGAACAGCCGGCTCATTTCGCGCAATTCGCTCCACTGCACGTAATCCGGCATCTGCGGGGCGCGCAGCAGAAGCCCGTGTCCGCGCGGGGCGAGCGCCGGAGCCGTTGTCGTGGGCAAGCGAAACAGGGCCATCCCGAAACCCCTCCCGTAAGCGGATGCACACACGCATCCACATACCTTTTCTAGCACAGTTTTCCGGCTCGTCCGACCCGGTCGCAATACTATGACGGCCTCGAAAACACATAGGCAAGGCCGGTCAGCATCAACCCCACGACGGCGAGGGTGAGCGGCAGGCCGGGATTCGCGGCAAACCAGAACAGAGTGAAGCCCACGATCATTCCGGCAAGCGCCGCCATCTTCGCCTTGCGCGGAATGGCGCCGCGCGAACGCCACGCGCGCAAGGTTGGCCCGAAACGCTCGTGCTCCAGAAGCCACGCCTCGAACCGGGGAGAGGACCGCGCGAAACATGCGGCTGCCACGATCAGGAAAGGCGTTGTCGGCAGCACCGGCAAAAAAGCGCCGATCACGCCAAGCGCAACGAAGACGAATCCAAGACCGAGGAAGAGAACGCGCACAAGACGAGTGAAGCGCGGAGCCCTTACAGGATCGCTGCTCACCTCGTCACATGCGGGATCTTGCGTCAGTGCAGCAGCGCCTTGGCCTTCGGCCGCGCCAGGCCCTCGGCCAGACTGACCGCAGTGTCGAGGCCGCGGCCCCCACCCAGCGCCACCACTGCCGGACGGCTGCGGCTCAGCAATCCGCGCGCGGCATCGCGGGTGGTTTCGACGGTGACCGCATCGATGCGCGCCACCAGTTCATCCACCGTCAGCGGCCGTCCATAGGCCAGCATATGCCGCGCCATCTGCTCGGCGCGGGCGCTGCAGCTTTCCATCCCCATCAAAAGGCCGGCCTTCATCTGCGCCTTGGAGCGCGCGATTTCCTTTTCGGTCAAGGTCTCGACCGCGTTGTTCATCTCATCGACGATGACTTCCACCATCTCGGGCGCATCGGCGGGATCGGTGCCGGTATAGAGCCCGAAAAATCCCGTGTCGGAATAGGCAGCATGGAAAGTGTAGATCGAATAGCAAAGCCCGCGCTTCTCGCGAACTTCCTGGAACAGCCGCGACGACATGCCGCCGCCGAGAATATTGGTGAACACCTGCAAGCTGAACAGCGACAGATCCGACTGCGGCAGCCCTTCAAGCGCCAGCGTCAGATGCGCCTGCTCGAGATCGCGGTGAATGACGCGCGAACCGCCCTTGCCGAACATCGCAGGCGACGGCTTCGGCGCCGGCGTAGCCTCGAAACTCGCGAAACGCTGTTCGACTTCGGCGACGACGCTCTTGTGATCGACTGCTCCCGCGGCAGCGACCACCATGTCGGGACCGTGATAGTGCGTCGACAGATAGTTTTGCAGATTGTCGCGGCTGAAGCCGGCAAGGGTCTGCGGCGTGCCGAGCAGTGAGCGGCCCATGGGCTGATCCGGATAGCTCAACTCGCTGAGGTGCTCGAAGACCAAGTCGTCGGGCGTGTCCTGCGCGGCGCCGATTTCCTGTTCGATCACGCTCTTCTCGCGCTCCAGTTCCTCAGCATCGAACGACGGATTGGCAAGAATGTCCGACAGCACGTCGAGCGCCAGCGGCACATCGGCCTTCAGTACCCGCGCATAATACGCGGTCGTCTCGTTGCTGGTCGCGGCATTGAGATCGCCGCCGACCGCTTCGATTTCCTCGGCGATCTGCTGCGACGTCCGCCGCGTCGTGCCCTTGAAAGCCATATGCTCGAGCAGATGCGACATGCCGTGTTCGTCGGGCTTTTCGTCGCGGCCGCCGACACCGGTCCACACGCCGAGCGCCGCGGTTTCGAGATGCGCCATGGTGTCGGTGACCACGGTCAAACCCGAAGACAGCTTTGTGATGTTGACGCTCATCCAGCGACTCCCTGCTTGGCCGCGCGGCTCACCGAAAGAATGAACCGTTCGACCTCGGTCTGATCGTTCTTCATGACCTTGATGTGTTCGGACTTTGTCATCAGGCCGTCGAGCCATGCCGGAAGCGGCGGCCGCACTCCGCACGCCGCCTCGACAGCGTCGGGGAACTTGGCGGCATGCGCAGTGGAGAGCACGATGTTCGGCACGGTCGAGACCGGCTTGTCCTGATCGGCGACCGCAAGCGCCACGGCGGTGTGCGGATCAACCAGTTCGCCCGCTTCCTTCCAGGCAGCGCGGATCGCGGCGCTGGTTTCCGTTTCGTCGGCGCGGCCAGCATCGAAGTCTTCCCGGACCTGCTTCAACACCGCATCGCTCAGCACAAAGCGTCCTGACTGCGCCAGCGAGCCCATCAGCGCGCGGATCACCGCGCTGTCACGGCCGGTGGCCTCGAACAACAGCCGCTCGAAGTTCGACGAGATCTGGATGTCCATTGACGGTGATGTGGTGGCGTGGACCTGCTTCACCTCGTAGATGCCGGTCTTGAGCGTGCGCGCCAGAATGTCGTTGACGTTGGCGGCGATGCGCAGACGGCGGACCGGAAGGCCCATCCGCTTGGCGACATAGCCCGCGAAGATGTCGCCGAAATTTCCGGTCGGCACGGTGAAATCGACTTCGCGCGCAGGCGCGCCCAGCGCAACCGCCGACGTGAAGTAATAAACCACCTGCGCGACGATGCGCGCCCAGTTGATCGAATTCACGCCCGACAGCGAGACGGAATCGCGGAACTTGTGATGATTGAACAGGCCCTTCACGATGCCCTGACAGTCGTCGAAGGTGCCTTCGATCGCCAGCGCGTGGACGTTCGCCGCGCCGCTCGTGGTCATCATGCGCCGCTGCACGTCGGAAATGCGCCCGTTCGGAAACAGCACAATGAGATCGGCATTGTCGCGGCCGGCAAAGGCATCGACCGCGGCGCCGCCGGTGTCGCCGGATGTCGCAACCACGATGGTCGTGCGCTGGCCGCGTTTCGCCAGCACGTGATCCATCAGCCGCGACAGCAACTGCATCGCCACGTCCTTGAAGGCGAGCGTCGGACCGTGAAACAGCTCAAGCACAAAGCGATCCGGCGCGATCTGATTGAGCGGCACCACCGCCGGGTGACGGAAGGTCGCGTAAGCTTCGATCGCCATGCGGCCGAGATCGGCTTCGGAGATTTCATCCGCAACGAAGGGGCGGATCACCTCGACCGCGACTTCCCAGTACGGGCGGCCGAAAAATCCGGCGATGGTCTCGGGGCTGAGCTGCGGCCAGACCTCCGGCACATAGAGGCCGCCGTCACGGGCAAGCCCGGTCAGCATCACATCGCAAAAGCCCAGCCGGGGAGCTTCGCCCCGTGTCGAAATATAGCTCGTCAAGCGACCCTCCAAAGGCTCAAGCCTGAAGCAAGCCTTTGATAAAATTGGATTATTAACTTCGCCTCGGGCGAAATCGAAACGCACCATATCGGCTGCGATCCGGCTTCACAAGGAAAGCCACCTGCGATGATTTAGCTCCGGCGCTGGCCCACGACCCAGAATCCGAAGGCCGCCGCAACCACCAGCGCCAGGCCAAACCATGTGATGGCGTATTGCAGATGATCGTCCTTGAGATGGACGTGCAGCGGACCCGGTTTCGGGACGCCCGACGCCGGCGCTGGTGATTCCAGATCGATATAGAACGGCGCGACCTCGCCCCAGCCGAGCGCCTTTGCCATAGTGCGATGGTCGCGCACGAACCACAGCCGCTTGGCCACATCATCCGCCGGCGTCAGGGTGCCGGCTGTTTCCGGAAAACGCAGATAGCCGGTCAATGTCACCGGCGCTCCGGTGACGAGCGGCTTCACCGCGCGATCCTGCTGTGCGCGGTCCTGCATCGTGTTCTGCACAAAGCCCGCATTGATGACGACGCTCCGGCCATCCGCCAGACGCGCGGGCACAAAGGCCCAGGTGCCCGGCCCGTTGATATCGTCACGTACGGCGGAGCCGGAACTGTAGACCATGACGTCCGGCTTGGACTCGAAGCTCGCGCTGAACCTGACGCGGCGGAATTCGTCACGCGCCGGTGTCAGCGCCGGCCACTCCACGACCGCCGGCAACGCACCGGGCACACCGGCGAGCCGCTCGGTCAACGCCGAAATCAGCGCGCGCTTCTCGTCCTTGCGGCGAAGCTGCCAGACGCCGAGGCTCACGAGCACCGACACCATGATGAGCGCGATCAAGGCGAGACCAAAAATGCCTCGTCGGCGAGGCGCCGCTGTCTGCGTCTGGTTCATTTCGGCTCGCGTCCGATCAACTGACCTTCCGCAGCCTTGTGATGATACTGCAAGGCGATCAGCAACGCCTTCATCGACCGTAACGGCAGCAGGGTCGTCGCGAGAATCAGCGGCGCCCACAGCGCGGCATGCACCCAGAACGGCGGCTGATACTTCATCTCCACAACCAGAGCGGCACCGACCACGATGAAGCCCGCGATCATGATGATGAACACAGCTGGGCCGTCACCCGCATCGATGAAGGCGTAGTCAAGACCGCAGACATCGCAGGACGGGCGCAGCGTGAGAAACCCTGCATAGAGCTTGCCCTCGCCGCAGCGCGGACATTTGCAGGCGAGACCGCGGAGCGCGGCCTGTGACACACTGGCAGAAGCAGGACTATCGGTCATGGCATGCTTTCATTCGCCTTCGCTACGCCCGCAACCGCTCGTCCGCAAGACATAACCGATCACGAAAAAGGGCGGCCCGAAGGCCGCCCTGAATGATGAACCGGTTGCGCAATCAGTGCGCGCCATGCGCCATGGTCGATGCGCCGTGTCCCCAGACGTAGATGCAGATGAACAGGAACAGCCAGACCACGTCGACGAAGTGCCAGTACCAGGCCGCAAACTCGAAACCGAGATGCTGCTTCGGCGTGAAATGACCCGCGTACGCGCGGAACAAACACACCAGCAGGAAGATGGTGCCGACCAGCACGTGGAAGCCATGGAAACCCGTGGCCATGAAGAAGGTCGCGCCGTAGACGTTGCCGGCGAAGCTGAACGCAGCGTGGCTGTATTCAAACGCCTGCACGCAGGTGAACAGCGCGCCGAGCAGCACGGTCAGGATCAGACCCCACTTCAGGCCCTTGCGGTCGCCTTCGAGCAGCGCGTGATGCGCCCAGGTCACCGTGGTGCCCGAGGTCAGCAGGATCAGGGTGTTGAGCAGCGGCAGGTGCCACGGATCGAAGGTCTCGATGCCCTTCGGCGGCCAGACGCCCGGCACCTTGCAATCCGCCGGAGACACACCGGCGCCGCATCCGAAGAGGGCGTCGCGGACATAGTGCACCGAGTCAGCCGGGAACAATGCGGCGTTGAAGTAGGCCCAGAACCACGCCACGAAGAACATGACTTCGGAGGCGATGAACAGGATCATGCCGTAGCGGTGATGCAACTGCACGACGCGGGTATGGTCGCCCTTGTTCTGGGCTTCACGGATCACGTCACCCCACCAGCTCGCCATGGTGTAGAGCACGCCGATGGTGCCGACACCGAACACGATCGGCGCGCCTGCGAACATCTTGTGCATCCATGCGACGGCGCCGACAGCCATGATGAAGGCCGAGATCGAGCCGACGACCGGCCACGGGCTCGGATCGACGAGATGATAGTCGTGGTGTTTGGCTTGGCCCGTTGCCATGTGGTCTCTCCGTGATGCCGGTCTTATCCGGCGCGTGTCGCGTTATAGCCGAAAACTCAAAGATTGCCCTTGCGCTTGTCCGTCTCCGTTGCCGCGAGCGGCTTCGGTGCCGGATCTTTCACAGGGTAGAACGTATAGGAAAGCGTGATGGTGTTGAGATCGTCGTATTCGCGATCGGCGGCGAGCGCCGGATCGACATAGAACACAACCGCCATCTCGCGCTTCTCGCCGGGACCGAACGTCTGCTCGGTGAAGCAGAAGCAATTGATCTTCTGGAAGAACGCACCGACGGTCAGAGGCGCGACATTGTACGCGGCAACGCCTGTGGTCGCGCGCGCGGCCTGATTCGTGACGGTGTAGTAGACGGTGACGACTTCACCGATCTTGACGGTGATTTCGTTCTGCTCCGGCTGGAATTTCCACGGCAGACCGCCGCTGACATTCGAGTCGAAGCGAACCGCGATGCGGCGCTCCAGCGATTTTTCCGGCGCAGAAGTCGCAACCTGCGTGGTGCCGTTGAAGCCGGTGGCGCGGCAGAACCAGTCGTAGAACGGTACCGCCGCGTAGGACGCGCCGACCATGAATGCAACGACGAAGCCGCAGATCGACGCGACCATGACATCGCGGCTGATGCGAGGCTTCTTGCTGGTGGGTTGCTGCGTCATTTCGCCCGCATCCCCGTCAGATCGGCCGATGAAGGACGGCAGGGCCCTTCACCAGGGTGACCGCAAAAAACAGGATCACCAGAATACCCAGCGCAACCGCAATGGCGATCGACCGCTCGCGCTGGCGCTTCTTCTGCTCCGGCGTGAGGACGATACCCTGCTGCGGCTTCTTGTTGCTGTCCATGACGATGCCCGCGCTCATGACCAGATCATCCGCGCGGCTGCGGACACCAGAACTTCAGCCAGCAACACGGCGAACAATCCGAAGAGATACAGGATCGAAAACTTGAACAGCCCGCGCGTGGCGCGGAGCCCCGCGCTGCCGATGCGATGACGGTACACGCTCACGGCATACCAGAGCATACCCGCGCCGAGCACCAGCGACGTCACGCCGTACACCGCGCTGAAATAACCCAGCGGCCAGGGCGACGCTGCGACCGCAACCAGCAGGATGGTGTACAGCAGGATTTGCAGCCGCGTGGCATCGGGACCGGCGACATTCGGCAGCATCGGGATGTTGGCGCGCTGATAATCGTCGGTACGGAACAGCGCCAGCGCCCAGAAGTGCGGCGGCGTCCACAGGAAGATGATCAGGAACAGCAGGATCGGCTCAGGCGACAGCGAACCCGTCGCGGCGGCCCAGGCCACCACCGGCGGCAGCGCGCCAGCGGCGCCGCCGATCACGATGTTCTGTGCGGTCCAGCGCTTCAGCCACATCGTATAGATGACGACGTAGAAGAAAATCGTGAAAGCCAGCAGCGCTCCGGCCAGCCAGTTCACCAGAATGCCGAGCGTCATCACCGAGAAGAATGCCAGCGTCAGGCCAAACGCCAGCGCCTCACCAGGCAGGATGCGCCCGCGCGGAATTGGGCGGTTGGCAGTGCGCGACATCAGGGCGTCGATGTCGTGTTCGTACCACATGTTCAGCGCACCCGCCGCACCACCGCCGACGGCGATGCAAAGGATCGACGTGATCGCCAGCACAGGATGGAAATGACCGGGCGCGATGACGAGGCCGACCAGCGCAGTGAACACCACCAGTGACATCACGCGCGGCTTCAGCAGCGCGATGTAATCAGCGACGCCTGCCTCGGAGATACGAGGCGACAGACCGATCGCGTGATGGTCGACAATCGACAAGATCTAACTCACTTCCTGATCGTTTCATCCGCCGTGACCACGCGGCCGCGGCGGATGTCTCTTTGCCGCGTTACTGAACGCGCGGCAGAACCTCGAACTGGTGGAACGGCGGCGGCGACGACAGCGTCCATTCCAGCGTTGTTGCACCTGCACCCCACGGATTGTCGGCAGCCTGCTCCTTGCGGACGAAGGCCTGGATCACGCCGTAGATGAAGATCAGCACGCCAAAGGCCGAGATGTACGAGCCGATCGACGACACCAGATTCCAGCCCGCGAACGCGTCTGGATAGTCAATGTAGCGGCGCGGCATGCCGGACAGTCCAAGGAAGTGCTGCGGGAAGAAGATCAGGTTCACGCCGATGAAGGTGACCCAGAAGTGCAGCTTGGCGATGGTCTCCGAGTACATGTAACCGAACATCTTCGGGAAC
>Ga0310345_10001737_pt1 | contig 23402 bp, 18 predicted proteins | sample HC15DNA20500_MG_FD_204667 | JGI IMG/M metagenome (GOLD analysis project Ga0310345, IMG submission 204667) | Marine microbial communities from station ALOHA, North Pacific Subtropical Gyre - HC15-DNA-20-500_MG | ecosystem: Environmental > Aquatic > Marine > Oceanic | place: Pacific Ocean: North... | reverse complement strand
CCGGAAGGTATTGTGGGATATGGCACGGATGCGCTCCGCTATACTTATTACTCATTAGCGTCGACCGGTCGTGATATCAAGTTTGACGTCGGCCGCATGGAAGGTTTCCGTAATTTCTGTAACAAGATCTGGAACGCGTCACGTTATGTCATCATGAATACCGAAGAAAAAGGTATTCAGTTCACGCCAGCAGATGTTCAGTCATTGTCGTCAGATCCAAACCTGAGTCTGGCAGATCGCTGGATTTTGTCGCGTTTGCAACAAACCGTGGCGCAGGCGCATGAACACATGTCCAGCTATCGCTTCGACCTGATGTCCCAGGCAATCTATGACTTCTTCTGGAATGAATACTGCGACTGGTATGTTGAATTATCCAAACCCGTTCTTTGGGATGCAGAGAACCAGCCTGAGCGAGCCAGAGCAGCACGCCTGACGTTGTTGACCGTGCTGGAAAGCAGCCTGCGCATGGTTCACCCATTAATGCCGTTTATTACTGAAGAGATCTGGCAGAAAATTGCGTCGTTAACGGGGCAACGCAAAGATGGCGACAGCATCATGCTGCAGCCCTACCCGATGGTCAATGAGACGTTGATTAACGAAAGTGCAGAAGCTGACATCGAGTGGGTCAAAGGTGTCATCGTTGGTATCCGTAACATTCGTGGTGAAATGAATATCCCGCCAGGAAAAGCGTTTGCGGCACTGTTACGAAACACCAGCGAAGCAGACCGGCGTCGTCTGGCAGAAAACCAGACAACATTACTGAAATTGGCCAAGCTCACTGAATTGCGTGCTGTTGAGGAGGGAGAAAAAGTCCCTGCCAGTGCGACTCAGCTCCACCAGGAGATGGAAATTCTGGTACCACTGGCTGACCTTATCGATAAAGATGAAGAGATCGCCCGCCTGAACAAGGAAATCGCCAAGCTGGAGAAAACCATGCAGGGCATCGAAGCTAAATTGAATAATGAACGCTTCGTCAGTAAAGCACCCGCAAACATTGTTGAGGCTGAAAAAGAGCGGGCTGAAACGACTTCCAAAGCCATACAGGCACTGCAAACCAAACTGGAAGAAATCGCTGCGATCGAATGACAGATCCTGAAGAGAGGTGGTATTGTCAATGCAAACCGGTTTTGCTGTAATCGACAATACTGCCTCTTTGAACGGGTTTACCGAATGCCCAGCTACACATTACTGATCGGCTGTTTTTTTGCCATTCTGCTAGCGCTTCTGCTGGGCATCTATTTACTGTACCGCGAAAATGAGCGCCTCGAAGCCGAGCTAAAACACCAGGTCGGAGATCCCACCTCCCCCAAGCACCAGAAAATTTACCAGGACATCATTGAGCAGGCTGAATGGGGTGTAGCCACTCGCAGCGCTGACGGCAGTCGTATCGAATTTGCCAACCCGAAATTTGCAGAAATGCATGGCTATACACCCGACGAAGTGATTGGCCTGAATGTCAGAGAGCTGCTAACCGAATTCGATCCCAACGCCAAACGCGCCTACCTCAAGCAAATCGGCGCTAATGGTAACTACCGTTTTGAAGCGCAGCATAAACGCAAAGATGGCACTGTATTCCCTGCCTTAGTCGATAGCACGATGATTCGCGACGGTGCTGGCAACACGCTCTACCGCACGATCAGCGTACTGGATATTACAGAACAAAAAGAACAGGCAACGCAACTGGAACGCAGCCGGCTCACACTGAGTTATATCGCAGACTTTGTGCCAGAGGGCGTCTGGTTTGCCAATAAAGACGGTCAAATTCAATATGGCAACCCAGCCGCACGAGCCATCTGGGGAGAAGCCAGATTTGTCGACATGAATCACTACGATGAGTATCAGACCTGGCTGGAGAATGAGTCCCGCCCGCTAAAAGCAGATGAAACATCATTGTTCAAGGCCATTGTGCACCGGGAAAAAACCGTTGACCAACTCGTTCACATTCTTACCTTCACAGGTGAGAAAAAAACTATCCTGAATACTACAATTCCCCTTATTGCTAACGATGGAACACTGGATGGCGCACTGATTATTCACAAGGATGTCACCGATTTAAGAAAGAAAAATGAAGCGCTGGCGACGTCCCAAACAAAGCTTCGTGAACTGGTCAAACATCATGACCAGGTGAGAGAGGATGAACGCCGGCGTATCGCACGAGAAATACACGACGAACTTGGTCAGCACATGACAGCGTTACGGCTGGACACAGGCATGATGCGCATGACTTACGGTGAAGCTGAAGCGGGCCTTGCTGAAGACCTGATACGCATGAACAACAAAATTGACGATTCCATTCAGGTTGTTCGCAATATTGCATCTGATCTTCGGCCTAAGGCGCTTGATATGGGGTTCGCCTCTGCAACACGATGGCTTGTATCCAACCTTAAAAACCGGACCAGTATCTATTTCAAACTGGATCTTGGCGAAGACGACCTGGAAATGGATGATGTGACCACCACGACGCTCTTTCGCATTGTGCAGGAGTCCACCACCAACATTTTGAGACACTCGGAAGCGACAGAGGTTTTCATTACACTGGAGAAAACTGACCAGGAAATCACACTATCGATTAAGGACAACGGCAAAGGCTTTGATGCCAAAAAAGCGCGAGAGAAAAGAACCTTTGGCTTGCTGGGCATGGAGGAGCGCGCCATTACGTTGGGTGGTACTTGCGAGCTCATCAGTCAACCAGGAAAAGGGGCGACTATCATTGTCACGCTCCCCGTTATAAACTCGATAGATGGCAATTCCGATCTTGACAAGGATGAACTAGAAAATGATTAGAGTGGCTATTGCAGAAGACCATGCGATTGTTCTGGCTGGTGTTTGCCGACTGCTGGGCATGAGCCAGGACATCAAGGTCGTTACCGCTGCCCGCTCAGGTGAAAAGCTACTGGAATCACTGGATGAGAAACCGGTAGACCTGGCCATTATTGACCTGAGCATGCCCGGACTGAGTGGGACTGAATTAATTCGCACTCTCCATGACAAACAAAGCAGCCTGCCCATCCTGGTGTTAACCATGCACAATGACGTGGAAGTTGCCAACCGCATGCTGGCTGCCGGCGCTTCAGGTTTCCTGACCAAAGACAGGGACCCGGAATTGCTATTATCTGCCATTCGTACCTGTGCTTCGGGCGGTCATTATGTGGACCCTGATATTGCAGCGGAAATTATTTTCTCCCGCAACCAGCGACCTGGCGAAAAGTCATTGCAGCTCAGCCGCAGGGAACAGCAAATCTACGACATGATTGTTCGTGGTGACACGCTGGTTTCGATTGCCGAGCAATTGAATATCTCACCGAAAACGGTCAGTACGCATAAATTCCGCCTGATGGAAAAGCTCGGCGTGGAGAGTATGAGCGAGTTGATCCGCTACGCGCTGAAAAACGATCCGACTTCCTGATCTCCCGCTTCCAGCTGACACAAAGTAACTTCGCCAGATCAATAGCCCGGACAGATTTGTTTCCAGAAGGTCAGGGAATCGTTGTTAACTGAATATCTGAACGGCTGATCAACGGATCTGGAACACCAGGCACCGTCATATCCATGACATTAAGCTGCAGAAAAGGGAAATCAACAGCCACGCAGCTTGTTAGCGTGTTGTCTGCATCAAGTTCTATGTAGGCATTCATGTCAGGACAAAAGGTTGCCATGGCACCAAACCACGACTGGTTAACAGAGGCTGCGGCACGTGTTGCAGCTTCAGAATCCTTGTTCTCTATAAATGACGTGTAGATTGCGATTGAGCTTCTGGTGATATCCGATGTGGTGGCGTTCATGCTGATCAGGTAAAGAAATGACATGCCGTAGCTGACGATCATGTAAAACATGAGCAACAGCGTTGGCAGGATAAGTGCGAACTCGATGGCGGACGCGCCTTTACATTTTCCAGGCCTGAAACTCCTCAGGGCTGAACATACCAGTTTGTTGGCTCCCGCTTTTAATTTCAGCATCACATTACGACCTCGGCCGGGGAAGCACTCATACCGTGGAGTTGTATAGTTAAATCGTTTGTGGATACACCAAAAGCTTGCAGTGTAGGATTTAATGTTGATGTTAGCTCGTTACCTAAAACGGATAATGCATCATTCAGTTGTCCCTCTAAACCACCCACCGAAGAAATGGTAAAATCCAAAATTCCATTCAATAGGAATACGACAGGTTCCAGAAGCCCCAACTCACTCTCTAACACTACTGTAGTATTGGAAACCCCAGATAAAATCGAGTTTATAACAGAACCTGGAACCCCAGCATGAACAGTGGTTTCACTTTCACCATTTGGCCAACTCAAAGTAACAGGAACATCATTTCCTGTACTCAATGAATCGCTGCTCAATTGATTGGTGGCAGATAAGTCTAACAGCCCTTCAAAAGCGGGCAATAAAGTAACGTCAACGTTAGTGCTTGTTTGCAGTAAACTTGTATCAACAAGGAAGTTGGCTTCACTATATTGACCCTGGTTTGGTCTTGACACTGACATTAGACTTGCTTTTCCCTGGACACCTGAAACATCTATCTCAAGGTCAGCATTAACCAAACCAAGTAAGTTTGAGTTTGAAACTAGGGAAAGTTCAATTTGTGAGCTTGTGGCAGCTGTCCTCCATTGTTCACAAGGTGAACCTATATGAGAGCACCCAGGTGGACCAAAACCGATGGCTGGCGGGTTAATAATATTCACATCTCCTGCTAATGTTCCTAATCCACCGGAAATATGTGCTGGAATTGAAATGACATCATTTACCGTTAAGACAGCCGACTCAATTAAGGAATCCAAACGTAACGGAATCGCTTCAATGTAGGCCAAGGGGATTTCGGCTGTCTCCAGCAACAATATGTCACCCAAAGCAAATGTTTTACCAGCAATGCTAGGTGGTGCATTGTCAATCATGGCTGCCAACGCCTGACGTTGGTCCACCATCATAGCATCCTGTTTCGCATCCTGGATGGCCTCAAAGAGTTGTAATGCTGTTACCTCCAAAGCTAACAGGGAAGAGACTGAATCAATTTCTGCAGCAGCGCCCAATGATACAAATGCATCAATCAATGCATTGATTTGAATTTGCTGGCTTAGCAAACCCGATGAACTGATCAGAGCTAAGTCGACAGTATCTACCCCCAACATTTCAGATAAAATATACTGCAACAAAGGAGAGCTTGAACTATCAACAGCCAACAACCGGCTTTCAGTAGAAAACGCGGCATACACCGACCGCCTCGCAACCGATGACACAGATACAGTCAGGGTGTCACTCACCTCTTCATCACTGTCGAGTATCTGTTGCAAGTCAAAGAAAAGGCTGCTGGGAATTTCTTTATTGATCTCAACCAATACATGATCCGCGGCCGAACTGCTGTCTTCGGGAATGCGCCAGGCACCATCGTCATCCGTCTCAATCGCAATACGCCGCGCTGATATCGTGAACCCTTCGGCATCAGGATCGAATCCATTCCTGACCACACTCTCCAGTGCCAGTGTGGAAACATCACCAACACTCTCGCCATTGAAAATATTACTGTTGGCAACTACATCCAGCGCTACGGTTTCGCTCAGCTTCTTTAGGCTTTCACGTTCAAAATACACGCGCCCAACATCCAGTGATAACACACTGGTAAACGAAAACAGCATGGTCAGCATGGCGGTCATTAAAGCCACGTTACCGGACTGTTTCAGCGGGTTTGTGTACATGACTAAAACCTCAAGTTTCTCATTTCTTATTCGCTACTGGTAAATTCTGTACTGACAAAATATTCAGGGACGGGGTAAGTAAAACTGTTTTCATACCGTTCGAGAATTTCATCCAGCACAACTGCTGGCAGTTTCTGCTGGTAGTCGCTGGATTTGTCACCGGAGCGCTGCATCTCCAACAAGCCGTTACTACAAAATTTGGCAAACTCCTGGCTACCGGATTGCGTTTTATTAGCAGACTGATTCCAGTTAATCGTGTTATCACAATTCAGCACTTCTGGCTTCGCTTCCTGCGCCGTGACAGCTGTATTGAAGCCTGAAAAAAGCAGCAGACTTAACGTAAGCGTTTTCAATGATGTGACTCCCTTATCTGTGCATGGCATTAGCATGGCTACACCCCATTAAAATCAGTTCTTGAAAGATCGTGTTGTTTGAGAGCCTGAACAATATCTGGACTGACCTGGTAACGTCGGGCAATCTGTTCGGCTTCCGCTTCGCGATTTGTCAGCAAGTACAGCAAAATCAGGTTCTGAGCGGATTCAACCTGATTCTGATTGATTTCCAGCGCCGTAAAAAATTCCTGCTCAGCCTGTGCATACTGACCTTTCAGCATCAGACGGTATCCATTATCGTTGCGAATATCCGGGTTCACTGGGTCCAGCTGTCTTGCCAGAACCATGTAACGATCTACGTCATCCAGTGCCAAGCGTTTTACGGCATTTAGCGCCAGGCCATGGTATGCCGATGCCGACAGACAGCTATTTATCAGCCCCTCATAGACTTTGTCTGCTTCACGCACCTGACCCGTTACTGACAACGCATCTGCCTGAAGCAGGCGAAAATCAGGTACATTGACCTCTACTGATTCCAGGTGAGCCAAGGCAGACCTGGCTCTGCCAGCCTGATAGTGCTCAGATGCTAGGTCCAGCACGAGACCATCAGAAGGAGAAATCGGATCACCACACCGTCCGTTACGCTGACTCCTTTCTCTGCTGCCGGTTTGTATGTCTCTGACAGCAACCTGATCACTCTCAGCCATTGAAACAGGCGTGGTGGCACATGCCGAAATCACCACCATTGCAACCGAAAATATCATCACTCGTAACATCAGACCCTCATTGCGCCAGTAAATTGAACATGGCCGACAAACCCGCCAGTGCGGGCCCGGTCATCACAATCAGCATGGCTGGAAAAAAGCAAACCATCATGACCAGTGACATTTTTGCTGACATTTTTGTGGTTTGTTCCTGGATATGCGTTCGCTTGATATCCCTGACCAAATCACCCAACACCTGTAACGAACCAGCCGCACGCCCACCAGTGGAAGATAACTGGGCCATGAGTCGAAAATATTCTGCCAGACCGGCGTAAGGCTGACATTTGGATAAGCTCTGCAGTACATCTTCCCTGGCCTGTCCTGACTGAATACGAGCCAGACCGACCTGGACTTCAGCGGCAATATCCGGAGCGACACGATCCAGATGAACAGCAATGTTATACATCAGCATCTCCAGCGTCATTCCGGTACTCCAGAGCATGCGAGTCACCTGAACCAGTATTTCAATACTGGATTCCATGCGCTTTTCTCGGGCTTTAATACGTGACTTCAAAACGGAGCGAAGCAACATTGTCGTCAGCAAAATTGCGCAGCCACCCATCAAAATAGATTGTCGGGTACTATTACCGGCAAGGTTCCATAAATAACTGACAGTGACTCCGACCACCAGTGCAGCAATAAATGCCAGAATGAGAACCACAACATGTGTTCTTGTACCTACATAACCTGCCTGGCGTAATTGCATCGATAATTCTTTGTAGCTTGGCCAAAACCGCTGAGGATTTTTGTTGACAAAACCGCTGAAGAATTCCCGAATGCCACCACTTGATGAACGAATAAATGCCTGCCAGGCAATTCGTGCACTCAAGCACAGCAAGGCCACCGCCATGGAGAACATAGCCAGTGAAATCAAAGTATTGGCCTGAATTGAGGGATTCATGGTTTTATCGTTGCACCTGTAGCCATATTCAGTTGAATCGCATCATTCGTCTTATCAAGTACAAGCCCAATAATTGCATACCCGCAGCGACACCCAGTGCAAATCGCCCGGATGCGCTTTCAATCATTGGATTCAAATAACCTGGACTGGCAATCAATACAGCTACCAGCACCAGTATTGGTACCAGTGATAGTACCAAGGCAGTCACTCGTGTTTCCCCGGTCAATGCCTTGAGTTCCCGGCGGCTTCTTTCCCGCTGACGAAGCATGCCAACAAAACTTTCCAATGCCTGGCGAACAGCGCCACCGTACTGGAGATTGACCTGAAAAATAGTTGAAAGTAATTCCAGCTCAAACGAGCCGATAATGCGCGCTTCATGTTTTACGCTGTCATACAATTCCTGACCGTAGTCACGCCTGGCTTTTATGCGCGTAACAGAGTGCTGCAAGGGATATTCGATCTGTCCGCTTAATCGACTGAATGCCACTTCCAGACTCTGTCCGGATACCAGGTTGCGGTTCATTTGTTCAAGGAAATTTGGCATCTGCTCGACGATTTTCTGCCTGACCGATCGCACTCTGAGTTTGACATAGGTATTCGCCAGAATAATGCCGGTCACCAGAATCAGAACGCCCAACCAGGCATTCATCATTAATGATAAAGAAATCACCACCGCAAGAAAGAAAAATGCCACCAGATGCAACGCCAGTTTGGGTATATAAATACCGGTAGCATGTAAATTATCCAAAATGTAATCGGAAAGGGATTCAGGCAATATTCTGGCGCGATAGGATTGTGCTGGCGAGGCCATCAGTACACGACGAAGGTACAACAACACCATGCTCGACAGCATAAGTAATGATGCTGCCAGAATGAACAGAACAAATATTGTCATCCTCCACCTCCCATGCTACCTCTGCTGCGTCAGACGATGCCAAAACCACGCTGGCCTTCGTCGATGTAGACTTTCTCAAAGTTGATTTCACCATGACTGCTGCCGACCACAGCAATAACCTCATCAACGCGACGGTAACCTTCCGCATCACGCACCGTATGCACAATATAGTCAAGCGCAGTACCAATCATCTGGTTAACCAGTGAATCTCCTCCCTGAAATCCAGACAATCTCACCATCATTTGTAACCTGATCAGGGCATCTTCAGCAGAGTTCGCATGGACCGTACTCATGGAGCCCATGTGGCCGGTATTCATTGCCTGGAGCATATCCAGAACTTCTTCCCCGCGACTTTCCCCAAGAATGATTCTGTCAGGTCGCATTCGTAATGAATTCCTCAGCAAATCACGTGCACACACACCCCCTTCGTTCTCAGAATTGGGGATACGTGTTTCCAACCTGACAACATGATGATTATGCATTTGAAGCTCTGCAGAGTCCTCAATGGTTACGACCCGCTCAGCTGGTGAAATATGCGTGCTCAAGGCATTAAGCAAAGTGGTTTTGCCACTACCGGTACCGCCACTAATAAGAATATTTTTCCGTGTCTGAACCGCTTCAATCAGCATAGCAGCCATGTTTTCAGATAAAGATCCCGTCTCGATCAACTGATCTGTTGAGATCACATCTGCTTTGAATCGGCGAATAGAGACGCAGGCACCATCAATTGCCAGAGGAGGAATAATGGCATTGACACGCGATCCGTCTGGCAGCCTGGCATCAACGATTGGATTTGACTCATCAATGCGTTTTCCCAAAGGAGCCAGAATCTTTCTGATCACCCGAACCACATGCGCATTATTGATAAAGCGAACGTTGGACTTTTCCAGCCGGCCATTTCTTTCGATAAAAACACAGTCAGGTCCATTGATCAGAATGTCAGATATTTCAGGTGAATCCAGGAATGTCTGCAAGGGTCCATAACCAGAGATTTCATTAAAGACATCCACAGTGAGGCGTATTTTAGTCTCTTCGGAAGCCTGCCAGCCGCTGTCTGATATATAGGTATCCACCACCTGCGCGACTCGGGCTCTTAACAGTTCCTGATTGTCAGTCATCAGTTCCCTGTCATCTTCAAGTCGATCAATCACAGCGAGGTGCAAATCATTCAAGAAATAAGGGTCGTCGAATGACGTTTCCATCACAGGTTTTATCTTTTTTCTTGAAATATTCATACTGCCACCTTGTGAGGGGTTACCTCGAAAAACCAACTCTTGTATTGCGTTCAATGTATGCTGCATCTTTAGGGTTAAACATCGTCTCCAGCAAAGCAGGCACGTATCGTCTTAGTTCATGGCCCGGTAAATCTCCAATTTGCACATCAGAGGCAATAGGCTCTATCAGGTGTGGTGTAACAATCATGACCAGTTCACGCTCTTCACGCTCATAACGTGTTCCCCTGAACAAGGCACCAAGCACAGGCAGATCGCCTAATAAGGGCACCCTGTCTGTGCTTTGATCAACGTCATTACTCATCAGACCACTGATGATAAAGCTTTCACCATCACCCAATTGCACGGTTGTGTCGGTTCTTCTGACCGATAAAGAAGGGACACTGACACCACCGGTCTGCACGGCATTGGTGTAGTTCAGTTCGCTGACTTCGGGGGCCACCTTCAGAACAATGCGGTTCGAATCAAGCACAGTAGGTGTGATCTGGACCCTGATGCCAAACTCTTTGTATTCCACAGTCACTTCATTGTCACGAGACCTGACTGGCACTGGAAACTCACCTCCAGCAAGAAATGCCGAAGACTGACCGGAGATACTGACAACACTGGGTTCTGCCAGAACCGAGGCAAAGCCATTGGTGCGTAGTGCACTGACTGCTGCCAACACACCAGACGTACTGATTCTGGCTATCGAAAACCCGCCCGGTGCTGCATTCGGAACAACCGCAGAGCCTGACAAAAAAGAAAGAATATTATCCGTTCTGCCCGCTGCATAATTACTCTGGCCAGCTCCGGTACGGCCAATAAAAAACCCACTGGCTTCCAGCTGACGTTTATTGACCTCAACGATACGGATATCAGTCTGAACCTGAACACCTTCTTGCCAGCGATTATCCGTGACGCCTGATGTTTCACCTGAAACTCTAGCATCCAGCCGATTCAACGGCCCTGACAAAGTGGCGCCATCGGAAGACAAAGAAACCTGTGTATCATCACCTTCCAAGACAATGTCTGGCATGACATCAACAATCACCCGATGGGGAGTATTTAAATCGCCTAGCCAAATGTTTAACTCAATTTGCCCCGGGCTGATACCTGTTAGCATCAATGACCGGTCATTGATAATGACGGTCTGCATGATCTCTTCATGAGGAACAGAGGTGCGAACAATGGACTCATCAAAACTGAGCAGGTGCTGAGAGCCCGCTTTCATGACAATCCGCTCAGATTGACCCGAGCGGCTTACCTGGCTGATCTCCAACTCAGAGCGTTCCGCAGCCGATACCCCAGCAGAGAAAATTTGTACAGCTAGCAGCACTGGCAAAACAACGTGATATGCGTCACGAGCAAACATAAACAAACTGTGACTCCTTGTGCCAAAAACGATCAATAAGACAATATAACTGCAACCTGCCGGTCGTTATTCAGCGACACTGACGCGTGAAACTTCTCGCCCGACAAACTGAATAACCACATGATCAGTTTCAGTCGACTCTGATGATAAATTATTGTTTTTTTGCTGACCTGTTTCGTTGCCAGTCGTGAGCTCAGCTAAATTAAAAACGCTGATATCTGAAGCCAGGTCGGTCTGATGCAGTCCGGTTGAACCTTCAGCTCCATCCTCACCTAACGTCGCTAAATAGGTCTCTTCCATTAACTCGTCCTGGCCAATTAAGGCCAATCTGAGCACACCGCTGGTTTCTGCCAGTGTCAGCAGAGGCGCGAATGGTTTTGGCACTTCCAGCACAACACTTCTGGCACTTCGTGTTGTCGCTTCGTCCTGCCCCTCAGGCTTAAGATAATCTGAACCAACACTCAGTACCCGAAGGTTGCTAAAGAGAGTTCGCCCCACCCCACCCTGTGAAGAAATACCTGTATTGGACACAAAGTGCACATCGACATGATCACCAGGCTTAACATGCGACCCAACACCTACGACTTCATCAATCGCAATAGCTACGGCTCTCATACCCACATCAACTTCACTGCCAACACCGGGGAGCGATTCAATATCATTACGACGAATGACATTACCCATTTTGACAGGTCTGGTTAACACTTTATCAATCAACACATCCTGTTCAGTCACACCCCGGGCGACAGAGAAGGGAAATTCAACCAACCGCAGATCCTGTTCTCTGATCAGATGCCCAGTTGGCATTTCATTCACAGCTACCAGGGCTGGATAACGTATTGCATTAGCAGATGCCTCACCCTCCCTGGCAGTTTCATTGATACTGGTTCTGACTGGCTCCTGCTGTGATACTGATGAGGCAAGTCGCCACCCCGCCAGCACCAGTAACACAGCAGCGAGGGCAAATAATCCAGCCAGCACCTGTAAAACACGAATAGACACAGAACCTCTCCAACCGTATCAGCTCAACAAGCTGAGTAAGACTAAGTGTTACTCAGCTTCCGCTTCACCGACCACGCCAGACAACTCAGAGGCGATATTAGTGAAGAAACCATCAAGATCCAGAGTACTGAAGGCAGCAACAAAGGCAACTATGATCAGGCCAGCAATCACTGCATACTCAATACCCGAAGCACCGATCTGGGATTTACCAAGTTTAATACCAGAGGATCTGATTTTTTTCCCAGCAATCATTCGGGAGCTTAAAGAAGTCACACCAAATTTTACAGTTTGTAGCAGCATAACACTCACCTCTCAGTCAATTGTTACAATAATTCATAAGACTAAATTTTAGAGCCATGTGTAACACACTAAAATTACATTTTATTCAAGATGCAATCAAAGTCAAAATTGAATCAGACTACCTATTCCCAGTTTTACCCATGGTTTTCTCATAAGAGAGCAGCCCGAGAATAAAATGACCGACATCATCCACACGAACACGAAAAGCCTGGTGGCGGATAAAGAAGCTACCCAGAATTTTTGCTGGGGATTTGAAATTCATGGCAACCTCAGGCCAACAATATGCGTCTAGCAATCTCTTTGCACGTGTACTGGTCGCAAATTTAAAACCTTCTGGCGTAGAATCGATCTTCTTATAAAAGAGATCCGCCCCATACCGGTGCGCCAACCTGTCAGTTGCACTGCATAACTCCAGCAGAGTCGGGAATGCGGTCTGTCTATGACAAATGAATGACAAGTACCCTTTTACGTTCTTCGCTGCCAGCTCGACATATTTAGTGTCACTTGTGATTTCATACATCTTGTCACAGGCATAAGCCAGCCAATGGTCACGGGACCGCCATCGCTCCGCCTTAATCAGCGCATCAAAGGTGTTTTCAAGAAAGCTCAGGACACTTTGATATTTAAAATGTTGATAGAAGCTTGCCAAACCATACATAGCTTCACCCTCATAGTAAACTGTTCTGAACTGCTCTTTGACTGCCAGGCTTTTCGAACACAGCACATGAGATGGTATGCCATCAGGCCCCTGGGGAAACCCTTCAATGATGCCCCACGCCAACCTTAGCATTAAATCATCATATATAGTACTACCTGATACTTCTTTATGTCTCACAAGTATCAGTAATAACAAGCCACAACCGCCAAGTTTAATCTCCTCGTTTGAGTCAATCAAAAAAGACGTGATTTTTCCGTTAATTTCAAAGGATTTAACCTGGCTGTTTACCAGGTAGGTAATAGAATGACGAGCGGATTTCAGGTATCGAGGCCTCCTATATTCCTGATAGGAATGGAGAAGAGCAAGGGTTGCACAGGCCTGCCGGAGCGAGTTTCTGCCCGGTATGGGACGATCGAAAACAGGGAAATAGCCGTACCGCATATACCCATTCTCATTAATCTGGTTACATAGATATTCGGTTGCAGATTGTGCAACCTGACTTATTATGGCCTGACGACTTTCGCCATCTGTCAAACTATCAACATGTCTCCGGCCTGCTTTGACTCCTTTACTGTGCAGACTATATATCTGGTTATCGTCATTAAGAAAAGCACCTGAAGTCACAAAAGTGTGAACCAGATCACATTCAGCTGGCAAGATAAATTCGCAATTTTTATACTTATCATTCATATAGTGAATGATATTTTTTGCATTCCACCCACCGTTCACACTGCCTGGCCCCAGGTAAAACATGGCATTGGCGTTTATCTCAGCTTCCGTAAATGCTCTTTCAAATGCAGCATCGAAAGACACGCCAAACCTGAAATAATTTCGCTTTGTAGCAGATATGGCATGCTTTAACCTTTCCAGTGGCATGCTATGGCACTCTGTCACAATCTCAAACTTAATACCGCAGGAAAACTTTTCAGCACTTTCTAAGTTACTAAGGCTCAGGTTTTTTTGAACTACCCGTTTGGCTAATTGACAAATAACCGACTCCCAGAGTTTCTCTGAGCACTCACCCGAAAAACATCGAACGCTCGATCTTTTATCGAGTGAACCATCAGTAATAAAAAGCACATAGGGTGGCAAAGGTGGCGGTAAAGGACGAGACCTGGCAAAAAGCATATGCTTTATTTCATCCAATTTTTGCCGTGCATCGATCTGAGTCAGTGGCATTAGAGTCCATCCTTAACCAGGATCAAATCATGATTATTTATTGGTCAGCGACTTCTACACGCACACGTCTATTCGGAGCCAGGCAGGAGATCAACGTTGGTGTCACCGCCTCCCCTGGACAAAGTACAACCGGGTTATCCTGTCCATTACCCTCTGTTGTTACCCAGGAATCAGGCACGCCAGAAACGACAAGTTGAGACTTAACGGTACCAGCCCTGCGCTCAGACAAACCCTGATTGTATTCCCTGCTACCAAGATGATCCGTATAGCCGATAACGTGAATGGTGGATGGCCCACTTCTATCCATGATCATTTCGCCGATATCATTAATAGCACTTATACCTTCCGCGTCCAGGTCAGCACTATCAAATTCAAACAAGATATCCGCAGGTAACATGTAAACTATGTGGTTAGCCATGAATTCTTCATACAACAACCTGCATTGTTCTCTTCGCCATTCTGTTTCTGATACCAGCAATGACTGAGTGATGCCGACACGGTACTGACACACCAGTTGATGATCTCCTCCAGCAAGGGGCAGGTTTATGTTGTAGTGCCAGTATTGCCCAGCGCTTTCCCGGCTGACTGCCTCTGGTGTACCCAGGACCTCTGTTACACGCCGACCACTCGTACCAGGAACCACATCAGCCAGTCTGGATGCCTGCACAAACTGGCCAATCCGAAAGAAATCGTTATCTATTTCCTGCATTTCCAGGGCCACGTCTGGAAATTCTGTTATCTCTGTATCAAATTCAGCTGAAAGCAAAGCTGTAGGAAAACATGCCAGAACTCCGGCAGCAAGAATCCGCTTTGTCGTTGTCATTTTCATTACTATTTCTCCTGTCAAATAAACCTTCTTGGTACTACCTTTCCCTCAGTGCTTCGCCAGCTCGGCTAATGGGCTGCACCAGATATTGCAAGACCGTTTTACTGCCTGTCTCTATCTCAACTGAAGCAATCATGCCTGGTGAAATAGGCAGACTGCTCTCTTGATGGTTTATCAAACCACCACTGTCTGTTTCTATCAGTACGCGATAATAGTACTCCCCATTACCACCTTCTTCTTGCAGAGAGTCAGGAGAAATCGTTTGAACTGAACCCGATAAACCACCGTAAATCGAATAGTCATACGCAGTGATTTTCACCATCGCCTGCTGGCCAGGATGTATGAATGCGATATCCCTCGGAGAGATCTGCGCTTCAACCACCAGAGGATCATTCAGAGGGACGATTTCCAGGATCCGACCATTCGGTGGAACCACGCCCCCTAATGTTGATACATGAATATTGTTGACCACACCATCGACAGGGGAGCGAATAACAGTCCGTTCAAGTGCCAGTTTTTTGTTATGCACCACTTGTTCCAGAGAAGCCACTTCATTTTTAAGTCTGACCAATTCCTCCTCAGCATGAACGGTGTATTCCTTGTAAACATCCTGAAGCCGTATCTCTTGCTCTGAAAGCTGTCTTTTCAACTGGAACAGTTCGGTTTCACTGGCTGCCTGTCTTTCAAACATTCTTTGTACGAGGTCAATCTCATTTTGTAAATTTGCAAGACTGTTATTCAGAATATTAGTAACCTGGTCCCTGTTTTTTATCCTGGCAATATATAGCGACCGCTCTGATTCTTTGATAGACGAATAATCATTGAGGGTTTCCGGAAACAGGAGATCTGTTCCACGAACTTCGGCTTCCAGTCTTGCTATTTTGGCAAGGTTTCGCCTAAATTTTGTTTCAACTTCTTCTAACTCAGTACGCTGGACTGAATCTTCCATTCGCACCAGCACTTCCCCTTTATTAACCACATCACCTTCTTTGACTGAAATCTGCCCTATTACCCCTCCATCAAGAGTCTGGATGGTCTGCTCTCGTGAGGAAGGAATAACAACCCCAGTACCGGTGGTCACTTCTGCAACTGATGCCCACGCGCTCCATACAACAAAACTCAAAAGCATGGTGAGAATGATCCAGATGGTCACTTTAATACTTTTGCTTTGAACCGAATAAGGATCAAGCGACATGGCTTTAACCTGATTTTTATGAGTCATATTTAACATTGGCGCTATCTCTGACTTGTCTTATTTTCTTCAGCGCTTGCTGCTTGTTTTCATCAATGATCAAGCGGCCGTCATTGATAATGATGACGCGATCAACAATTTGCAGGATCGAAGGTTTATGCGAGGTAACAATCACTGTTCTATCTGAATCAAATGCGTTAAGCCAATCCAGAACACTCTTTTCAACGGTTTCATCCAGATGCGCAAGTGGTTCATCCAGCAGCATAACTTTAGGCTGTCTTAATGCGAGGCGGGCCATGATGACCATTCTTTTCTGCCCGTCTGAGAGACCAGCCCCTTTTTCATATACATAGTGATCCAGTCCTTTCTCGAACCTCCCCAGCATAGGTAACACTCCACAAGCATCCATTGCCTCGAGAACCTCGCCGTCTGTGTACCCTTTTTCACCCATGGTGATATTGGCTCGAATCGTGCCACAGAAAAGTGATGAATCCTGGGAGACCAGTCCAACTGATGTTCTCAGACAATCATTACTGAGGCTGCTCAGGCGGACACCGTCATAATTGACCTCGCCCTGAGACGTCGGCAACAATCCCGCCAGGGCCAGCAACAGAGTTGATTTCCCTGATCCGCTACGCCCCATAACAGCAACCCTTTCGCCAGGTTTGATATCCAGTTTTGCAACATACAAAGCTGGGTGATCATTTTTATCGTATTTGAACTCAGCTCGGTTCATCTCGATGTGCCCCTTGAGATCAGACAAACTGACTTTTCCAACCACGTTATCTGTATCAGAACTCATCTCGATAATGTCTTGAAAACTTCTTGCCCCCCCTTTTGCCAGCTGCCATCGACTCAGTAGCTGATTAATATTACCCATGGGTGATAACATTCTGGAAGCCAGGATAGAAGAAGCCACCAGGGCACCAGCGCTTAAGTTCCCTTCAATCACCATTGGCGCACCAAACAGAACTACCATGGCAAAAACAGACATTTGTACGGTTGATGTCCAGTTTCCAAGCCCTGCCACCAACTGCCGAAACTTGATACTGGACCCGTTCGCCTTTTGATTTAAATAATTCCACTTTTCACAATACTGCTGTTCCGCCTGCAACAACTTGATATCCAGAACGGTTCCCATTGATTCGTTCAGGAAAGCGTTTCTTGCAGCTGAGTCTTTCATCATTTGTCTGGAATATTTTGCCAATGAGGGCTGCATTACCAGACCTGGAATGATGATGAACATGACAGCAACCACAGGAACAAACGCCAGACTTCCTGCTATCACCCACAGAACAAAAACGAAAAGCAGGAAAAATGGTAAATCACTAATAAGATTGATGGTGGCGGCTCCGACCATTTCTTTAATCTGGTCAACATCGCGAACTTTATTCACCATTCTGCTGGAGTTTTTGGGGACATCCTGGAAAGGGGTACCTAACACTTTTCTAAATGCTGTATCTGACGCCTGAACACCCAGAATACGTCCAAAAATGTCACTTAATCTCACCCGTAAGGTCTTTATAATAAAATCGAAACAGATGGCAATCAGCACCCCGATGAACAACACATATAATGTGGGGTATGATGCTGCTGGAATCACCCTGTCATACACCTGCATGGAAAACACAATGCCTGCCATGGCTAATGTGTTTGTCACTAGAGATGCCATCATGATAGTGACTACGGTACTGCGTTGTTTCTTAAAGTGGTCAGCTACTAAGGTCGCAATACTCTGCTTTTCTACCTCTTCATCTATCAGCGCAAGATCGTCCCTCTCATGGTTGAGTTGCCAAACTTGAGAGGCGTTGATTACAGCGTTATCAAATTCAGTGACTCTTGTCTGGTTTTTCCCATTTAAATCCACGACGACACAACGTTGATTCGAGTTCAATGAAGGAATAAAACGAAGTTCTTGACGATTGGTTAATACCAGCAAAGGTTGAAAATTATGATCAAGGGATACCTCTGATGTCTTGACTGTTTTTGCTTCCATACCGAGTCTGCTCAATGTGACAGGGAGGGAAGTAATAACGTTCTCCTTATCGAAGCCTGACAAGGCTTTTTTCAATTGACGCGAATCAATCTGAACATCCAGGAATTGGCAAACAAAACCAAATGCATCATGAAACACCCGGCAGTCTGAATTACCGTCTTCATTTTGCAAGGTTTGATAGTGTCGTAAATCAGTTACGGCCTGCATGATGACTGCCTCTTTATCAGCATCCATTGTTAATTCTGGCGTGAGCAATTTAGTTTGCTGTGTTAAACACGTCCGCGATATTGCCTGTCAGCGAAGCACATTCCAGCAACGCTAACTTCCTGTCCATGTCTGCATTTACGATTTGCATCGAAACATGAGCAATCTCTTCTTCATTATTCAGAATATCTGTTAATGACCGGTTGCCCATGGTCCGATACTGTTCCAGAAACAGATCTCTGGCATCACCTGCAGCCAACTGCTGGGCTTGTAGAATGCTGATTTTTTCATCAATGAAATTAATATCGTTCAGCGCACTCTGAGCCTGGCGTGATATATCAAGTCGGGTCGCCTCAGCAGTCATAGTGGCGGATTCAACCAGATGCAAACTGCTAGCTGCTTGTGCACGGTTCCTGCCACCGTTGTAGAGATCCATTTCAAACTTGATTTCAACCCTGTAATCCTGGTCTCTTGGCTCAAACTGGCTACTTCGTAAAAGCTGTCGGGCTCCGACTTGCAGGGAGATCTGCGGGTATTTCTTACGGGATGAATAGTCGTAAGTGGACCTGGCAACATTCACATTATTTTGACTGTTCTTAACGTAAAGCGACTCACCGATGAGCTGACGATTGCTTGTGCACGAGAACTGGTCAATAGCATCCAGATTAGAATCCAGTGTAACGACCGGAGTCTGTGAAAGCGTTGACAATATCTGCTGCCACTGTCGCAGCATTGATTGCAATTCAACTTTCTCAGACAAGGCTGACTGATATCTGGAACGGGTCAATACCAGGTCAGCATTGTCGCTACCACCGAAACTCAATCTTGTTTCAGCAATGTCCTGAATGTCATTAAGCCTGCTAAGTTTTTCATCAATGGTATCAATCAATCGATAGTGCCTGATGATCTCCACATAGGCTTCAGCTACATCAACTGCAATGTCATTCCTTGCTATCTGGTAATCTGTATACAGGACTTCCCTGTCTGCCTGTTCAATTTTGACCTGTGCCCTGGCCTGCCCGAAATCATACAAGATCTGCGAGGCGGTAAGAGTCAAATACTGGCGATCAAGATCATTTCTCCAGCCCTCACCAAATTCGGCAGCAGAACTGACAGTTGGCAAGAACAAGGCCTCCGCTTGTTCTACCCGTCTTTCAGATGCCATGTATTCTGCTTGCGCAGCAGATAATGTAGGGTGAGTTTGCAGTGCCCGACTAACAATCTGTTGCAGTGACTGACGACTCTCATCATTCTCTGCTGCCAAAACTGTAGTGCTGAGGAAGACTGTTGCAACAACACCAAGTGCACAATTCACCTGGCTTGTTACATCACATTTACCTTTCACGACCGGCAACTCCTCTCACCGATGGATAATGATTCAGAATTCACTTAACTCTTTACACGACTTCTCCACCTGAGCCGTAATTATCCATGTCATCAATCTCGCTCTCATTGAGGTCGTAATCCACATCACTGTCAGATTCCAACGTCACTGAGGTATAAGATCCGATCGGCCCTGAATCTGGGTTTTCATCCGTGATGATTGATTCGAGAATTTCCTCTTCTGTCATCACACCTCCCTCATTGCCGTTAGCAATCAACTCCTGCAGGTTGGCATTGGGCTCTGAAAAGGGCTGAATTTGCATACCGGGAGCAGATGGATCGATATCACTCCAGAGTATTGCGACATCCGGACTATCGATACGAATAAAGATGGAAGCTTCAGAAGTAGCTCCTGAATCGTGAACCAGAGAATAGGCAAACTCATCTACCATGCCAATAAAGGCTGGGTCAGGATTTACGTCGTAACTGAAATTACCTTGCTGATCGATCGTCAGGGTTCCATAGCTACCATTCACTGTTGTCCCTGCGCCTGCATCAACAAAGGCACCTCCATCTTCAATTCTCAGTGCTGTTGTACCGTTATCACCAATAGTATCTGGCTCACCTTCAAAACCAGGGTCAGTTATCACATTACCTGTAATAGTTCCCAGAGATTGGGTTTCGAATTGATCAAGCAGGGTTGTCTGAAAATCAAACTCCCCCTCGACATTACTCAGCACATTGACCAGGCCACCAAGGATGCCGTCAGCTACGCCGCTATAGGAAACGCGCATGGTATATTCACCAGCATCCATGCCAGTGACATTGACATCTATGCTTTCTCCACCCAGACCCAGCACATCAATAACCACACCACTACTGCCGCTTTGGACTTCCTGTGCTGTGCCATTGACCATTTTAAACAGTGTAAATTCGAGCCCTTCCCCCAGATTCACCAGATTATCGGCAGTAATAGTGCCAGTCATATCAGCCTGGGTATCGGCATCAACGGTGAAGTTGTAGTCTGCTGAAGCTGGAATAAGTGGCAAGAGCTGAAGAACAGATAACGTGCCAAACTGATGTGATTCGCTGGAATCAACCACCACGTTGGTCCTGCTCATAAAGGCTGAATAGAGATCGGTTTCTGCCTCAGGAGCATCAGCGTCGGCATCCGCATCGGCATCGGCGTCAGCGTCAGCATCCGCATCGGCGTCCGCATCTGCATCTGCATCGGCATCGGCATCGGCATCGGCATCGGCATCGGCGTCGGCGTCGGCGTCGGCGTCGGCATCCGCATCGGCATCCGCATCGGCATCGGCATCGGCATCGGCATCGGCATCCGCATCTGCATCTGCATCTGCATCTGCATCGGCGTCGGCGTCGGCGTCGGCGTCGGCATCCGCATCGGCATCGGCGTCGGCGTCGGCATCAGCGTCGGCGTCCGAATCCGCATCCGCGTCGGCATCAGCATCAGCATCACCGTCATCACCAGTTGGACCATCGGGGTCGTCGGGATCATCCACTGGGCCTCCAGGCAGTCCATCATCATCACTGCCACCACCACCTCCGGCAAGTGCTGCAGCACCCAGCAACCCCAAGCCTCCCAGCAGCCAACCGCCAGCACCAAACCCGCCACCATCACCACCCGCTGCAACGACCGGAACGCCCAGGGTGCTGAGTTCTGCAAAATTAAATTCTTCCCAGGGCATGTTGTACTGCCCCAGCCATTCAACACCGTTATCATCAACCATCATCAATTCATGGCGTTCTCCGGCAGGAGGAGCAAAAAAACCAAGTAAGGTAACGACCTCTCCAGACTCGAGCGTGATATATAAATCAGTTCCTATCTGTGTGGCTTCAGCAATATTTTCAGGCCCCGTCGGTAAGCTGACGACGCTGGCTTCATCCAACTGAATCGTGGAATCGGTAACTTGAAGGGTTTCCCCCGTGTCCTTGTTTACGATACTAACTTGATCAACCATGACAGCCCCACCCATATCAAACGTGAATATGTTGTTGTTCCATATAACATTGGGAGCCAATCTACGTGATTAACAACGAAACAAATATCAGTCAGGGATGATTTATCTGTCAGTCAAATCTGACATGGAAACGTGTTTGGGTGGGTGGTGCTTTTAAACCTATTGCGGGGAGAGTGCTTTAAAATAAAGAAGAAGATAATACTGGGGGACAAAAGATGAATACTTATCCTGCCTCTGCCTGTCCACTCTCGAACAGGCAAAGACAGAATAAATTAAGTGATCAGGTACCTAAACGATACCGGAGCTTGATAACCAGCTGGCTAAGCAGCGGGTTTTGCCAGGCATCATCAAACTGATCACTGAAATCATACACACCTTCACGACGGTTAGCATTTCGGGTATAGACAATGAACAGATCAGACAAAGGCGCGATTTCCCAGCGGTAACGCATCTGGAAGTTCATTTGCGAAATGCTGAAATCACCTGGCGTTGATGAATGCTGAGGCACTTCTATCAGATCACGATTACGTGTTGGCGCATCGGCAGGCAACATGAAATAGCGATCCCCCAATGCTTTAATACCTACCCACTGCATACCTGCACTGAACTGCTGCTTGGCGGTGAGGTAGTACTCCATACGTAAGCTGGTTTCCCACTGATCGGTATCAAAGGCTGTAAATCGTTGATCACCCTGATGCAACAGCCAGCCATCACGATCCTGATAAGTTGCTTCAACCGAAAAATTCAGGTTGTCCATGGCCCGCCAGTTAAAGGAAGCATCATATTTTTCACTGTTGCCACCAGCCAGTTCCTCAGAACGGCCAATGCCCAGTTTCCAGCTGAAAGGCAACGCGGCATTGGTACTGTAACTGATGTTGGAATTAACCCGTTCACGCGTGGCAAAGGTGCCATTGCCAAAGCTGTTCTGGTCATCGTATCGCTTTGGGAAATACATAAAGCTGAAATCAACTTTATCCAGATTGTTCAATGTCACGGTGGTACTGACTACCGGGATCGCATTATTCGTCCTATCGCCATCCAGGTTTTCTTCGTAGCGCAAAAATGGGCTGACACGGATATCACGGACACGAGTCAGACCTGTTTTTACCCATGAAAAACGGTACCAGGCTTCCCAGACATTGTTTCTTTCCTGAAAGCCAAAATCATTAACATCAATCGTGTCATCCAGGTAAGTCAGGTTCAGCGTGTGTGTAAAACCCTGCCTCGGTGTGTATACGATATCGGTATAGGCACCATAGCCTTCACCATGATCATCTGAGTCAGAGTTGACCACAGCGCCATCGAAGCTCCAGATGCCACCCTGGGTCAGATAGCGATAATCAACCGCATGAACTTCTGCATCCGACTCTTCGTGTCCAACCAGCGTACCAATGTAGCCGAGACTGCGATAGGCAGCACCTGTGTTCTTGCCGTCATCCTCATAGAGCATACGAAACGCTGTAAAATCACGACCTGTTTGCTCTATTGTCTGTCCAGCCACTTCAAAATTCGTATCATCTTCGGAAGCGGCTAATACACCATAACGGAAACTGCCTGCCTGACCAGTGGCTTT